>CEVZ01245309.1_pt1 | contig 15631 bp, 12 predicted proteins | sample 361371 | NCBI WGS metagenome assembly CEVZ01 (sample SAMEA2620217, study PRJEB7988) | marine metagenome | isolation source: saline water (ENVO:00002010), including
AAAAAAAACTCGGCATATTTTTTGGCAAAAAGGGTTTTTTACCTAAACATCAATATTTGAAGAACCAGGTCCATTATCATAAGAAGTTACAGTTCCTAGTTCTACTTGATTACTTACACTAGCACTAATATAACCTCTAGTGTCTATGAATCGCTGTGCTACATTTAGCACAGTTTTTTTATTGTTTTGATCATCCAATTCTGAATGTGGTTCATATGCAACCAAATTGGCAAATTCGTCAGTAATCATATTTGTCAATTGTCCTGTAGGAATTCTTATAAGTCTCTTCATATCGTTTAGATATGACTCATGTTCATAATTACTTACTGGATATATTGATTCTTCTGTTGACTTAGTTGTTCCGTCTGGTAATACTGCTCTAAATGTGGAATTGACCTCTATACCTCTTTTAATGAAAATTATATCATTGTACTTAATTTCTCTAGTTTCGTAATGATGGACTTGATCGGAATCTGTGTATTTCTCCTCGCAGTAGTTTTGAAGGTCAAATTCGGATTTTGGCCATTGTTCGTATACGTCTGTGATGTTGTTTACAAGAAGTATTACCCAATCAAGTCCTGTACTGCCAAGTACAGCTAATGCAAGATCTGAAGGTTTAATCCCATCTGGGATAGATGTGGTTTCAAACAGAGTTGTGTATTTTTCAAGATCATCTCTTATTTTGCATCTTCTGAAGATATTCTTAACAAGGCGATATTTGAAATTTTCATCATCTGTAAGACCTTCTCCAATATAGGTATTTGGTAATTGTGAAAAATATGCCATATCTAGTAACCTTGTTGAATATCTTCGGTTGTGAGTAGTTTAGTCTCTGTAAACTGTACGTTTAATACCAATGCTGGTACATTTAGTAGTGAATTACCACCTGCTCTTTTTAAAGCATTATATTGGTTATCGGGAGTATAGTTTACTGTAACGTTTGTGCATACTGAAGGATGAATTTTAAAATGTAGGTTACTATCTAAATCACCACCAGTTGTTACTAGATTTCCTTGAGAGTCAAAACGACAGAATTGTATATCAAATTTTCTTGGAACTTGGAAATATCGCTGACTTTCAGCAGTTGTCATTAATTGTTTCTTTCCTGTCCAAGGATCATCATCGCTGTTATCCCATCCAAATAGATCTTTCAATGCTTTGATTGTTTCATCAAATGGTTCGTATTTTGCTCCTTTTTTACCAATTTGGGATTTCTTTTTTCTTACTTTTCTTGCTAATTTACCAGATTCAAATGTTGGGTGAGAACCCATTTTAAACCATTGGCAAATTGACCATATATTTTCTGCTTCTGTAGGGTTTCTAGCAAGCATCTTAAAACTGAAGTTATGATTACGGAAACTCATGTTATTGAAGACTTGTTCCGTATAGGGGTTAAATATTCTCCCCTTTGTCATTTGTTCTAAACTGTTAATATCAATACTACCTTGTAATCCTAAAAATCCACTAATACTGTTTGCTGCTTGTACCATTGCACTTGCACCAAATTCAGGATTTGCTGCTTTTGCAGCCATTTGGATTGTTTCTGCTAATTTATCAAAATTTATCTCACCCTCTACATTTGCTGCTGCGTTAGCAAGAGCAATACCACCAACTCCGAGATCTACGGTTCTATAGTTTGATTGATATGTTGTTGATAATGATGGTGGCATATTGATGTATATTGTATCATTATCATATACTTTATCTGCTTCAACTGCACCTATATTTCCACCATAAAATGCTTCATTATTGTCTCTGAATGACATTTGGAAGCTTTTAAATCTAACCCAGTCAATTGCATAGGTAGCACCATCAGCATCTCTATGACGATCACCATGAGATACAGGAGCTCGGTATGGGTATCTAAAAATTGACAATTTAACTACCTAAATATTAACGTGACCTGTATTTATTTATGCGTTATAAGCGAGGAAAGTACTTTCCTAAAAAACCTAATAAGTATAAAGGCGATTATCGTAATATAGTCTATAGGTCAGGGTGGGAACTTAAGTTCATGAAATTCTGTGATTATAATTCTTCTATTACCGAATGGGGTAGTGAAGAAATTATTATTCCTTATATTTCACCTGTTGATGGTAAACGTCATAGATACTATCCAGATTTTTATGTTAAATCTAAGGGTAAAAAGTATATAGTAGAGGTTAAACCATTAAGACAGACTAAAGAACCAAAAACGCAGAAAAAGGTTACTAAAAAGTATATTAATGAAGTTGTCACTTGGAGTGTCAACAATGCAAAGTGGAAAGCAGCAACCGAGTTTTGCAAAGATTATAATATGGAGTTTATGATCATTACAGAAAAGGAGCTTAGAGTATAATGCCTTGGCGTTCAGACATACCACATAAACAGCAAGCTAGATCGGGGTATCCAAGTTTGCAAGAGATGATGGCATTTTCCTTAAAAGATAAGGATTATTCTCCAGCTTCGACTAATTTATTCACAATACACATTGTAACACCAGCGTTATTAAAAAACTGGCAGGCAAGAGATGGGATTGGTGGTCATGTAATATCAGATACTATTGGATATACAGATTCAACATTTATGCCTGATGCAGGTGGTAAAGGTGGACTATTAGGTAAATGTTTAAATTTTTATTGTCAAACTATCAGTATACCAAGTAAACAGGTTACAACTGGTTCACTTGTTAATATAGGTACTGCAACTAAGTATGCTACAGGATCTGCTTTCAGTCAAATTTCTGCAACCTTTATTTCACCTAAATCTCAACATAGTAGAAATTTCTTTGAAAGATGGATACAATTGATGGCTCCTGATGCTAATCAATATAGTGATTATTATGATTATTATAATGCTCCTAGAATGATGATTTTTAAATGGGAGAAAGGTGGACAACGTGAAGAACCTTATACATTTGAAACTAGAAATCAAAATGCAAAGATAGAAGGGTGGAATCCTAATGATAAACATCCACAGAAAGCATTTAATTATAAGTTGACCGCTAGTTGGGAGATGCAACAAGCATTTCCTTATAATCTAGGATCTACTCAGTTAAATAACCAAGCAGCACGTGCTATGACGTTTACAGTAGGATTCTTCTTTGAGCGTTATAGATTCTATACAGCAAGTCAATTTGATGAACCTGGTGTAAGAACACAAATCTCTATTCCTGGAATGGGATCACGAGTTGATGATTATTATGATCCTCTCGTTGATGCTCAACAGATATTTGGTTCTGTAGACGCAACACAAAAATCCCTCGGAATATGGTAAAATGAAACAACCATTACACAGATTACCACTCGATGAGTGGTTTGACGATGTACCTCACCCCCACGACTCTATGCCTATTGCAACTGATGAACCTCTAGATCTTGCACCAAGTTCTGTAGAACCTCAAGATGAAGAAAAAGAAGAAACACCACATGAAATTGCTTATCGTTTAGCAGTTCAAAAACATAGTCCTTGGCCTGGCGGAGGTTCCGAGAACTTTCATAAATAATTTTACTGAATTGAATTTACAATGCCATTACCTACATTAACTGTACCTAAGTACAAACTGAAACTGCCTTCTGATGGCAGAACTGTCAATTTTAGACCTTTTCTTGTAAAAGAAGAGAAATTGCTACTTTTAGCAACTGAGACAGGTAGTCAAGAAGATATTGTTACTGCAATTAAAAATATCATTACTGAATGTACTGATATTCATGATATTGATGACCTTCCAACTTTCGATATTGAATATGTCTTTCTTCAAATCCGTACCAAATCTGTTGGTGAGGCTGTTGAAGTTAATGTGACATGCCCTGATGATGGAGTAACGGAAGTACCTGTTAAAATACCTTTGAATGAAATCAAAGTCAAAAAAGATAAGAAACATAAGAAGGATATTAAATTAGGTGAAGATATTATCTTAACTATGGGTTACCCTAGTTTGGATACATTCGTTCAAATGAACTTTCAAGATGAAGAACCTACTGTAGATTCTGTTTTTGAAATGGCAGCAGGATGTGTAAAGCAAATTGCTGATGCTGAACAAGTATATGATGCGTTAGATACTCCTAAAGAAGAGATGATGGAATTCTTTGAGCAGTTGAGTAGTAAGCAGTTCCAAGAAGTACAAGCCTTCTTTGATACTATGCCTAAACTATCTCATACTGTTAAGGTTACTAATCCTAAAACTAAAGTTGTAAGTGACATAGTTCTAGATGGATTAGCATCTTTTTTCGGATAGCTCTACTCCATCAAAATTTACAAACCTTCTATGAAGTTAATTTTGCACTTATGCACCATCATAAGTGGCCATGTGATTATATTGATAACTTGATTCCCTTTGAAAAAGAGATCTATATGAATCTCTTAATGAATTATCTAAAAGAAGAAAACAGGCGAATGGAGGAGAGCCAGAGGCAACAACAAAAGTAGCATTAACCAATAGTGGCAAATAAATTTACACATAAGTTTGTAAATGCTGGAGTAAAAGGTAAACTTACACCAGCACTTTTTGCTGCAAGGAAATCTATTACTGCTACTAATAGGATAGGTAGTACAGTAGCTAGTATTGGTAATGTTGTATGGGATATGAGGCAAATTGCTGTCAAATCGGCAGCAAATAAAGTACTAGCAGATCAGGCACGAAGAAGAGCAGAACAAAGAGAACGAGACCAAGAAGCTGAAGAAGCAGCAGAACTGGATAAATCGTTAAAATCGAAAAAGGTACAGAAACCAAACGCTAAACAAAAGAGTCTTGCCGAAAAGCATTTTGGTTGGTTAAATGGGTTCCTTAGACCTATAGTAGAATTTTTTGGGTGGTTAATTAAGGTTACCCTTATTAAGAATATTCTTAATTGGCTGGAAGATCCGAAGAATAAGACTAAGTTAAAAGAATTTTTAAAGAAGTTTACTTTTGTTGTAAAGAAGTTATATTCATTTGCATCTTGGATTGTAAAAGATAATATTCTTAATGGACTTGCAGATCTGTTCGGAGCTGGGGGTAAAGACGGTAAGGATTCGTTCTGGGATAGGGTAAGAGGACTAGGTAAGCTCATGTTTGGGCTTACCATGATGCGATGGTTGCTCAATCCATTTGCAGCAGTAACTGATATTGTAGGGTTAATTGACTTTATAATGAATTGGCGATTGCCGAAGTTGAGGATAAAGGGATTAAAGAGGCTTTGGGGTAAACGGATAAAGAAAGGGTTTAATGCACTTCGAGAGAGTAAACGTCTGAAGAAGATGGTTAAAACCATCAAGAACTTCGGCAGACCCATAATGAAGCCGATTAAGTTCATTGGGAAGCAGTTTCAGAATTTTAGGAAGGGATTTAAGGGTGTAACAAAGACAGCAGATATTGCTAAGACGACTAATACGTTATTTCCTCATATAGCAACTGGTGCTAAGAAGGGTGGGAAGGCATTTGAGGCTGGAAAACAAGTCAGGCAAACTCTTAAAAATTTCTTTGGACCTGGAAGTAAGTTTGGTAATTTATTAAACAAATTACCTTTTAAAAATTTCCAAGTTCCTAAACCAATGAAGCCAAACCTTTTTGGTAAGGCATTGAGTAACAGGTGGAAAAAGGCTGTTGATGGGATTAAATCTGGTGTCAATACTATTGGTAAGTGGGGTAGTAATGGATGGGATTATCTAAGTAAACTTCCTAAAAAGCAATTTGATAAAGTTTCTAAGAGATTCCTTGAACCTGTATGGAAACGAGTAAAGCCTATTGAGAAACAGGCTCGGAGATTAATGGATCCGTTTAATAATGCGGTTAAAAAATCTCCTATTGGTAAACTTGTTAGAGGTGCAGGAGCAAAGAAAGTAGGTGCTTCAAGATTAAAGGATATACCTCTTTTAGGTTCTCTTGTCAATTTTTACTTTGCTGTTGATTCGTTTAAGAATGGTGATACTGTTGGTGGTGTATTAGAGTCTATTGCTGGTGCAGCAGAATTAGCTGGTTATTTGGTACCAGGTGCTCAAGCGTTAATACCTGCTGGTGTTTTAATAGATCTGTATTTACTTTCTAGAATTATTCCTGGTGGTGTCGGTGAATCTATAATGGAATGGGAGAGAACTAAAGCGATCCCAGGAATGGCTAATCTGTTTGAAGGTGCTCTTGCAGGTACTAAGAGTACAGTTCAAGCTGCTAAAACACAGATAAGTAAAGCATTTGATGGTATTAATAAATGGATTGGTGCTGATAAAGAAGCACAAAAAACAAAGCATATAACTGAAGGTCAGGGTGATGGCGAAGGAATGACCAAGGAAGAAGCTGATGCTGCTTATGAAAAAGATAAAACAGGTGGTAGAGGCTGGGGATTCTTAAAACTCTTTAGAAATAAGTCTGAAACTGATAAGCAAGTTAGGAAGGATGTTAAAAAGTATGGATATACTCTTCCTTCAGGTTCAATTGGTATAGGATCTTCACATACTGATACCACATCTAGACATAGTACTGGTTCTTCTGCTGATCAACCTCAGTTTAAGGCTAAGAAACCTTGGTGGAAATTATGGGAAAAAGGTGGAAGACAGACAGTACTATCTAAACCTTTGAGTAGTAGTAGTGGATTTATTTTTGGAGGTATTGGTAAGTTTTTTGGTGGTATAGCCAAAGGTATTGGAAATGTAGTTGGTGGTATAGTTAAAGGTATTAGTGGTGTTGTTGGTGGCATTATTAATACAGTAAAGGATGTTTTAGGTGGTCCATTAGGACAAATCTTGATGATGGCATTACCAGTAATGTTCCCTGCTGTTGCTTGGTTAGGACCAGTATTGAAAGGTATTAATGCTGTTATGGCATTGGCAAGTGGTGATCCATTAGGAGCCATAATGTCTCTGTCTGGTGCATTTGCTAGTATTAATACTGTTAACGCCATAGCTATGCCTAAATGGATGCAAACTATGAGGTTCAGTAAGTTTGGTAACTTTATGGCAAACTTGAATGGACCAGGTGGATTCTTGAGTACTAAGATGGGTAAGATTGGTGTAGGAATACTCTCTGGTAACTATGGTGCAGCATTTAATGCTGCTATTGATGGTACATCTTTAGGTGCTGCTTTAGCTAACCTTGGTAATAAAGTTGATGAAATGGGACTTGGAGGTGTCCTTGGAGCCATACCAGGCTTAGGACCAACCCTACAGAATATGGGTCTTGGTGATGTTGTTGGAATTTCAAGTCTATTAACAGGTGATTTCTCTGCTGCTGGTTTCATTACTGGTATGGCAGAAAAGCATGGTTATGGTGGACTTGTTAAGGCAGCTCTTGGTATGGTCGGAGGTAATTTTGAACAGGGTATGATAGATCTCGCTTCTGAAATGGGTGTAAGTCCTGAAATGTTTGGTGTTATTGATACATTACAAATGTTAAGGGAGGGTGGTGAATCAGAGAAGCAAAAAATTATGCAGGAGATTGGAAGTATATCTGTTGTTAGTTTCCCTGTTGTTATTCAAAAACTTTTATCACTTCCAACACCAGTTGGAGTTGATACTGGTGGAGGTGGCGGTTCTGGTGGTGGATCTGGTGGACTTCTAGGTCGATTGGGATTTGGTAAATAAATAGAATGACGAGGTATATTCTCTAATGGCAAGTATCCAAAAGTCATCAAAAATTAATATGTACAAGTTCGTCAATACTGACGATCAAGGTGCATCTGCGGATCCTGTTGCCAAAAGTATTAACGTACAGACTCAAGCATTAAACAATATGGGTCGTACCATTAATGGTATTGCTCAAACTGTCGTAACTTTAAAAAATATTGCTCTTCATAGATTAAAGCAAGAAGAGAAAGAAGCACGAGAAAAATTTAAACCGAAATATACTAAGCAAAGACAAAATCCATTCAAATCTTTAATGCTTAGTGTGAAAGCATATAAAGTTAAGGGATTTTTAGAGAGTATGCTTTCATTCTTAGGAAGTTTACTTAAAATATTCATTGTTAGACCAATATTAAATTGGTTATCAAATCCAGAGAATAAAAAAAAATTAGTTAAGATATTAGAAGGTACTTGGAAGGTATTAAAAGGTATTACTGATTTTCTTGGTAGTCAATTTGTTCATGCTATAAATGAGCTCCATGATGTTCTGAGTGGTGAAACTAGTGTTTGGAAAAAGATAACATCATTCACTAAACTTTGGATTAAATTTGCTCTTGGCTTTATGGCCATCAAGTTCTTAAGAAATCCAGTTAAACTCTTAAGATCTGTAGCACATGTTGGCAAGATGCTTGCCATCAAAACAAAATTAGCGAAGGCACAATTAACTAAGAGGAAAAGATTTTTAACTGGTGGTAAATGGGGTAAAGGTGCTTGGTTACTTGGTGGTGCTGTTGGTGCATATTCACTTTGGCAGTTTGCTCAGTGGGCATTAGGTAAGAAGGAGAATGAAGAATCTGGTGATGATAGTACTCCCAATTCAGGAGGTGGTGGTGATAGAGCTAAAGATAGAGAATTTTCTTTGAAGGAGTTTGGGGAAGACCTCACTACTGCAATGTACGATTCCGACCTTGCTAAGGCACTCGGAATAGAGAGGAAGGAAGAAAAGAAGAAGAATATGTGGAACCCGAAGAATTGGTTCGGGGGTAAAAAAGACAAGGATTCTAAGAAGGATGGTGAATCACCTAATGCATTAGGTGTTCTTGCTGGAATGTACACTGCAAATGAACAATTTAAGCATTTGATTAAAACCTTCAAAGGTGAGAGTAAAGAATTTGGCCAACAAATGAATGATTCTGATGCAGTTGGTAAAGCAGACCTAATGTTAAGGCTTGCTGCTAAACTTGAATCTGCATTGGGTAGTAAGAATCAAATGTTCGAGAAACTGCAAATGCAGACTCAGAATCTTGTTGAGAGTGCTTCAGGTGTTGCTAATGGTGATAAGACTAGTCTTGGTGAATTTTTAAAATGGGCAGGACATGGAGATATTCAATCTAGAGAAGAAGGTGGTCCAATTGGTTCTTTTGAAAAGGGTGGACAGTGGTTAAATGGACCTGATAGTGGATACCCTGCATTGCATAACGGGCAAGGTCTATGGGCTCACGGGTTAGAAGGATTGTTTACTAAGCCTGGTAGTAAGGATGGATTTATAGTACCGTTTGATAATGCTGCAACTAGAAAAGATCCATTGTTAACTATGGTGAGGTTAGCACAAGCTAAGAAACTTGGATTTAAAAATGGACCACCAGGATTTGAGGGTGGTGGATTAGGATTATCTGATCTTAAGAATAATAAGACATATAGAATATCTCAGGATAAAGGATGGTTTGAAAAATCTAAAGTTAAATCTGGTGGAGGAGGTAATTGGTTCACCAATATGTTTAAAGGTTGGGGTGGTGATAAAGGAAGTGGTGGTAACTGGGGATTAGGTGCAAACTTTGGTCAGCAGTATCAGGAACCTGGTTCAGGTGGATTAGGATTGGTACAAAGATTGATTGCTTCTCATCGTGGAGATGAACTAACTTCAGCATTATTAGCAAGAACTATCTTTAATAGAAAGGCTGCTATTGATAAGACTGGTAATCCCCAAATGTTTAAAGCGAAGAGTGGAAGTTTCCATGATATATTACATGCACCAGGTCAGTATCCTAATGTGGAAAATGGTAAGATAAAGGGTACATTCTCTAATTCTGAGTTGAATGCTGCTGGTAAGGCTATGAAGTTAGCAAAAGAAGCACATAAACTTAAAGAACGTTTAGGTGACAGTGGACTAGATCCAGCTAAAACACAACAATTACTAACTGCTACCATATTCAAACCTGGTTCTGGTTTAAATAAGGGTGGATTAATGGGGTTACTTACTGGTGGTGGAGGTGTTAGATTTGGTAAATATACATTCCAGAATAAACCAACCAATGCTATGAATGCTTTGATGGGTGGAATGAATCCATTGATGATGAAAGGTATGATGACTATGATTACTAATCTAGTCGGAGGAAAGAAAGATGGTGGATTTGGTAGAGATCTTATTATGACACTTGCTAGTGGAATTATAGGTGGTGGGATGGGAAAAGAAGGAGGTAAAGGTGGTGGAATGATGGATGCTTTATTTGGAATGTTTGGTATGCCTACTCAGAGAGGTGGACAGAAGAAGAAACCAGGTGGTTCTATGTCTGGTGGTTTAGGTCAAGTACTACAGAGTGTGTTTGGTGGTAAAGGTGGAAAGGATAAAAAAGAAGAGAGGATGGAGTTTAAGAAGAGAGAGAATGAAAGACATAGACAGATAATGAAGTATGAAGCATCGCAACAGAAACGTAATATCATGTCTAGATTGCATGACCAAGCTAGTCAAAATGCTAGAGAGATTACATCTTCTGTTAATGCATCTAATAAATCTGCTGCTAGTCAGGCAAGAATGGGTGCAGAAGCTGTTGCTAGATTATCTCAACAGGCATCACAGAATAAAGGAAATGCCTTTATTAGTGTCTTCAAGTCAATAGCATCACAACTAAGTTCCTCAAAGAGTAAGTAATTATGAGTAGCAAGAGAGCTAACACAGCAGAAATCGATTTTAAAATTAGTCTCTGGCGTAATGGTAAGAGGATGGAGAATGCTTCTGGTAAGTATGAACTTGCTGAATTTGTCAAGGGTTTTGAAATTGTAGAATCTGTTGAATCTGCTACTATTGAAGCACGTATTATAGTTGAAGATGCTGCTGGACTTATGGGAGCATTGACTGGATCTGAAGTATTTAAATTAACTATATTTCATTTCACAGGTAATAGGGATTATTGGTTGAGGTGTGTTCATATTGAGGATAGAGTTAGAACAGCACAAACAGCAGATGTTTTTATCGTTAATTGTGTTTCTGATGAGTTTATTAAGAATGAAATTAAAAATGTTTTTGGTCATACTGAAAAGATATTTTCTGGTTCTATAGAGGCATCACAGATTATTAGGAAGTTGGTAAGAGATAAGAAGTACTTAGGAAGTAAGAAACGTATGTTCCTAGAGCAGACTATCAATAAACAGAGGTTGGTTATTCCTAATTGGAGACCAATTGATGTGATTTATTGGGTTGCTGAAAGATCTGTTCGTAAATCTAAGAAGGGTGGAGTATTACAGAATGGATTTAATTTCTGGGAATCTGCTTTAGGATTTCATTTTAAATCAATTGATAAGATGATAGATGATGTTAATGAACAGAAGGAAAAAACGACAGATCATGTAAAAGGTAAACCAGCACTTTATACTTACACATATTCACCTAAAGGTATGAAGGTTGATGCAGGTGAAGACCAATATAAGATTGATAGTGTAATTTTTCCTCAAGAGAGAAGTTATCTTATGGGGTTAAGACATGGTTCATGGTCTGGATATAGTATTGGGTTTGATCCAGTTTCTATAAACCAATCAAGACTTGGTGTTAGTACTGATATGAAACAGAAAGAATATAATTATGCTCTTAAAAAGGTATGGAAAAAAATGTCTCATGTTGGTGGTACAAATTATGTCAATCCTAATACCTTGATGGATAAAGAAATACAAAAAGTTCTTGACCAACCAAAGAGAGTTAGATATACTATGATACCTAATCAGTTATTTGATCCAAAATATAAATTGAATCCTCAAAAAAATTATGAAGAGGTTGTTGAACTTCAAGCATACGAATATTTACGGAGAGAGACACTAAAAAATATTAAATTATCTATTACTATTCCAGGTAATTTAGATCTTTATGCTGGACATGGTGTACAGATTAAGTTACCAGGAACTTTTAGATCTGGTACAACAATTCAGAATGATAGGAAGTATAGTGGTAGATATATTATTATGGGTGTACGTCATCATACTGGAGATGGTCTTAAAATGAAGACAGAACTGTTGCTAGGTCGAGATAGTATACTAGGATAATAAATAGTTATTGTTACCTAGTAACGGAGATTAAAATTATGAAGACTATCGAAGAACACATTCAAAAAGATAGAGACATTCTTGACAACCCAACAATTAGTCCTGCAGCTCGTAGGCATATTTCAGAAGAGTTACATGAGTTAGAAACTTATCGTGAGCACCATATCGAAGAGATTAATGCTGGTGACCATCATGATCCTAATACCATTGAACTATTCTGTGAAATGCATCCTGATGAGCCAGAGTGCCTAGTGTATGACGATTAATGAGTCATTTTTTATCATGGTTACTTGGAACTTGGTCTAATAAGCATCAAGCACAGTCAGCTCCCACTTTATACAAATCTGTATCTGTAAAATGGGAGCAAGACGGTGAGTTTATAAATTCGATTCATTGGGGTAGGAGAACACCTCATGATCCATATTTAAAAACTTATAAGAAATTAGTAGAAGTATCGGATAAAGAAGTTATTTTAGAACATTGGGGTGGAACCTATAGTGGGTTGCAACGCAATGAAGATTGTGATATGGTATTAAAATTTGATGGTGTAGCATGGTTAGGTAAGTTTGATACCAGCATGGATGAAACTGGAGAAGTTATAACAGGTCATGCTGAACTTGGTGTCTATGGACATAAACTTTTTATGAGGGATAGATTTTTGGATTCTAAAGGTAGGATTGTCTGGGGTGCAGATGAGATTTATAAGTATCTGAGAGTTCAATAAATATACATGATAAGACCCTAATAAAAATGAACCAGACAATCGATGGTATAATTAATGAGAATAATATTAACTTTGTAGGGAAAGACGGATTTTTCTGGTGGGTTGGTGAAGTTGAAGATAATGAAGACCCTATGGAGTTAGGTAGGGTTAGAGTTCGTGTGCTTGGATATTATACTAATGTTCGTGGTGGTACTACAGCAGATCTAAAGACAGACCATCTTCCTTGGGCAACAGTATTACAACATACATCTCAAGCTGGTAATGATGGGCAAGGAGAATCTTCAGGACAATTGCAACCTGGTGCAGTTGTTATGGGATTCTTTATGGATGGTGATGATGCACAGATGCCAATAGTAATTGGTGTTATGCGTGTTAATAAAGCTACAGAATCAAGACAGATAAAAGAATTTGCTTTCACTGGTGAAAGTATGAAAGCAAGTAGTACTGGAACTATAAATCCTGCATCAAATAGACCAGGAGACCCTAATGGTATTGGGTCGGATAATTTTAGAAGACCAGGATTACAAAATAATAGTGTATCAACAGTTGCAGCAACTACAACTACAGAGATTGGAGGTAGGGGGTCACCACTTAATGTGGGTATGACTCCAGGTATTAATGGTAGTGCTGGTAATCCTCAGAAACCAAGACAACCTGAGAAACCAATACCTGCTGCTAATGGTGTAGGTGGTCCTTGGAAGAGTTTAGATTATACTTTATCTTATCTTATAGAAGATCTTGCAGACCAAGCAGGTTTGTTAGTTAAATCTGGTGATGGACAATATTTAAATGTTATTACTGGAACTCTTGTAACAAATGCAGAACTTACTGCAAAGATACAAAATTTCTTAGGTACTGTATTCACTCAAGTTGTTAGTGCTATGCGTACAGCAACTTCTACTCTTATTGATGATTTGGAGTTGTCTGTTTTATTGAATAAGTCAACTGGAGCACCTTATGTAATACAAACTACCGTACAGGCAGAAGTTAGTAAAATATTATCTAGTCTATGTGCTATTGATAATAACCTAACAGATTTTATTAATACACCATTAACTACTGTAACATCTAATTTAGATTCATACTTAGATAGTCTGATTGATAAACCAACGTTTGTTACTCAGGGTGTTGAAGGTGTTATTAGTATTGTAATATGTAATGTTGAAAAGTTATTGAATAATCTTACTACAGTAGTATCACAAACTGAAGAAGTAGTTGCTGATTACCAAGATGCAAAAGAAGTATTAGATACTTGGAAAGCAGGTAATAAGATATTCTCTGAGAAGACTAATTTATTTACTAAAGACGTTAATACATTAACTGGACTAATAAAGTTATTTGTTGAGTTTTCTGAATCTGGTTGTGTTAGACCACCTAAAAGTGGAGAAGATAATGTTGGTTGGTTCCCTTTATTTGGTGTGACTCATTGTACTCCTGAAGAATTTGCTTCCATAGCAGTACTTAGAGGTGAGACCAGAGGTAAGTGTGGAGAGTCTACTACTATTGCTGGTGGACTATTTGATTCTGTATTCTCTGAAGCAGATCCTTATTTAACTACTGCTAAGACACAAGTTAATGGTTCATTTGAATTGTATGTTGGTACACCTGGTCGTCAAGCAACTATTATAAAGAGGGAGAATGGTACTACACATACTTCAGTAAGTTTGAATAATGCTATGCACCAAGAGTGGATGGCTAAGAGAAAGATTAAAGAAGACTTCCCAGATCTATCAGAGGATGAAGTTAGTATTGCAGCAGCAGAAGCAGTCGCAGCATCAACTAGAACAACGTCTTCACAAACACCTTGGGTTAGATCTGCTGACAATTTACCAGATGGTGTACAAGATTTATGGAGTGATTTCTTAAAAACTTATGGTGTTTATCCATCTAATACTTCAGCATTACTAGGAACACATACTGGTACATGGGAAGTAGTTGTTACTGTTGAGGGAACATATACTTTTGATGTTCAAGCGGATAATCAAGGTAGTATTTCATGGGATGGAGTAACTCTAGGTCAGACATCAATGTTCCAATCTCATGCTGTAACATCTACATTTACTATAGAGAATGTACAAGCAGGTACACATACTATTAAAGGTAGTATAACCAATGTATATACTGAAAATGCTGGTTCTGGATGGGAAAGAAACCCTGCTGCTATTGCATGGACATTAAAAGATCCTACAGGAACAGTTATAAAAACATCTCTTGATTCATTCCCAGTTAGATATCACCCTAGTACTGCTGCTAATGGAGATGAGGGTAATTTACTTGCTGACCATATTAGTTGGGCTGGTACTAAAACTGAAGAAGTACATGGAGATGATGCAAAGGTTGTTGATAATGACTACTGTAGAACAGTTCAAGGTGATTATAGATTAAAGGTAACAGGTGATTGTCATATTGAAGTTGGTGGAGGATTCTTCTTCAGTGCTCAAGGTGCTCCAAAATCTGTTAGTAAACATGGACATCCTAAGAATAAGGAAATTCAAAAGCATGTTATTAATTTTGGTTCTGACGTTGATATGAATGTTGCTGGTGCTGCATTTGAAATGCAAGCAGCAAATCTAAGAATGGCAGCAACTAAGACATCTATTACAGGTAAAGAATTTGAAAATGCATCAAAATTACAGAAGTATTCTGGTGTAGAGTGTATTATCAGTGCTGATAATTCTATTGAAATGGTTACTACTGCTTTGTATCAGAAGATTAACATTAATAAGAACCCTGCTGCTACCAAGTCTGGTATTAGTACGATATGTCATGGTTCTGTAGATCTTGCTCTTATGCCTGGTGGTTCTACAACTGATAATGTTCCTAGATTTACAGTTGCTAATCCTTCAGGACCAGTTTCTATGCAGTGCGGTTCAACTGGATTTAATTTAAATGTAATGGAGGGTGCTTATAATGTAATGGCACATGATGGACTTATTCGTATGGAGTCTAAGACTGGGCCAGCAACCATTAAGGCAAATGGTGCTATTGGTATAAATTCAGTTGCAGGTGCCATTTCTCAAACTGCCACCTCTATCTTCCTAAATTAAAATACCTGTGGTATAATATCGTTATGGATGAACTACG
>CEVZ01042053.1_pt1 | contig 15584 bp, 12 predicted proteins | sample 361371 | NCBI WGS metagenome assembly CEVZ01 (sample SAMEA2620217, study PRJEB7988) | marine metagenome | isolation source: saline water (ENVO:00002010), including
GGGGAGGATCGAAAGTATGCCTCTATGAAGTTCTTCATCTACACTTTTTCGGCCAGCGTCGTTATGCTGATCGGAATTCTGGTGATGTACTTCCATACAACAGACCCAACTTCGCAGACTGGTCATACATTCGACTTGTTAGTCATGCTGAATTCGGATACACTGATTCAAAGCCAGGGGCTCAGGCATTTGGTCTGGCTGACACTACTAGTTGGATTTGCCACAAAGATGCCTAGCGTTCCAGTTCACACTTGGCTACCTGATGCTCACGTTCAGGCACCCACTGCTGGATCAATGATCTTGGCTGGAGTGATGCTTAAGATGGGCGCATATGGATTCCTTCGAGTGGCAGTTTCTGCTTTCCCTGAGTCCACAGTTGTCTTCGCCCCGTTACTTCTATTCCTTGGAATGGCTAGCTTGGTGTATGGTGCTTGGGTATGCATGGGACAAACAAATCTCAAGAGAATGGTTGCTTATTCATCAGTCTCCCACATGGGTTTGATCTTCCTAGGAATTGCTACTATGCAGCCTCTTGGGATTGCAGGCGCGCTATTCATGATGTTCGCTCATGGAATAATCAGTCCTCTCCTTTTCGCAGTGGCGGGAGCATTCAAGCACCACTACCATACTCTAGAGATTGGTTCAATGAGAGGAATTGCTCACCACAGCCCATGGCTTTCCGGGCATATGATGTTGGGTTGGATGGCTAGCTTAGGTTTGCCCCTACTAGCTGGATTCGTAGCTGAGATTGCAGTGATGATTGCATTCTGGATGGCTTACGGATGGTTGGTCATACTGCCCGCCCTAACTCTGGTTATCACTGCTGTTTACTATCTTAGCTCAATGCAAAGAACCATTTTCGAATCTAATGATCCGTATCAGGGGATCCTGCCAGACACGTTGCATGGAGATCAGCCAAGAGACATAACCTGGCACGAAAATGCTGGGATGATAATCCTAGGAGGTTTGACCATTCTATTTGGAATCCTGCCTTTCTTTTTCTGGGACATGATGTCACATTGGGGTACGGAGATGGTTACAGAGCTTCTAGTGGATGCAATGATTTCTGAGGAGGTCACGCCATGAGTGAACTAAGTGAGATTTCGGTGAGTCTGGTCTTACCAGAGCTGATAATGCTCTCTGGACTTGTTGCCTGCATACTAATCCCCAATTTAGGTGATGCCAGAATGCGTATACCGCTTACAAATTTCAGGTTCCCGACACTTCTAGGTGGGACGAGGTTTGAGGCGACCAGGGATCCGAGAATACCAAATGCGATCGCGATCGTATGTTTCTCTTCATCGCTTGTAATTTCCACATTCATGCTGCTAAACTCAAGCGCAGGTGACATCGGGAATGTTCTGAGGGCTGATAGCTTCAGTAGCTTAATGTCGATGGTTTTCGCTGCATCGCTTCTTCTAGCTTGTCTTGCTTCTAATCATGTAATTCCTCCAAGACCTTCGGCTGTTGCCCCCGATGATGGGGACAGCAAGGAGGAAGAGGAAGCCAAGGTAAGATCGTTGTACGACAATAGAAGGCAGGCAGACTTCTACATCTTGCTCCTAACAATGGGAATAGGAATGACCCTGATGGTCAAGGCAAATCATTTGTTTATGCTATTTGTCTGCTTAGAGCTTGCATCACTGTCCTCCTATGTCCTTGTTGGATTTCATAAGGAGTCTGAATCTGGAGGGGAGGCTGGGACTAAATATTTCATTGTCGGATCGGTTGCATCTGCAGCCGGGATATACGGAATGTCACTGCTATACCTATGGAATGGTGACCTATCAATTGGGTCGCTCGAGTCCTCTTGGGAATCCATGGGGACTGATATAGATCCTTTCGCAGCAATTGGTGTTGGCTTGATGCTGGTAGCATTTGGATTCAAAGTAGGTGCTGCGCCATTCCATCTAGCGATTCCTGATGCTTACTCTGGGGCTTCATCAATGATTGCCGGACTATTGGCTACGTCATCTAAGGCAATGGGATTTGCAGCATTGATGCGTATTCTTCTAGTTGTTACCATGCCAGAAACAGGTGAGGCGTTTTGGTTCATCGTAATTGCAGTTATATCCGTAGTAACGATGACATGGGGTAATCTAGCGGCTATTTCCAGTGACAATCCAAAACGTATCTTCGCGTATTCGAGCGTTGCGCATGCAGGTTACATGCTGGCAGCCGTATCTGTGATTGGCACTGGTTTGGGTGATTCCAGTACGGGAGAGCTGGTTGCAACAGCGATATTGTTCCATCTTGCAATTCTTGTTCTATTCAAGCTCGGCGCATTCCTCGTTCTTTCAGTAATTGAGTCAGGAGGGGATAGTCACAAGATTGAGAGTCTGCACGGATTAGCCCGAAGAGATCCGATAATTGCTGCTTCAATGTTGATATTTGTCCTATCCCTTGCAGGTGTGCCGCCATTCTCAGGATTCCTATCCAAACTCCTAATGATCAATGGGATTGTCCATGCAACTGCTGGATCTGGAAGTTTGACCAGTAGCTTCGTATTATCTTGGGCTGGAAGTGTCGAAATTGCATTTTGGCTTGCATTTGCAGTCGTCATTAATAGCGCATTGTCATTATTCTACTACCTTAGAATAGGGCTCGTTATGTTCTTCGAGGATCAAAACAAGGGGTCGCTAGATGACGTTGGAACGCCGCTAAGAATTGCAATAGCTGTGTGTGCGCTTCTTACTATTGCACTCGGAATAGGTCCCCTGAGTCAGGTTGCATTGGACTTGGTCGGAGAGGCCGCTCTTGACCTTCTTTCATCCTAGTCTCATGCTCAAGTTCACATATGGGGCCCTTGACCGATATCCATGGCCCGCAGGGAGGAGAAGGTAGATGCAGAGCTGCTAGCTCAGTTAGAATCCGGAGGAGAACGGATCAGGGTCCCACTTCCAAACAGGAAAGTGAATGAGATGTTCGCCATTGCTGATCAAATATTAGGGGGAAGGAGAGTAAGGGCAATCTGCGAAGATGGTGAAACAAGGCTATCAAGAATCCCTGGGAAAATGAGAAGGAGGCAGTGGGTTAGAGAAGGTGATCTGATAGTTCTCCAGCCTTGGGAATTTCAAGATGACAAGGCAAACGTCACAATGCGCTACACTAAGACACAGTCACTCTACCTCTCTCGCAAGGGAGTGCTTCCTGAGATAGTAGATGCCTTCGGAATGGCACAGGAAAGCGAAGAGAGGTTCGAAGAGGAGCCAGTGGAAGAACCAGAGGAAGAGATCCCAGATAATGAAGAGATCCCAGATGATTCGGAGACTGAAGAGACCCCAGTGGAAGAAGACGATATTGATTCCTTTTTTGGGTGAGAAGATGCCTCCGGGAATGGAGTCTGATGAGTATCCAGATGTTGATAGCATTATGAGCTCGGAGAGAAAGTTCGAATGGTTATCCGAACCAAAATACAGAAAGATATTCGACGAAATTGAAGACTCGATCCAAGGCGTTTTGGGCAAAGGGAGCTTTGATTGGGTCGATAAGAGGGTTTTCGATCAGGTTTTTGATAGATCTACCCTCCTTGCATTGCACAAATTAATGCAACAAGGAAGTATTCAAACAATTGACTATCCAATTGCAAGAGGTAAGGAGGCGCACGTATTCAAAGCCACTTCCCAGGAAGGCCCGCTCGCAGTGAAGATTTTCCATACCACTAACGCGGTCTTCAGAGGATTGGCCAAGTATATCGAAGGAGACCCGAGATTCTCCGGCCTATCAAGACGTCACAGAGAACTAGTGAATATCTGGGTTAGAAAGGAATTCAGGAATCTGAAAAGAATGAGGAAGCATGGAATCAGGACTCCTGAGCCCAAATCCAATCTAAAGAACGTCCTGATAATGGAGTTTATCGGGAGTGAGGGGACTCCCAGTCCGCGTCTGAAGGACATCGATATAGAGGACCCTATGGGAACATTCGATGACCTGCTTCAGATGGTCGCAGTGTTGTGGCAGACATGTGATTTGGTACATGCCGATTTCAGCGAATACAACATACTCTGGAGAGAGGGGGTTCCATGGATTATTGATGTTGGACAAGGAGTAACTACTGCGCACCCAAGTGCAAACGAGTTTCTAATTAGAGATGTAACTAGGTTGACTGAGTGGGCGAATAGACTTGGGTGCGGCGTATCTGTCGCCGAAAGCATGGTAAGAGTTCTGGATGATCCAGTACCGAAACTACCAACACTTCCTAGCGGAGATTAAAGACAATTGGGTTTTCGTGAGTATTATGGAGCATCTTTGCCGACTGCCAAAACGCAGGATAGCGGTCTTGATTGGGAAGGGCGGAGAAACAAGAAAGATGATTGAAGAGGCGATAGGCGGAAAACTTGCAATTGACTCAAAATCAGGTGACGTGTCAATAGATTGGGATGGGGATCCTGATCCGGTAAAGAGAATGAAAATCCCAGAACTGATATCGGCGATTGGCAGGGGGATTTCCCCTGAGAGGGCGATCAAGCTTATCGAGGATGATGTGTTCCTACAAATGTACGATATTAGGGAATGGGTTGGTAGGAGGCCCAATCAGACTCGAAGAATGAAAGGTAGGCTTATTGGCCGAAACGGGCGTATAAGGACTCTGATCGAGGAAATATCAGGCTGTGAGATTGCAATTTTTGGTTCAACTGTATCTGTGATGGGAGATAGTGACGGACTTGCCCTAGCATCGACCGCAGTGGAAGGAATCCTTGGAGGCTCGGAACACAGTACCGTCCTTTTCGGACTAGAGCAAGACAAGAAGAGGCAAAGGCTCAGCTCAAAAAGTCTCGAGATGTTTGAAGAGAGGGGGAGATCAAGGGGGAAGACATTCGAAGAAATGGTCCCAGGACTGGCAGAAGCCAGGGAAAGAAAATCCATTATTTCAGACATTTCCGACGACTCTGAGGAAGTGGACTTTCTCTCTGAAGAGGAGTGAGTGAACCGTTACCCATAAGCGAGGGTGGCGTTCCCGGGCATTTGTGTATAATCCACTTGACGAATTGTACCCATTCGAAAGATGGGCGAACAACGGAATAATGCTAGTCGCCACAATCCTGCTGATTGGGCTGGGACTACACGAAATTGAAGTGGATAATCCGCTTTCTGATTCGCTATTCAAGTACTACATTGACCCAATAGTCGGGGAGTCATCTGGAGACTCGGGTTATAACATGGTGAATACGATGACATATGCCATAGTGATGGCATTGTTCGCGGTTTCTATTTCTGCCTGGCTAAGGGGACTTGGTATTGATCCAAGTGACGTCAGCATCCTCGCTCTACTGCCATTCATCACATGGGCAGTGTTCGGAGAGGTTGCAGAGGATGCAAAGATGTTCTCTTCTGACTTGGCCCCATATTTCGTTAGTCCGGGAATTCATTTCCAGGCAGCTTTCTGGGTTGTTTTCTCAGGCGCTCTGGCTATGTCCATTAGGGAAAATACGGAGGACGAAGCGAAAGTCCAGTCCAACATTGAATTCATGGCATCGATCATTATTCTGATGCAACTAGTGCTTTACGGGTCATCGATTTCCCAAAGTGATACGGTCGTGAGAAATGGTATTTCGTTGGTTCCGCTAATTGTGACTACATTAATCGCCCTGGCGTTCATACACCTTTCTCGAGCCTCTACTTCGGCTTTCAGCCCGATTCAAAAAATGGTTTACCTAGTGGGAATTGGGGGTTCATTGATTTTCTTAGGTGCTATTCTGTCTCATGCATTTCATGATCCTCCCCCATCAGAAAATCTATGGCCAATCATTGTGGTAATAGGAATACCATCAATTGTCTTTGTGATGATGTATAACTACGGAGTTCCAGCTGCAAAGGAGCTAAGTGATCATGGATTTCTAGCTGGCATATTGCCACCCGGAATGACAGAAGAGCACTACATGGAGCTAACTTCCCCTGACAAAGACCTAATTGAAAGTTTGAGAATGAGAGCTTCAATGGCTCAGCCACTGGTGTTACTAGCAGTTGCAGGGCAGATAGTAGATGGCTTAGCGACCACGATAGGTATAGATTCATTTGGCTACTCAGAGAAGCATGTGCTTTCTCAGAAGGTAATTGACCTAGGCTTAGTAATCAACGAAACATTCGGTATCGAGTATGGAGAGGGGGCGTGGGCATTCGGACTGCTCAAGATGGGTTTGGGTGCGCTGATATACTACTTCTTTGCGATTGCAAATTTTGAGCACAGACAACAGCATTTTCGAATGCTCATTGGTTTGGCGCTATTGGTAGTGGGGCTTGCCCCCGGGCTAAGGGATGTAGGTAGGCTAGCCCTAGGGGTGTAGCTACTTCCCATTCATTCAAGGGCCCTATGCCATCTGCGGGAACGAGGGACATGGACAGGCTGCCTTCGAGAGTTGACCGTGGGAGCGATGAGTTCTCATCAAGAAAACAACACAACATCGGGCTCTGTAGAGAAATGAGAGAGAGAATAGAGATCGTAAAAAATGGAGGGGATCAAAGGCATGTTGAGAGGCATCGAGAACGTGGAAAAAGGCTACCAAGAGAAAGAATAGAGCTAGTTTGTGACCCTGGATCTCCATTTCTGGAGACATCCACTTTGGCGGCATTTGAGATGTATGATGGCAAGGCTCACTCGGCTGGGGTTGTGACAGGAATTGGAGTTGTTCACGGTAAGGAGTGCATGTTTATCGCAAACGATGCAACGGTCAAGGGTGGATCATACTACCCATTGACTGTGAAAAAGCACATTAGAGCCCAGGAGATAGCTGAAGAGAACAATCTACCCTGCATTTATCTTGTAGATTCAGGGGGTGCCTTTCTTCCAATGCAAGATGAGGTTTTTCCGGATAAATTCCACTTCGGCAGGATTTTTAGAAACCAAGCGATCCTATCCAGTAGGGGAATCCCGCAGATTGCCGCTGTTCTTGGTTCTTGTACAGCGGGTGGTGCATACATCCCAGCGATGTCTGATGAATCAATAATTGTCAAAGGTAACGGAACAATTTTCCTAGCGGGCCCTCCTCTGGTAAAGGCTGCTACTGGTGAGGAGGTGACTTCACAAGATCTTGGGGGTGCAGAGGTACATACTTCGGAGTCAGGAGTGGCGGATCATTATGCAGAAGACGAAGACGAAGCATTGAGGATCGTACGAAACATCGTGGAAAATCTGAACATTGGCCCGAAGCATATTCTGGATTCATCGAATCCAGAAGAGCCGACCAATCCAATAGAGGATTTGATGGGTATTGTCCCGGTAGACAACAGAACACACTATGATGTTAGGGAGGTTATCTCCAGAATAGTGGATGGTTCCCGTTTTCACGAGTTTAAGCAACGATATGGAAATACATTGGTTTGCGGATTCTCTAGGATACACGGATATCCTGTGGGGATAATTGCAAACAATGGCATACTTTTTTCGGAGTCATCTCTGAAAGGGGCTCATTTCGTAGAATTGTGTGGACAGAGAGGGGTTCCATTGGTTTTCTTGCAGAACATAACTGGATTCATGGTTGGGAGGGATGCAGAGGCAGGTGGAATTGCGAAGGATGGCGCAAAGTTGGTGACTGCTGTTTCATGCGTACCTGTTCCCAAATTCACTGTTATTATCGGGGGATCGCACGGAGCGGGGAACTATGGGATGTGTGGTCGTGCCTATGATCCAAGGTTTCTGTTCATGTGGCCAAACGCGAGGATTAGTGTAATGGGCGGAGAGCAAGCAGCAAGTGTTCTATCCACAGTTGGAAAATCGGACCCACAAGAGATCCGGGACAAGTATGAATATGAAAGCAATCCATATTATTCAACAGCAAGGTTGTGGGACGATGGAGTAATTGACCCAAGAGACACTAGGGACATCTTAGGACTATGTATTTCTGCTAGCCTAAACGCCCCGATGCCAGAAACCGATTACGGAGTTTTCCGGATGTGATAGAATGCTGATGAGTGATGAAATTCCAGAAACTGAGCTATGTAGCATGAATATAGATGGCCCAATTGCTAGAATCACCCTCAATAGAGTCAATTTCCACAATGCGCTGAATGTTCAGCTAATTTCCGAGCTCATCGATTTACTTGAATGGACGTCTGATAGATCTGTGGGGAAAATCGGCGAGCTAAAAGATGAGGAAAGTTCTCAATACCTAAGGATTCTAATCATTAGTTCGGAAGGTAGGCACTTCTGTGCGGGAGCTGATATCAATATGATGAAAGAGGGGGGCAGCAAAAGTCCAGAAGAAAATAGAGTCGATGCAGAGAGACTGGATGGGCTTTTCCATGGAATTTGGTCTCATCCTTGCTTCACCATTGGGTGTATCCAAGGGGTTGCTCTGGGCGGGGGAGCTGGACTAGTAGCTTGCATGGATCATTCAATTGGTGAGCCAAAGACACAGATTGCCCTTTCTGAGGCTAAATTGGGTATTTCTGCAGCCGTAATCGGCCCCTATGTATATCGAAGAGTAGGTAGTGCACAATTTAGGAGATTGGCAATGATGGCCTCAAGGATTGGATCTGATGAAGCTCTTAGGATAGGCTTTATCGATCAAATTGCAGAGTCCAAGGAGAATATGGCAGAATGCTCCGAGTCGATAATCTCAGAAGTACTGACATCAGGCCCAATGGCTGTCGAATCCGCCAAGAGAATGGTGAGTGCTCTGGATGAATGGGATGGAGGTAATGCGGAACTTAGGCTTTGGACACTGGATCTTACTAGCGAGATGCGTGGCTCAGCAGAGGGCCAAGAAGGATTGTCTGCTTTCATTGAAGGTCGTAGACCATCCTGGTTTCCTGAGGACCGGGATGAGTGATATGTCTCTAGATTGGATGAGCGGATCATCTAGGCCATTCTCGAGGGTTCTAGTTGCCAATAGGGGAGAGATCGCCATCAGGGTTCTCAGGGCTGTGAATGAATCGGGCCTCACTAGTGTGGCTATCTTCTCTGATTCTGATGAGAAATCTATGCACGTGGAAATTGCAGATCGTTCTGTCCACTTGCCGGGAGAGAGCCTGGAAGAAACTTATCTGAACGGCAAGGCAATTATTGAGGCGGCAATATCCAGTGAAGCTGATGCAATACACCCAGGGTATGGATTCCTCTCCGAGAGGGGGGACTTCGCCAGAGCAGTAGAGTCAGCAGGTCTCGTTTGGATTGGGCCATCCGCTGAAGCAATTGAGACAATGGGCGATAAAATTTCTGCTAGATCACTAATGATTGAGTCAGGAGTTCCTGTTATTCCGGGTGAAGAGGTGGCTATTCAGGAAGGTTCTGATCACTTGGGTGCCCTTGCCTCTGCAGCGGCGAAGGTTGGTTACCCTCTTTTGCTAAAGGCAAGCGCTGGAGGTGGTGGAAAGGGTATGAGAGCTGTTTCGGAGCCAAAGTCACTACGATCAGAATTCGAAGCAGCTACCAGAGAGGCCGCTAGTTCATTCGGTGACGGTACGGTCTACATAGAGAAGCTGCTTACGGGAGCAAGACATATTGAAATTCAGGTTCTCTGCGATACTCACGGAAATTCTGTACACCTCAATGAGCGTGATTGCTCTCTCCAGAGAAGATACCAGAAAGTGATCGAAGAGGCCCCATCTCCTGCTGTCTCCGATGAATTGAGAGAGGCTATGGGGGAATCGGCTCTGAGAGCTGCAGAATCCGTTGGCTACGTTGGGGCTGGAACTGTTGAGTTCCTGCTATCAAGTAACGGCCAATTCTTCTTCCTTGAAATGAACACACGCATCCAAGTTGAGCATCCCGTTACTGAGATGATAACAGGAGTTGACATTGTGCAGAAGCAACTTGAGATTGCTGCAGGATTTGAAATAGGTCTAGATCAAAATGGGCTTTCACCCCAAGGTCATTCCATAGAGTCGAGAGTTTATGCTGAAGACCCTGGCAATGGTTTTCTTCCATCGACAGGGAAGCTTCTAGAGTGGAAAACCCCTTCTGGACCGGGAATCAGAATAGACTCAGGGGTTAGACCAGGTGATGAAGTTACAATTGATTTCGATCCGATGCTGGCCAAGCTGATTGTCCATGCACCAGACAGAAATTCAGCGATTAGGAGGATGAGTTCGGCTCTCTCAAACTTCGTTGTTTTGGGATTGAAGACAAACCTAGATTTCCTGAGATGCTCTGTTAACCACCCAATTTTCCAAGAAGGTTCTGTTGACACTGATTTTCTGAACAAAACCCCCATGGAGGAGCTTTCACCTTCAGAAACAGATGAATCGGTTCTCGTAGCAATTGCAGCTACCTGTCGTAAACTTGGACTGGGGAGAACTGCTGCTTCTATAAATGGAAATGCTGCGACTACAAATGGAAATCCCGGTGATCCATTCATGACCCTTGGCAGGTCCTTTCCTTGAGGTGATATTGTGGAGTGGAGTGTTGGAGAGAAGAAGTCAAGATTCAAGATTTCTCTTGGAAAAAAGGAGGATGTGGTAGTACCAACTTCAATTAGCATTGACGGAATTGAAAAAGAGGCTCCGGATTTCTCATTGAAAGCAGGGGATGATCGAGGACAATTAATTGTGGAGCTAGAAGGTCGCAGAGAAATAGCTCATGTGGCAAATTCAGGAGATGACTGGTGGATTCATTTCAATGGGAGAACACACTTAGTCAGATTGCACGAGAAAGGGGGAATTTCTCGAAAAGAGGAGGAGGGAGGGCTTGAAGCCCCAATGCCGGGGACGGTGATTCAAATTCTGGTTAAGGAGGGTCAGAAGGTAAGGGAGGGTCAAACTCTTCTTTTGCTGGAGGCAATGAAAATGGAGCACAAGGTTACCGCGGCTAGGAACGGAGTCATCAAATCGCTAAATTTCTCAGTTGGTGACAGAGTGGAAATGGGGAGCATACTTGCTGAAATCTCTGATTGACCTACTGAGTAATAAGGAAATAAATTATTGGATCTTATTGTGAAAATATGACTTAGGGGTTGCATTATGGAATCTACTGATCAGAGGAAGATTTCTAGACGCCACGACATTGATTGGCTCAGAGTAATCCTCTTCGCACTTCTAATCTGGTTCCACTATGCAGTATTTTCACTTGAACAATTAGAGGGTGACTGGGGGAATATCGAGGGTTTCAATCTAATTCTTTTCTTCGTAATAGGAGTCATGCACCAATGGAGGCTTGCTGCTCTATTTGTCATCTCTGGAATGGGTACTGCCTTCGCATTTCGACGAAGAAATTGGAAGACTTACGTCAAGGAAAGAGTCGTCAGACTGGGATTGCCGTTGATTTTTGGAACATATGTATTATTTTTCGGAGTCTTCGAACCAGTAAAAACCACTCAGCTTCTACTGAAGATTTTTCCCGGTAGCGAAGAAATGCCTTATTGGCATCTTTGGTTCATCTACAATCTTCTGATTTATTCTCTTCTTCTGACCCCATTATTCTCACACATTAGGAAAAATGGTGATGGTCGGGTGGTTAAACTGGTTCGATCGATCCTAAATGTCCGCAGTGGCCTTGGGATTTTGCTAATTCCTCCACTAATCTTAGCCCTGAATGGCATCATATTCAAGCCATGGGAATTTGGAGAGGTCGGAATGTGGTGGGAATTCCCAAGATACCTACTTTACTTCTTATTCGGATATCTGATGATATCTGCGAATGAAGAATACTTCAGAGCAATAGACAATATCAGGGTTCCTGTTACAATAATTACTCCAATTCTAGCAATAATCTGGTTCTTGAGCGATGAAGCGATTGCAATTCCAGATGTCATGGAGGGTGGTTGGACAAAGGAAGGTTATCCAGCATTTTCAATGGGTGCTACCCTAGCAGCGATGATACAGTCTTTTCATGCCTGGTTCTGGTGCTTACTTATCTTCAGCTGGGCCTCTAAGTTGCTAAATAAACCTAGCAAGTGGCTAGCATACCTAAACGAGGCGGTTTATCCAACATACATAGTGCATATGCACTTGACCTTCCTGCCAATAGCGTTCTTCGGAATTATTGGCTTTGGTTACTATGCTGGGATGCTATTTGGAACAGTATTGGTGATGATTGGAGTCATGGTATGCTTCGAGATTGTCCGTAGGGCGATTCTTTTTCGTCCCTTATTTGGAATCAAAGGTGGGAATCCCGAGGTGCAAAAATTGTTTCCATTCAATAAAACAGAGAGGGATCATTACAAGGTGATTTTGTCGTTACTTTTCCATGCATTGGCATTAGTGATGGTGGTGATTCTGTGGACATTTTTGATCGGAGCTGGTATCCTTTCCGGCGAATAAATAGAGATTTTTTTGCTAAATTGTTGGCGGACCGTGCAGGATTCGAACCCACGTCTCCGGCTCCGAAGGCCGGAAGGATATCCAGACTACCCTAACGGTCCACGCTAACGCTCGGCTCGGAGGTTCATATTCAATCCGATGGATTACAGACCAGAAGCATTCTAGAAAGGCTCTTGTGAACTCTGACGATGTGTCGGGAGCTTACCTCCCAACCATTTGAAAGGAAGGCCGCAGAAACTTCGCCCCATTCTCTACCCACCACCTCCAAATCACTGGATGAATTCCCATCGAGAAACTCGGGACTAGTTGGTAGCATCATGCAAACTGAGCTTGCAATCATCTGGGAGGCTGAATTTAGAGCTCCCATGATGATCTCAAAACTATCTTCCGAAGCCCTAGCATTTCTGCCATATGGAGGATCAAAAACAAATGCGCAACCTGGAATCTGCCCCCATTTGTCATAGATGGAGTCAGCAGAATGCTGGCAAACTGTGTAATTGCCACCCCCCTCCACCCAAGCGAGGTTTCTTCTAGTCCCTTCTACCATCTCTTTATCCAAATCACTCGCGAAAACTTCGAGTCCAATTTTTTGCGCTTCTATTGCTATGCCACCGGTTCCGCAGAAGGGGTCGATGATCGCCTTTGGGCGATGGCCGCTATTGTAACTTAGTGTGACCATCAGTCTAGCTAGTCTAGGATCAAGAGTGACTGGTTTGAAGAAAGGCCTCTCAGTGGGTGAAATAGAATTGTATGGCCCAGAAATTATATTTTCTTTGATTCCCCAAACAATTAGCTCATCTTTTTGGAAAAATGGATCTGGATGGCTTGGCGAGTCCGCAATACCGGCCATAATTACGACCACCTCGAATTCGGGGTCCAGTAAATCAACTGTCTTGGATGATGATGAGATAATAGCTCCTGATTCAATTTCCACGTCTCTTCGAGAAAGTCCTTCAATACCACTCCCAAACTTCCTAGCCCTTACAGCAAATTTTCCATTTGGTAGGAATTTGTCAGCCCATTCTCCTATTTTTTCAGCTAGTTCCATTGATGAGATTCCAGAGGCCGCCCATAATCGGCAAGAGCTGTGAAGTGCTGACTCCACCAGTGATGACTTAGTCAGAAGGTCCATCGAAGATTCGTCAACAGTTGCGAATACCATTCTTGGATGCAGTGTTTCTAAAGATCCTACTAGTGAGTTTACTTCGGCCCTGAAAAGGGGCGAGTGCCAGCCACTGCCCAACAAAATGACGTCTCGCATAACAATCCTACAATGAGGTGAGCGGCTTCAATACCTTAATGCCTCTACCTTCATCGAGGTGAATAGGGGCGTTGATATGGGATGTAACCTTCGTGACTTGGTTTCCCCTGAACCGATAGAATTGGGGGACCTTTCTGGCCAAAAAGTCGCCATTGACGTATTCCTTAACGCCTATCAGTTCATCACATCCATGACCGGCGATGATGGAAGGCCCCTTTCATTCAATGGTAAGGCTGTTGCACATCTAATGGGATTTCTTGATAGGGCCTCAATCATGATTTCTGAGGGAATTGATCCGGTTTTCGTTTTTGATGGGAAGCCGCATGACCTGAAAATGCAGACCTTAGATGGTCGAAGAGAAAGGAAGGTAGAGGCATTTGCAAAGTGGGAAGCTGCCGTTGATTCCGGGGATATGGCAGCTGCGAAAAAGCTGGGACCACAAACGGCTGAGTACACACCGGAAATGGTTCAGGAAACCAAGGATCTTTTCGATATAATGGGAGTTGTGTGGATTGAAGCTCCTATGGAGGCTGAAGGAGCTGCAGCAGTAAGATGCTCCCGAGGAGAGGTGAGTGCCGTTGCAAGTCAGGATTGGGATACATTGCTTTACGGTGCACCGGTAATGGTAAGGAACCTGACGAGTCACGGAACTAGGAGGTTTGGAAGAGTGGTTCGAGCTGAGAGGATATTGCTAGAAGAATTGCTAAACTCCCATGGAATCTCAAGAGAGCAATTAGTAGATCTCGGAATCATGATTGGCACTGATTTTCACCCTGGTTTCAGAGGGGTTGGTCCCAAGACCGGTTTGAAATTAATCAAAAAGTACGGTACAATTGAGGCTGTTGCAGAGCAAAAAGGGTTTGATGTTCCTTCAGAGATTGATCAGATTAGAGAGTTATTCATGAGTCACCCAACTTCCTCGATACCCCTCCATAGCTCGAAAAAGGCAACAGAGGAGGATCTGAGAGATTTCCTACAAATGGAAAGAGGTTTCTCCGAAAGGAGGATGGAAAGAGCCCTGACGAGGTTAGCGAAATCTGGACGATTGAATTCCAGAGATCAGCCGACCCTTTTCGACTTCTAGCATCACATTTTGTCATCAGACAATGCCGAAGTCATTCTCGTCAACATCAGGTATTCCATCACCATCATCGTCATCGTCAAGATGGTCTGGTAATCCATCATTATCGTGATCGAACTGTCCAGTCGCGTCCCAGCCATCATTCTGCTCGAACCAGTCGGATAGGCCGTCATTGTCATCATCTGTATCATAGCTGTCAGAAAGACCGTCATTGTCGTGATCATATCTCCAAACACCTACTATGCCATCGATCTCATCGACGTCCAAGATGTCATCATTGTCATCATCGGAGTCGTCTTTATCCATGCTGCAATCGTTATCGTGATCCCTAGCAGCATCGAAAACATCGATGCCGTTGCCATTGACGTCCAGAAGTCGTTCTTCCTCGCCATCCTCGTCGCAGTCAAGTATATCTTCCCAATTATCGATTCCGTCGTTGTCGATGTCGAAGTCTATGTTATCCTCAATCCCGTCGTTGTCGTGATCATAGATGTCGGTATTTGGATTTCCATCATTGACCTCCTCCCTGTCATCAATACCATCACCATCGTCATCGGAATCTTCGGCATCGTTGATTCCATCGTTGTCATGGTCCAGTGGGTTATCGTCCATACTATCCGGTATCCCATCATTATCGTCATCTTGATCAAACGGATCATCAGGTATGCCATCCCCATCATTGTCATTCGGATCATTTTCCTGGTTGTCTAGTTGCTGGCTCTGCTGTTGGTCAGATGATGACCCTTGCTGTCCTTGGTCGCCATCCTGAGTCTGGCCCTGTTGCTGTTGGTTCTGGCCATTCTGGTTGTTACCATTCTCGTCTGAGCCTTCTTGATCGCCCTGTTGGCCGCTCTGTTCACCGCCATTCTGCTGTTGTCCCTGACCATTGTCCTGTTGCTGACCTTGCTGTCCTTGGTCGCTGTCTTGACTCTGCTGGCCATCTTGATCTGACTGGGACCCTTCATCTTGGCCCTGGCCCTGTTGGCCCTGTCCTTGCTCGCCTTGACCCTGGCCCTGTCCTTGACCCTGGCCCTGTCCTTGACCCTG
>CEVZ01023067.1_pt1 | contig 15579 bp, 26 predicted proteins | sample 361371 | NCBI WGS metagenome assembly CEVZ01 (sample SAMEA2620217, study PRJEB7988) | marine metagenome | isolation source: saline water (ENVO:00002010), including
AAATTAAAAAAACAACAACAATTAAACAAACAAATCAAATTAAGAAATAAAATTAAAAAAATAACTAGAGGATATTAATATGCCAATTACTAAGACTGGCAAGAAGAAAAGATACAAGAAAAAATATTAATTTAAATAGCTCTGAGAGACGTATAGAGCCGTTTTAAGAGGTACAAGTTGCCCGTCTGCCATTGCTTATCATTAATTATGTAGTAATAAAAAAAAAGCAGAAGTTACTTATCATTAATACTATATAGTTGGTATTGTAAAGTAAGTTCTTCTCCAGTAATAATGAGTTTATTTGTAATTAAAAAATACTCATCATCTCTAATTTCAAGTATGCAATTAGGGTAATCAGAATGATTAATGAAACCACCTAAAGGCGTTCTAATAACACCATGTGCTGTCTTTTTATCTGTCTTGTAATGTGTTATTCCTAGTTCTGTACCTTTCTCAATAGTCCTAGTTGAAAAGAGGCCAAGGCCTTCTACCTTTGACCTCTTAACAGTTACTTCTTTAGGTAATGGTTTATAACTCATCAGGATATGTCCATTGTTCTTCAGGTACAAAGTATATACTATCTGGAAGTTCCCAATACTCCATAATATTATGTTGAGTTACATCTGTCCCTACATAAATAGCATCAGCTATATATTTAAACATTAACTTTGTAGGTTTATTTTTAACAAAACCTTTGTGAAACTTAATGTCAATTAGTTCATATAGTCGTTGTAAGTGATGAAGAGTTTGGATGGTCACCTCTCCACCTCGTTTTTTCTTTAACTTTCTTGTCATTAAGTCAAAGCTAATGTTTGGTCTAGTTCCCATTTTAAATGTATATCTGTCATTCGCAAGTTTGGCACCTTCTTCCGTTAAGATACGCAGCTGATGAGAGAAAGACATCTTTAACTTTAAATCGGACCTATTAATTTCATATGATACATATACAGGTTTACCTGCTTTAGTTAATCCTAAGAATCTTTTACCACCATATTGTTTAAGTGCTAAAGTATCATCTCTATTCGCATGTTTATCTTTTGTATGTGCAGGTACTAAGTATTCATTTTGATATTTTTGTTTTTTAGTTATAAATTTTGTGTTTATGCTTGTAGGCATATGTGACCTCCTTCTTCTAAGTCTTGAAAACATTCTTCACAATAATATTCTTGCCCTGGTACGGGATGACTCATTGTTTATCTATTATAACTACTTCTTTAATAGTAGTTTTTCCCATTTGATAAGCAGTTATATGTTTTTGTGCCTCATCATAAGTATATCCTTGTTCAAGACACCACCATAATTGTTGAATAATCTCTAATTCAGTCATTCTTCTTCCTCTCTTTTTAATTGTTCTTGCATTTGATTGTAATAAAAGTTATAGTCTGTAACGAATTTCCCTATTAACTCATCTACTTTTTCTGTATTAGGTAATGTATTTGTTCTACTATCTCCTAGATATCCTATTAATGTAACTGCCCAATGTCTTAATTTCATTGGTCCATTAAATATATTATCTACAGAATCATCTTTCTTTGGTTTAGCCATGTTTATCTACATCTCCCCAGCAGTGTTTACTACTATTCCAATGATACCAACCATCATTGTACACTAACCATGAAGCCACTGCTGTTGATACTTTAGGGTTAGTTCTATTACTTGTTATTTTTAATTTTGGTTTTAGCCAGGCCCATGTTTCATCATTAAATTGCCATAGTCCTATGTCTCTTGTTCCATTTGTATTGTCATTTATTACGTAGTCTCTACCTGAAGATTCACAATATATAATTGCTAATGCTTTAGGTATGTCTTCTTGTTTAAAGTATTCAGATACTAATGGTTTCCATTCAATGACATGTTCTATTTTATTTTCTATGTTTCTACAAGAGATATACTCAGTCAAGCTGTCCACACTCACAGGAATGGATAATGCACAACTGAGTATAATCCCAGCCACAGGGTTAAGCTAAAGCCTTAAGTCTTTTACGACTTAGTCTTTCGCTTCTCCTTTTTGTTGAGTCCTTATCTGTAGGCATTGATACTAAGTAGTATAAGTAATGACCTTTTTCTTTAGCAGGCATGGTTGTAATATCCCATCCTTCTTTTCTTAAGTCATGTAATACACCACCAAATCTTGTGCATCTTAACTCAAATACAAACTCACCATTTGATATTGGTTCATTAAAACGAAACTCTGTTAGAGCCCATTTAATTAACTGAGTTTTATTATTAATATAGTCTGGTACCTTTATTCCTCTAAAGGATTTAACTATCATTTTACTCTCCTTATCTCCACCATATAGCTTGTACAACCTAAGTTAATACAAGCCATAACTTTGTGGTTATTTTTTGTTGTCTTAGATAAAAGGTTATTACAGTTGTTACACTGTTCCTTCATTTAGGTTCCAGTCTTCGGGGATATCATTATTGTCCATCCACCAAGACTTTCTCCATTTACCACTATGACCACCACATATTGCAGGGTCATTAGTAGAACAAACAAAGTCTGGACTTTTATCTGACTTTTTATTATTACGATTATCGTAAACCATTTGTCCACAATAAGGACATTTCAAATCGTCTCTATATTTTTTTGCTTCACTCAACTTGTTAATCACTCCATTAATAGTAGATGAGTTTTCTCCACCTTCTATTTCTATCTCTGTAACTTCTCCCATTATACTAGATACTTTTTCTATAAGGGGTAGTTTTTCAAATGATTCCTGTGTAAATACCTCTGGCATATCTGATAACTTTTCAATAAATCCAAAGTATTTATCTAATTGTTTATCATTATAATCAGTGAGTTTCATAGGAAATTTAAATACTTGACAGTATTGATTAGCTAATCCTAGAATTTTCATTCTAGTTTCACTATTCTTTCCTTCCAACATAGCGTTAACAGTTGTTTGTATGAACTCCATATCTGCCATTAGAAAGGTGCCTCCGATATAGTTCCGTCATCATTTAATTTGATTTCATCCATATCTCTAGGTTCTGGTTTAGGAGTTCTATGTTCTTTCTTACGCATATCAATCTTAGTAACTTCAACTGATGCTTCTCTAGCTGCTTCAGCTGCAGCTTCTTCTTCAGTTTGTATTGAACCACTCCATAGTTCTACACCAAGGCCAAACCTCATACAAGCTCTCTTGAATGCGTCTGATTCTGCGTCTTTTAGATTTGTGCCATCATTAAACTTGTCATTGTTTAATTTAAAAGTATCTATATCTCCAAATCCGTCATAGCTTCCCATGCCGTCTATTGTTATAGTTCCTTTAGCACCTACAATACGGTTCTCTCCGTTATGTGTTCCATATATTGGTTCACAATGCCAACTATATTTAATCCCACTATCTCGTAGTCTTTCTACATAATTAGCATGTGGTACATAGTCTCCAAACTTCCCAGCTGGTGCTGAACGCACCAAATTACTAGGAAAAGGGGACAGTAATTTCTTGGTATCTATTTCTACCATAATATCCTTCCTATAATTCAAGATAGAGAGAAGAAATAAGGGGACCGTTAGGTCACCATAAGACTTAACCTATCTGTACTTTTTTTAAGTTAGTTATACCTCTTTCAATTGGTACTAGTTCAACTCTTTCGTCTTCATATTGCACTATAAAGTAAGGTTGAGTCCCAATTCCAGCGTATTCTATTCCTATTACTTTCATTGTTTGACATACTTTCTGTTAATATGTACTATACATGTTCCAATTTTACTAGATATTCTGCTGTCACGCCAGTACCTGGCTTGCAAAATAGTAACCATTGACATGGCCTACCCATACTAGCTAGTTGTTCTAATGCATATGTGTTATAACTTTCTGTTGAACCATTAACCCATAACCTTATATCATTGAGATACATTGTTGTAGGTGTATGGAAATGGCCTGCAATAGCGTTATCAAAGTCAGGCATAAGACCATTAGCTGCTAATGTTTTCCATCCTTGTAGCTTTTTACCAAAGCCATACCATGGAAACCCACTAAAACCTCTCACATTGTCTCCGTGCCACAACAAAAACTTACATTCTTTACCTAAATCAGCTATGTCAAACCAATGATTGTCTCCTGTACTGTCAGGTATTGTAAATTTTATACGCTTTTCATCTCTAAATACCATCTTCATGATGTTACCTAGCATCCTATCAGCGTTAGAATCTGGATGATAGTCTTTACGACTACGACCACCTAAGTGGCCATGATTACCTATAACCCAATGAACATCTACTTCATTAAAGTTAGCAAGTAATATATCAAAGAACTTACCTATAATTCTAGGCCCGTCAACTGTTACTTGTTTGTATAAGCTGCTATCAATTAAGTGTGATTGACCTGGAAAAATTAGCTCACCTTCTATAATATCTCCAACTGCAAACACTGCAACTTTATTAACAGGATGAGATTGTCTTTGTACATTAGCAATGTCAACTATCTTATGTGCATAAGCTATTACTCTTTCTTCTGCTACTTCTGAGTTATAGTCAGGTGTAACTTTAGCAAGTTGTATGTCACTTAGTACAGCTATAGCTATCTCTTCATCCTTAGTCTTCTTTAAGTTAGACGGTTTAGGTATTGAGGGTTTGTCCCATGTACGAAGATTGGCTGATACTGCCTCATAAACTGCATCAACCATCTCTTCTTTCTTGTTCTTTGACTTCTCAAGCTTTTTTAAAAGATTTAAGTTATCTTTTTTTAAGTCTTGAATAACTTTAGATTCAACCTCAGCCATTAATTTAGTAATATCTTTAGTCATTGATTTTTCTTTAGACATTATTATCCCTCTCTAGCTTTTGTAAGTATCTTCTTATTGCAGATTCAGATATTTCTATACCAAATTCATCATGCAATAACCTATGTACTACATAAGGTCTCATCTTTATTTTCTTTTTTATTATTCTGTCTTTTAAAGCAATCCAAAAAGGTTCTGCTTCTGGAGTAATTCTATCCTCAACATAATTACCTTTCTTGCCATGCTCTGCTTCATTAAGTAGTTCATCTATATTTGCCATAAGATAATTATAGTTGATTTTAAAAAAATACAAGTAAATATAAAAGAAAATGGTGGAGGTGGGGGGAGTTGAACCCCCGTTAGCATAACAACAGTGCGACTTGTTTTATGCTCTAACCTGGACACCCCCATCCACAGATGGAATACCGTGCTTAAGGTCGGAAAGGAGTACAACCCACGGTTGCCCGTTGCACGGTACTCCTAATTTCCTTCCTTCTATGATAGCTGATTTAATTGATAAGCAAATTGTTTTACTTCATCAATATCAGCTAACCTAGTAATTCCTGAACGCTTGCATTGTTCAATGCAGTCCAGTAATAAGTTATTTGAGTTTGAATTATATAGTCCAAAGACATACATATCACTAACCCATATTCTTTTAGGTGGTTGTTTAGCTAGCCAAGCTAATGCTGGGCCATCAACTAAGTTACCTCCACCTGTCCATCTATTTAAGTATTCTTGGTCAACTCTTTTACCATTTTGACCTATAATACGCAATGCACCTGTTTCATAACCTTCACCTCTATCGTTATACATAGCGATAGTTACAGCAGGTAACATCTGCATTATTTCTAATATATCTTCACCATTAAAATGCATAGAACCTGATGCATCTATTAGTATTGTTCCACCATATACTCTTTGTTTTTGTTTGAATACTTTCTTATCCACACACCAACGATTCATATACTTAGGATTAACACCAAAGTCCATCGGTCTATATTCTCTGCCACCTTTTATTTTAGATTGCATATTGACATTAAGATGAGGTTTAAATATTTGCATCTTACCCCACTTACCAGACATATCATTGAGATTAGGTTTATAATTCATCATTGATTTATCTGATGTCATATCAAATATTCGTTCTGCATTTCTTTGCATCAACTCATCTAATGTTTGCAATGTATCTTCACCATCACCATTCTCATCAGTTGATGACTTAGATTGTTCTGTCTTTTTATTAGCATTTAATTGTTCTTGTTTCTTTAATGCTGCAAGTCTGGCCTTTTCAAGAACTTGTTCCTCTTTAGGTTGTTCACTGAACTGGTCCATAATTTTAAACAGAACTTTTGCTGCATCTCTAGTCTTTTTATACTTACTAGGTTTGTTGTAATAACCTCTAGTATATGTTATTTGTTGCCACAATTTACTTGCTTGTGTAAAACACCAATCTAATTGTGATAATCTAAGCCTAGTCATTGCATCTTTATGGTCTCTAGGTAATTCTGCTAATTCTTTATTTAAATCAACTAAAGCAAGAAATTCTTTATTACCTGGATATCGTCTCCAAACATAACTGTTGTTATCATTTGGTGCTGGTGCCATGGATATCATTATGTATGAAACAATATCAAATAAAGAACCATTATAGAATATTTCTATTGCTCTTTCCATATGTTTATGTTCACATATAATCCAATCGTCCAGAAATATATCTTTTACAGCTAAGTTGTAATTGATACGAATTTCTTCACATATTTCAATGCATTTTTCATTCTCATTTTCTTTGAGTTTACCTACAGTTTTAGGACTCCACTTAGCATGGCCAAGTTCATGTCTTCTAATCATTTTATTGTGGTCTGCGTCACATATTTCACAGATAGCACTGTCTGTAGGGACATACATTTCATTAGATAATGTAGAAGTTCTAGGATTATTTGCATCATCATAGACTTTCCATGGTCCTATCCCAGAGGCTATCTCTGGGAAGGGAACCTTATTATTCTTCTTCTTGTACATTTTGCAACATATTATCTTTGACATTTACATCTGACAATTTAATAGCGTCAAGCAATTCATCTGCTCTATCACCAAATATCAAATGGCCTGCCATATCCATATCAACACCACGTTGTTGAAGCTCAAAGTATTCTCTCCAAGCTCTAACTGATACTCTATCTTCCATATTATCTGTTAATGAAGTATCACTAATTACCTGGTGCCATGTTTTTGGAAACATTTTTAATGCACTAGGGTGTATAGTATCGACATGTATTTTAACTGGGAACCTATCTTTGAGTGCCATTGGTAGGCTCTCTGGTAGGCTGTTAGTTGTAGCAATAACATTAAAACCTTTCTTTGGTCTTACTGTTTCTTTGTCGTCATTATTTAATGTCAACTGTGCTATATCTTTGTCATCTAAAATAGCATGTAAGAATGTCATAGCATCTGGTGAAGCGTGGTCAATCTCATTGACTACCAATCTTCCACCTTTTCTCCAAGCTTGGATAGCTATACCGTCATGCCATTCAAATCCGCCAGACGAATTGGGTTTATAAAAACCCTCTAAATTTGCACTAGCTGTGTCTTCCGTCATAGTTATTTGATAAACATTAGGTTCCCCATTCATGTTTAATCCTACTTTATTTGTTGCAGCTGCATATGTTTTACCTGTGCCAGGTGGCCCGTATAACAATATTCTATCTGCATTACCTATAGCTGCTGTGACTTGGTCCCAACAAGTTATAGGTCCTTTCTCCATTGTTTCTTCCAATGTATTCTCCAATCTAGAATGTATTATCTACATTCTGTAATTTAATAAAACGACAATAGATATCTATATATCCGTCATCATTTTTTCTTTGTTTGACTTCAAACTCACCAACATCTTTTAAATGTCTTATGTTAGTTTGATTCATACTTTCTATGTTTTGTTTAACACCTGATACCCAGTTGTCACAAGTAGCTATTAAATACCATTCATTTGGTGTACTTAATAATGTTTCTACTTTATCATCTGTTAGTATTGTAGGTGTCTTACCTTTTCTATTATGATGAGCAGCAGGTGGATTTTGACGAACAAGTTTACTTCTGTTTGTCATCTTTACCTTCTGTTTGTTCTTTAAGCCATTGCTCTGCTAAGTTACCTGTATTATCAAGCACTGCATTAGTAGCTTCCATAGCTTTATCTATTAATTTATTCTCATTTTCTATTAGAACAACCTGTATTCCTGTAGGTTCACTAAAGAAAAATCTATTGAATAAACCACCATTTCCCATATGGTTTAAGATACTTGGCAATTGGTCCATAGGGTCACCTGTTGGTGATTCTCCTTTAACACAATTAAACCAACCTGTCATCATAGAAGCTTTGCGATAAGCATCTAACCTCATAGCTGCATCTATTGCCTCTCTAGGTCCGACTGCTTCAACTTCATATCTTGTCATTAATTCATCTGTATGTGTAAAGTCTGCAAATCGTTCTTTCCAAAAGCTAATATGTTCATCATCTTTTAGATAAGTTACAACAACTGCAAATTTCTTTACATCTACATCTACTATTTTTACTGAATCGTGTGAACCAAACATTGATTTACCAATAAAATCATCATTTATTCCACTACAATCATCACAACAATCACCGTCATGTTCTTCAGTCATATATGTCTATTCCTTTCTCAATCTCCCATGGTTCGTAAGCAGTATTACATCTCTTACACCACCATAGTTCTGAATGTTCACTATCAAATATCAATACATCTTGACATTGTAAGCAAACATTATTATCTAATTCTTCTGACATCAAATCATACATATTTAATACAATTTCTTTCTCTAATTTAAATTGCATGTTATTGTATCTAAACCAACGCACAATATTATAATTAAAGTCTTTTAATCGTATATATACTAAGTTAAAGTATCGGACATAGTCCCTATATGTCATCTTCTTCGTCTATTTTTTCTTCTATCAAGTCTATTTGGTGACTTGTAAAAGTAAACAACTCATTGTTATCAGCTAGTTTCACAAGCTCATCAACTTGTTCATCTATCTGTTCAATTGTTGTTTCTTCTGGAAATGTTAGCGTTACTACGCAATCTCTATCCCAAGTCTTTTTCATTGGGTTTTGATATACATAAGGTTCTGCCATATATTTCTCCTCTCTCTATCTGTTTCTATAGATAGCTTGTAACCTACCTTCAGTAACTGGGCAACAGGGTAAGTAACCAGTTCTTACTAATAGGCTACAAGCTACCTATCTCCACCTAACAACAGCACGCTATTGTATCATTGTTTTATAGATAGCTTGTAGTACACACTGTGCGGATTCCAACCGCAATCTATATATAAAGTTTGCTGGACCAAATCTTGTTATTCCCATTTGGGCAAGATTTTATAAGGTATCTATATATAGTTACGCATAGGTTTCTGTATGTACTACAAGCTATGCACACTAATTTTAGTATGCTATAGCTTTGCTAGTTGCTAATTATTTTCTTTTTCTTTGAACATATCTTTAACCATTTTAAGCATTGCATCACGGTCTTGTTCAAATTTGTCATACATTGCTTTTGTTTCTTCGTCTGACCAAGGATAATTACTAGTTTCTCTTTGCTCTTCAAACTCATACATTAAACTGTTTGATATCTTAACATCGTACTTTCTAGCTATATCATTTAATAATCTGAATGGTTCTCCCCAAGCAGAATCAAATGTAAATACTAGCTGACCGTCTGCATATTGGTCATGCTCTACTATTTTTTCTGATATTAATTTAGTATCACAGTCTCCCCATTTAGTTCCCCAATTGGTATATTCCCAATCAACTGGTTTATAGGTTCCGTGTTCTTTTATGATATCTTCTTTAACTATATCTAACATTGGTCTAGCACCTTCATCATCCTCAAACCACGCATCAACAGTAACACCGTCAAATGTTCTAGCTCCTTGATGTATTGTTTTGAATATTTCTGGTTTAGGAAAACAATTAGTTAAATTATATTGTATTTCATTAGGGTTAGAGTCATCTGTTATTACTTTTTTCAATAATTTATCTAGATTTTCTCCACTACCTGTTATAACAATAACATTATCTGTCCAATTTGGCATTATTCCTCCTCACTCTTAACAAAATCACGAAACATTTCGTTATTTTTTAACACATCATCAAGTGATGCACCATTTCTAAGGTCATTAATACCTTCGTTAATTTCTAACATTTGTAATTTAACCTCATCACTAGCACCATTCTTTTCTAAAAACTCTGTAAAGTTTTCTCTATATTTATCTATTGATAATACTTCTGATATTATTGCTGCTCTAAATTCCTCATCTTTATCGCCTAAGTAACTAACAATAGATATTTGAATAGCAGACATTAATTTAACTTGTTGAACTAAATTACTTAACATATCTACTGCTTTACTTAATTCTTTATCTATTTTTGCATCTATATCTTCTGGTTTACTCATTTTTTAAACTCATCTCCTTTTAAGATTGTATTAAGAAATTCTTTTTGTCCTTTTTTCATACTAAAAGCAACATAATCATCCCATAACACATCGAATACATTTTTAAGGTCACCATTACCTAAATCTTTTTCAACTTGTTTACTACTATCACTAAATTGTTCTGTATTTATATTATTTACAGCAATTGGTGTTAGTTCTAAGTCAAAGAAATCATTATAGTTATGTGTAACTTTCCAATGTAATTTTCTATTGTTAATTGTTATGTTGAATTCTATTCCCCCGTGAAACTCTTGCAACCGTTCCCCTGTTGGATTATTAGTTAGAATTACAACATCATCAACTAATTCATCATACATACCATCGGGCATTAAATCTATAATACTACCTGCTGCATATGTATTAACTACATTTCTTTGCATACTTACCTTTCTCCGTCTCGCATTTGAATTACTGCGTGACAACTTCTTACTAAAAATAAAGGGGGATTTTACTCCCCCTCTATTTAACTTATTCTTGTTCCTCACTAGCACTATTATCAACTACTGGATTTTCATATCCAAATGTTTCATTTTTAACTGGTGCCTCCCAAATATCTGTAATAACCATTTCGGTTTTATAGTGCATAACGCCCTCTTTATCCTCATAGTTATTATTTTGCAACTTACCTGTAACGCCAACTCTTATAAAAGGTTTGTTAGTTACACTACTAACTGGTGCATTAGAGAGAGTTTGAACTATCTTTTTTATCAAATTATCTCCATAAGCTACTGCTAATAGATTTGCTTGTTTGTTACCTCCGTCTAATACGAACTTAATCCCATTAGCATAAGAGTTACCTGTTTTAGCAGAACTACCTACTCTAGGCATTCCGTCTTCTGTAATTGTTGTAAGCAATCCAGTATAATTAAGTGTATTAATTGTACCTAAATCGCCTTTAAATTGTTCTAAATTATTTGTCATTATTACTTCATCTCCTTTCGAACAATATACAATACTCAAAATAGAGAAAAGATATAAGGGGACCGTTAGGTCCCCATTATATTATCTTTCTTTCCATTTTGTATTGAACTTCCAATTAACATTCTCGTCAAGTGGTTGCTCAAAGCTTATATCCCAACATTCATTACATAACATACCGTCAAGTAATAAATGCTTGGTTTTAGTTTGACAATTGGGACACATTAGAAGCCCTCAACTGTCTCTTTGTGCATTGTATAAACATAATCATCTATCATATGTTTACTTCTATCACATATTTCTTTAAGACCTTTATTTTCTAAGGTCTCTAATTCATCATTAGGATATAAATTTAGCATTTTGAGTTGAAATACACTCGTAGCTAATTTATTTACATCATTTTTTATTCTATCTAATTCATTCATTTGAATGCATTACTCCTTTCATAGAACATAATAGAGAGAGAATGTGATGGGACCGTTAGGTCCCTATTCATCTCGCCTTTCTTGTGCGAAAGCTAAGTTAGCTAAAAAAATACTCTGGGGGATAAGGGGCTCCCCCAAAGTATCTTAGCCTTTAATATCTAGAATACTTAGATAAAAGGGCTTTGTGGCTAACATTAAGCCAAACTGAGAATTCAACAAAGATAGTCTCTGAATAGTCCTCAGAAGCTGGAACAAACTTGAACACACGCTTGTCATCCAAACCATTTAGATAATCAACTGCGTCCTCTAAGTCCTCAAACTTAGCACGCATTTCTAATAGTAATGTGGAATCAATAGGCTTAGAACTCATAAGTTTAGCATTAGTGCCAACTGGAAGTTCCTCGTTAGTTAATTCACAAGTATAAGTTTTACTCAATGTAATCTCCTTTATAACTTAATATAGAGAGAATAAAGAAAGAATGCGTTAGCATTCTCAACCTTTACCTCACTATAAATTTAATAGAACATATGTATCCATAAGGGAACATAATCATCTAACTTAAGATAGAAAGTATGTAAAGAGTAAGCGTTAGCTTACAAACTGTTAAGTAGCGTTAGCAGAAGTCGTTAGACCTACAGATGTTAATCTGGCGTTAGCTGTTTTTATATGTATCTAGTAAAAAAATTGATGGTAATTTCTGTACAGAAGAGTTTCCGAGCATGAGCGGGCCTATTATATAAGGTTATTCTGATTAAGCTATCTGTATAGTCCTTGGGTACTTAGTTTGCGTTTCTACGTTACTGTCTCACCAGTCCTAAGCTTTCTGCCTCCCGATGGCACCTTTACCTGTAACTAAATTCCTTCTTAATGTTTGTAATTGTTCTTAATATAACATATAATAAAATCTATACAAGTATCTACAGAGGATTAGATTAATGAGTGGTAAAGTTTGCCAAGCCATAGGATGTAGAAAGTGGCTGAAAGGAAGACAAAGAAAGTTTTGTTCAGAGCAATGTAATAAAAGAACCTGGGCTCAAAAGAAACGGGACGGCCATGACGTACCTGTTAAGCCAGTTAATCAGGAATTTAAATCAGATAGCGGGGATTACGCTTCAGTACGGAGGGGTAAGTACTATGAAGACTTCAGAATGTACTGGGCAGAGTCTCTAGCTAGTGGAGAAGTAACCAATTTAGACGTAGCAGACCAGCTTGGCACCACCCAGGCTACAGTTTCTCGCATGCTCGCTGCCTACCGTATAGATAAAAGTAACGAAATTAAAGCAGACGGTTGGCAAAGAGATGAGTCCGTTGATGAATTATTAGAAAATTTTTCTCGCTTTCGCAATAAGTACTTTGCTACAGAAACGGGGGAGAAATATGAAACTGCAGACTTCCATACTAAATGGATAGAAAAGATTGAAGACTCAATTGAGCACGGTAAAGAGCTATTAATACTCTCACCACCCCGACATGGGAAGACTGAACTGTTAATACACTTTGCTGTATTCCAAATTATGAAAAATCCTAACATAAGAATTATGTGGGTAGGTGGAAACGAAGACATAGCTAAGAATGCAGTGTCATCTGTATTAGACCATCTTGATGAAAATGAAAGATTGCAAGAAGATTTCTGTCCACCTGGAAAAAACTTTAAACCTGATAATAGGTCAGGTAAAAACTGGTCACAGAATCAGTTCACTATAGGTACTAGAACAGTACCAGGTATTAAATCTCCAACAATGGTTGCAGTAGGTAAAGGAGGAAAGATTCTTTCTCGTGACTGTGACTTAATTATTGCTGACGACATTGAAGACCATCAAACAACAATGCAACCTGGTGCAAGAGAGAACACTAGACAGTGGTGGACTACTACTTTGTCCTCAAGAAAAGAGGAACATACTGCTGTAGTGGTCATAGGTTCAAGACAACACTCTGATGACTTGTATCATCACTTACTAGGTAATGAAAGTTTTGATTCAATAGTTGAAACAGCACATGATATGGCCTGTGTTATTCCTGACCACTTTGTGGAAGAGCATATTGATTGTATGTTATGGCCAGGCAAAAGAACTTTTAAATGGTTGATGTCTCGTATGCAAGCAGCAGAGACGACAGGTGGTAGAAAAATTTATGAAATGGTTTATTACAATCAGGCCTATGTAGAAGGTACACAAATCTTTACTATGGATATGATTGATAGTTGTATGCGTGATGATTTAGTTATTGGGCAGGTACCAGGCAACTTACATTTAGTTGCTGGACTTGACCCTGCTTCTTCTGGATATCAAGCTGCTGTACTATGGGGTGTAAACTCCTATAAAGGCGAACTGTTTCTTATTGATATAGAGAATAGACAAGGTGGGGGAGTGAAACATGCTTTACAAATTATGTCTGATTGGTATAAAAAATATGATTTACAACATTGGGTAATTGAAGAGAATGGTTTCCAAACAGCTATTAGACAAGATGATAAAATAAAAGAATTTGTTTTAAGAGCAGGTATAACTATGCAAGGACATGTTACTGGAAAAAATAAACATGACCCTATGTATGGTGTAGGTTCTATGGCTGGATTATTTGAAAATCATAAAATTCATTTACCTGTTGGAGATTCAGCTAGTGCATCTAAAGTTAATGCTTACAGACAACAGTTATTATATTTTGATGGCAAACCTGTTTCCTCTAGAAACAAAGAAAAGACAGATATAGTTATGGCAGCATGGTTTCCAATGAAAGTATTTAGAAGAATGCAAAAAGAACAGTTAGCTAGTATGGGATTAGATTATGCTGCAAGTTACACAGAGTTTGGATTTACCGACTATAATGAGGCACCATGGGAATAGAAAATACGGACATTAAAAATTATCAAGAAATTGTAGATAACGCTACAATGTTAGTTGCAGGTAAACCTAGTAAACATAGACAAACACAGAAAGCTAGAATTAAAGCAATTCTTAATGGTGGTGCTGATGGTATGAAAGCATTATTAGGAAATAAAATGGAAACATCAGATATTGATTTGTTACCTGCACCTAATATGCTTCAATCAGGTATTGATAGACTTGCACAAAAAATTTCAGGAATACCTCAAGTTAGAATAGATATATTAAATCATAATACTTCTGATAGAGCTAAAAGAAGAGCTGAGAAATTAGAGAGAATTGTAACTTCTTATGATGAAAAACAAAATTTAAATTTACAGTTAAATCAGGCAGCTAGATGGTTGCCAGGTTACGGTTATTGTGCGTGGGTAATAACGACAAGAGTAGATAAAAATGGTTATATTTATCCCACTGCTGAACTCCGTGACCCTTATGATACTTTTCCTGGAAACTTTGGTCCTAACCAAGAACCTAGAGAGTTAGCTGTATTAAGAAGAATACCTAGATATAAACTTGCACAGTTGTATCCTGAGTTTGCTAAAGAGATTTTAAATCCTGCTGAAGAAGAACAGCAAGAAGCAGCTTTTGGAAAAAATGCTGTTGGTACTCAGTATGAAAATGATAAAGAAAATAACTGGGAAGACAATAGTGGTCAAGGTGTAAGAATAATTGAATACTATGACATAGGTGGTACTTATGTAGTATTCCCAGAAAAGAAGATGATACTTGATTTTGTACCTAACTATTTGAGTAGTCCACCTTTTGTATTTGCTAAGAGAACTTCTTTTGATGAATTAAAAGGTCAATATGACCATGTTATAGGATTGATGGCAATGATGGCCAAAATAAATATTATGTCAGCTATTGCTATGGAAGATTCTGTATTTACAGAAACAAATATTTCTGGTGAATTAGAATCAGGCCAATATAGAAAAGGTAGATTTGCAATTAACTATCTTGCTCCTGGTACACAAGTTTCTAAACCACAAAATAATATTCCTTATCAGTTGTTTCAACAAATAGATAGATTAGAAAGACAATTAAGATTAGTAGGTGGTTACCCAGTTACTGATGATGCACAATCACCTAACTCTTTTGTTACTGGTGC
>CEVZ01156468.1_pt1 | contig 15513 bp, 15 predicted proteins | sample 361371 | NCBI WGS metagenome assembly CEVZ01 (sample SAMEA2620217, study PRJEB7988) | marine metagenome | isolation source: saline water (ENVO:00002010), including
TACCCTGGCTCAAATTTTAAGGACAATTTATTTATCCAGGGGTTCTTGTTGCTAAAATAAGTTGCAATATCGCTATTGCTAAGTAAATAATTAATTCTGTCTACTATGTCAGAATTAGCTTTGGTTATTTTTGGTTCTAATTCAATTAATTTCTTGTCCCAATATGATATCTGCTCATAGTCCTTTATTTTCAAACATGCAGCTCTTTGGTAAATTGTTTTTTTTAATTCATTTAGGGTGTGTTTGTTTTCTTGTTCTACGTAGAACAATATTTTGTTTAAATAGGCTCTTTTCTCTTCTGGTGATGAAGATGTAAAGAAAAATTCCTTATTTTCGACAAGACAAGTCGGGTAATTTGCGATTAATTGTGAGTAAGTTAGTGTTTTTTTTGTGTTTACTTCTAAAATTCTGCACTTTTCGTTTATTTTTTTTGTTATTTTGATTCCGTTTGTGTCGTTGAAGGAAATAAATGTTTGTGTTAGATCATTTTTTTCTTTAATTAAATTATTTAGGTCTGTTAATCTGAAGCTTTTCGCTGATAATGCAAAATAAAATGCCTCTATAATCGAGCTTTTGCCTGAACCATTTTCCCCATATACGAGGGTAATTCCTTTATTAACAGGAAATTCGAGGAAATCATAGCACCTAAAGTTTTGTAATTTTAATTCATTAACTAACACTAAAGTAGCAAAGGCATTAACACTAATGTTAGGTTTGGGTCATTACTCTTAACAAGTGCACTTTTATCATTGCCAAAACTCGTAAGTGTAATCTTCTCATCTTCAATCGTATTCAGCACTTCTTTTAAATAATTAACATTAAATGCAATATCAAATCCGTCAGAATCACCTTCAACATCAAGCTTTTCTTCAGCTGATTCTTGGTCTGGATTGTGTGCAGAAACTTCTAATACGCCATTTTCTAACTTGAGCTTAACGCCTTTAAACTTTTCACTTGTAAGAACAGAAACTCTTGAAAGAGTGCTTATTAAATCCTTTCTGTTGATAATTATTGAGGATCCATCACCCTCTGGCACTACTTGATTGTAATTTGGGTAATTACCATCAACTAGCTTTGATTTAAATGTAAATTTTTTAGACATAAATACAATGTTGTTAGCGTTAATATAAAACTCGATCAGCTCATCATCTTTTGGAAGAATTTTCATTAATTCAACAGCCGTTTTTCTAGGTATAATGCCCGAAAAGTCTCCATCAGAGTTTAGTTTAGATTTGTAAATTGCAAGCCTATGTGCATCTGTAGCAACCATATTTAGTGATTCTGAAGACTTTTCAAACAAACAACCATTTAAATAGTGTCGCCAATCTTGGTTGGCCATTGCAAAAGATGTTTTTTGTAATAGCTCTAACATTTGTGAAGAGTTAATATTAAAAACTACGTCGCTTTTGGCTACATCAAAATCTGGGAAATCAGAACCTGGTATTGTTGATAGGTTGTACCTTCCTGAAGAAGATTTTACGGTTAACTTAGAACTTTCATCATTAAGCTCAAACGAAACTTGGCCTTCTGGAAGTTCTCTAACTATGTCTGCTGCTTTTTTTGCTGGTATAGTGGTTTCTCCAGGAGTTTCAATATTGGCGTTTTCAGCAACTATTTCTAATTCAACCTCAAGGTCAGTGCTTAAAAGCGTAACTTTGCTCTCCTCACATCTGATTAATATATTGCTTAAAATAGGTAGGGTTTGCTTTTTATCGGCAACAGCTGCTAAAGATTGAAATTCGTTGATAATGTTGTTTTTGTCAATCGTAAATTTCATTTTATGCTGACAAACTTCTTCTTAGTTTCTTGTAATCTTCGTCCACCTCTAAGCTCTCTTTCATTAGCTCTTTGGTTTTGTCACATGCATGAATGACAGTTGTGTGATCTCTGCCACCAAAAGCTTCTCCAATTTCTGGCAAACTGTGGTTTGTAAGCTCTTTGGCAAGTGACATTGCCATTTGTCTTGGTCTAGTTATGGATCTATTTCTTCTTTTAGACAATAGATCACTCAACTTAATATGATAGTAGTCCGCTACAACCCTCTGTATATTGCCTATTGTTACCATCTTTGCTTGAATTGCTAGCACGTCTCTTAATGAGTCCTTTACTAAATTTAAATCAATTTCTGTTTTAGCAAATTTTGCATTTGCTGCCACCCTTTTTAGTGCGCCTTCGAGCTCTCTTACGTTCGATTTAACTTGTTGAGCTATAAAAAATGCACAATCTTCTGGAAGCGTTAAGTTTAGCTCTTCTGCTTTTTGAAGAAGGATTGCTGTTCTTGTTTCCAGAGCAGGTGGGTCTATAACTACTGATAGCCCCCACCCGAATCGTGACTTTAACCTATCCTCAAGACCTTCTATTTCTTTTGGATAGCGATCACACGAAAATATCATCATATTTCCGCTTTCTATCAAGCTATTAAACGTATGGAAGAGTTCGTCTTGTGATTGTTCTTTGCCTGCAAAAAACTGAATATCATCAATTAGCAAGGCATTTAAGCTTCTGTAAAATTTTTTAAACTCGTTTATAGCTCCCAACTGCAAGGCTTTAACCATGTCACTAACAAACCTTTCTGAATGCACATAGCAGATTTTTGCATTTGGCCTTTCTTCCAAAAGTTTATTTCCAATTGCATGCATGAGGTGTGTTTTTCCAAGCCCAACACCCCCATAAACGAAGAGCGGGTTGTATTCAGTCTGCGATGCGTGTTCTGCAACTTGTTGTGCGGCTGCTAATGCAATTTGATTGGAGTTTCCAGGAACAAAAGATTCAAATGTATAATTTTTATTTAGTCCTGTAGTTTGTGGTTGTGTTTGTGTTGATCTTTTAATTGAAACATTGAGAATAAATTTATTTCTGCCAATATTAGTCTCTAAGAAGTTGGTTATTTGTGGCAAATACTTTTCTTTAAAAAAGTCTCCTACAAAAGTGTTGGGAGCGTAAATATTGAAATTATTTTCTTTTAAATCAAATTCAAGTGGCTTTATCCAGGAATTGTATTCAGTGGAGTTGAGGTCTTTTTCGAGCTCTTTAACACCTTTGTTAAATATATTTATAGTAGAAACCTTGTTAGACATGACGATAAGTTTATAATACTTAAGCTTTTATAAACATGGAACAATTGTATTGATTTTTTGTTAAAAAACTGTGGATAAATATGAAAAGAACATTAAAAGTCACCAACATTAAAAGGAAGCGAACCCACGGGTTTAGGGAAAGAATGTCATCTAAGGCCGGAAGATCTATTCTCTCGAACCGAAGAACTAAAGGCAGAAAGTCGCTTTCAGTTTAATTTTGATGTCCCCTAATTTGAAGTTAAATAAAGGAAACCGACTTAGAAAAATTACTCGTGACATGTTTGGGTGGAAAAAGACAGCTGTTTGTGATGAGGTTTTTGTCTATGAAAAAAGTTCTGAGAAAAAAGAGCCTGCTATTTTAATAGCCATACCAAAGTCTGTCATTAAAAGCGCCGTAAAACGCAACAATACACGCAGAAAAGTAAGGGAAATTTTTCGCAAGAACATTTCAAGAGATGTGGGTGTAAATTTTATAGTAAAATTTAAAGGCTCGCCTGGTAAATTTACCAAAGAGCTTGAGAATTATTTTAAAAATGTTTAGTCCTAGAGTTGTTTTTGGTCTTGTCGCGCTACTTTTGTTGTTAGCTTTGATTGTTGACTGGACTTCCTTGGACAAAAAAAACAAGTTTGAGCGTTCTGTTCAGGTTCAAGACCAGCTGTTTAGTCAACCATATCAGTTTGAGAAAATTAGCAATGGTGTGCTTGAAGTTTATGTAAGTCTAGATGATGGATCAGTAAGACAGGCCTTCCTTTTTGAAAAATCAAAAAGGGATGGTCTTGAAAAAGTTAGATTAATGTCAGATGACCAGTTTCTACGTTTTTATTTCAAGACAAGTGTAAAAGAACACAAAAATGCATACCCATATACCGTTGACGAATTATCTGAAAACTATTTAAAAATTAGCTCGAAAGATGCAAACGGCAATGAGCTTGTAAAAACTTTTTCTTTTGATGATGATCATACGCTTTTAATAACAGACGAAGTGGCTTTAGCGACAAGCACTGCGGGGTCTTTGACCGTAGATAAATATTTTTACAGGAACAACTCTAAATCTGTTGACTATGGCACAACCTTTTCTAGAGACCATTTGGCGTACAGCTCAACAGACGATGTTTTTAATGATGACCAGCTTTCTTCTTTTTCTGAAAAAGACGTGTATGCTTACGGACATTGGGTGGGCTATTCTCAAAAACACTTCGTTGTTGCTGTTTTCGACAATGAGAAGGAACAAAACATCCATTTAGTTCCACCAAAAAAGGGTGGGCTTTATGCTTTTGGTTTTTTTGAAGACTCATCTCTTAATAATTCTAGAAGCCTATCGGAAACTAGGGTTTTTATAGGCCCAAAACAAAAAGACATCCTTGAAAATGTTGCTCCTTATTTTGAGTACAACCTTGATCTTGGTTTTGTCTATGGAATTGGGGAGTTTTTTATTGTTGTTCTCAACTATCTCTATTCTTGGGTGGGTAGCTGGGGACTGGCTATAGTTTTATTAACGGTTTTATTTAAGTTGGTTCTGTCGCCTCTTCAAATTGTTCAGATCAGATCTATGGTTAAAATGAGAAGGCTTCAGCCTCAAATACAAGAAATTCAGGAACGTTATAAAAACGACAGAAATAAACTTGGGATGGAAATGATGCAGCTTTATAGCAAAGAAAAGTTCAATCCTTTTGCAGGTTGTTTCCCTTTGTTGCCACAAATACCGATTTTTTTGGCAATGTTCTGGGTAACAAGGGAGGCGTTTGAGTTTAGGGGCGAGTCATTTTTGTGGATCCCTGATTTAGCTGAGTCTGATCCTTATTTAATCACCCCTGTCTTAATGGGCTTGATGATGTTCTTGTCACAAAAGCTAATGCCCAAGCCTCCGCAGAGCAAGGGGATGCAAGCACAAATTGCTCAACAAATGATGGTGGTGTTTCCTCCTATGCTTACTCTGATATTTATTTTTATGCCTGCTGGTGTTGTTATTTATTCGGTTATAAACATGCTTCTTTCAATTGTTCCACAGGCAATCATACTAAGCAGAGCTGCTGCGGCAGAAAATGGGTGATCCTGTTTATGCGCTTGCAACACCCGTCGGTCGTTCCGCCATCGCGGTTATTAGAATTACTGGCAAGGTTTTGCCTGCAAAACTTCTAAACGATTTGTCTCTAAACGAAAATATCAGAGGAATGTTTCTGAGGTCACTAAGCCTGGGTGGTTTTTCTGATGATTGCTTGATTCTAAACTTTCCATCACCAAACTCATATACGGGGGAACATTTATTAGAAATTCACACTCATGGCAACCCTGTTATTGTGGGCCAGCTCTTTTCTTATCTAGAAAAACATGGTTTGGTGGAAGCAGGGGCTGGTGAGTTTAGTAAAAGAGCTTTTATTAATAACAAAATAGACCTGTCTGCTGCCGAGTCTGTCATGTCTGGAGTCTATGCAGACTCATCAGAGGAGCTTGTTGCGTTAGAAGATTTTCGCTCTGGTTTGTTTGGAACAAAAATAAATGCTTTATCTAAAAAAATTGAAAAGGTGCTTGTAAGTGTTGAGTCTCAGTTAGACTTTTCTGATGAAGAGGGGGTTGTGTCAATTGTGCAAGAAGATGTCTCCATTACTATTTCTTCATTAAGGGATGAAGTTTCTGATTTTTTACAAAATTACATTCCTCACAAAAATGATGGTGAAAAAAAACGCGTGGTATTAACGGGGAAACCTAATGTTGGTAAATCTTCTCTTTTTAATTCGTTGTTGGGAGAAAGGGTGGCTCTGGTGTCTGATGGTCCTGGCACTACTCGTGATGTTGTTAGAAACTCTCTTTTTTTGGGTGGGATCGAAATGGTGCTCGAGGATACTGCTGGCTTAAGAAATGTTTCGGACTCTCCCCTTGAGTCGGAGGGAATGAAGCTGACTAATGCTGCTCTTGATAAGGCTGATCTTTGTTTGTCAGTGTTTGATTCCTTGTCAGATGTTCCGTCTGACTGTTCAAATTCTTTAATTGTGCTTAATAAGGCTGATCTTTTTGCTGGTTTGCAAGTCCCTTCTGGTGTTTTTTTTGTTTCAGCGAAAACTGGTTTTGGGGTGGAAGCTTTGAAAACAGAAATTTTACGAAGAGTTCGTACGCCTGTTCCAGAAAATTTAGTGTCCGAGAGAATTTATTTGAAACTGGAAGCGGCACATAAGCTGCTGTCAACAGAAATTAGGGGAAATGATTATTTTGAGAGAATAGCGCAGATGCTTCGTGAAGCCCTTGAGGAGCTGGAAGGTATATATGGGGCTTTTGACAACGAAACCATACTCGATCAGATATTTAGTAACTTCTGTATAGGTAAATAGTTTAGTTGTTGGTTTTTTGGGGATAGTTTTTTATAAACATTTTTTGAACAAGCAACCCCACGCCCAGCAACTGCTTAACAACACTTATTTTGTGTAGTTAACTTTTTATAAAACACTTATAAAGACTATATAATTTGTAGTTATTAACAAAAAAGGGAGCACTTAATAGTAATAATAAACATAATATGAAATATATATTTGATTTAATTGTTATAGGAGGGGGGCACGCAGGTGTTGAAGCAGCCCTAGCAGCAAAAAGACTTGGGGTGGAAGTTTGTCTCATAACATTAGATAAAAATAAAAGCGGAAGAATGTCATGTAATCCAGCGATAGGAGGAATAGGAAAAACACACCTAGCAAAAGAAATAGATGCGCTTGGAGGTTACATGGCTGAAGCAACAGACCTTTCAGGAATACAGTTTAGAACTCTCAACAAGAAAAAAGGCCCAGCAGTTCAAGCAACAAGAGCCCAAACAGACAAGAAGCTGTATGAAAAGGCAATACAAGAAAAACTAAGACAAGAAAATATAAAAGTGATAGAAGATGAGATAAAAGATTTTGCTGAAAACAAAACAAAGATAGAAAAAGCCATATCAGAAAAAAACGAATATCGAGCGAAGGCCTTTGTGCTAACAACAGGAACATTTTTAAACGGATCTATTCTTATAGGGCACAAAAGAAAAGAAGGTGGAAGAATTGATGAAAAAAAATCTTCTGGACTGGAGAAATTTTTTGAAAAAAACAACCATAAACTAGGAAGGCTGAAAACAGGAACACCACCAAGACTGTCTGCAAGCACAATAGACTTCGAGACACTAGAACCACAGCCAGGAGACGAAAAAGAAGTTTTTATGTCATTTATGGGGCAAAAAAACAAACACCCAAAACAAACATCATGCTACATAACTCAAACCAACGAAAAAACTCACAGCATAATAAAAAACAACATAGAAAAGTCTGCCATGTACTCAGGTCTGATTAGTGGGGTTGGGCCAAGGTATTGTCCCTCTATCGAAGATAAAATAATTAGGTTTGCTTCAAAGAAAAACCACCAAATATTTGTCGAGCCAGAAGGACTAAATTCTGATTGGGTTTATCCTAATGGAATTTCCACAAGCCTGCCTGAGGACGTGCAAGAAGATTATGTGCACTCAATAAAAGGCTTTGAAAATGCAGAAATATTGCAATATGGTTATGCGGTCGAATACGACTACATTGACCCTAGAAACCTTAGCAAAACACTTGCGACCAAGAAAAACCCCAACTTATTCTTAGCCGGACAAATTAATGGAACAACAGGCTACGAAGAGGCAGGAGCACAAGGAATAGTGGCTGGAATAAATGCAGGCCTTTATGCAAAAAACGAAGAACCCTGGGTCCCACAAAGACAAGAGAGCTACATGGGTGTTTTGGTGGATGACTTAACAAGGCTTGGTGTTAGTGAGCCGTATAGAATGTTTACCTCAAGAGCAGAACACAGGTTGCTTCTTAGGCAAGACAACGCGGACGAAAGAATGTATAAAACAGCAAAAAGACTAAACATAATTTCTGATGAAAGAAAGGAAATTTTTCGAGCAAAACAAGACAAAAAACACCAGATCAGGAAGAAACTAGAAACAACAAAAATCAAAGTTGATGGAGTTACGAAAACAGCTGAACAGCTATGTAAAAGAGACGACTTTACGGAGGAAGAAATAAAAACATTGACCAAACAAGATGGAAAAGAATTCACCGAAGTTTATTTCGACATTAGATACTCAGGCTACATAAAAAAACAAGAAAGAGAACTCAGAAAAATAAAAAATTTAGAAGAATATAATCTGGGCTTAATTTTTGATTATAAGGAAGTCGTGGGTCTTTCTGGCGAACTTCAAGAAAAACTTAATGAACTAAAACCAAAAAATCTTTTTGAAGCCTCAGAAATAGAAGGAATAACACCAGCTGCCTTGAATGTACTTACAATACACTTAAAAAAAATCGATGCAATTCAAACTATCTAAAGAACAAAATGAAAAACTAAAGGCTTTTTCTGTAGAGGTAATAGAGCGCAATAAGCTACACAATCTAACAGGCTACAAGAATGCCCAAAACTTTTTTAACGAACAAATAATTGACAGTGTAACAGCCCTAAGGGCTTGCAGGAAAAGCTTGCAGGACGATATAGTTGACTGCGGTTCCGGAGCAGGAGTGCCAGCAATTGTGTGGGCAATAATGGACCCCCAAAAAACCCTTCACAGCATAGACAAAAACCAAAAAAAAATTCACTTTCAGAACAAAATGATTAACAAACTTAACCTTTCAAACATAGGAGCACACCACACAAGAATCGAAGATTATGCATTAGAAAAGCCTCATACAGTTGTCCTTAAAGCATTCAGCTCAATATACAAATCTTTAACGCTTCTAAAGAGCAGAAACCAACAAAAAAACTTTATTTTCATAAAAAAAGCCGACAAAAAAACCGAAGAAGAATTATTACAAGTGCCAGCTTTGTTATATGATTACAAAAAGCATCAATATGCTTTGAATAAAGAAAAGATGGTGGCCATAGAGCTTTATGACAGTAAAAATAGCCATAACTAATCAAAAAGGTGGTGTTGGAAAAACAACAACAGCAGTTAATCTTGCAGCCACACTAGCAAAAACAAAAAGGAAAGTTTTGCTTATAGACATCGACCCGCAAGCCAACGCATCTTCCGCAGCTGGAATTAAAAAAAATACAAAAAAATCGCTTTATGAATATTTCGAAGAGCAAGACAAAATAGAAAACTATACGATTGATGCAACAGGAGGGTATAAAATTATCCCTGCCAACACCAACCTCGTAGCAACAGAAAAAATAATTGAAAAAACAGCATCCAGGGAAAAGTTTTTTACCAAAAACCTTAAAGAAATTTCAAGTGGTTTTGACTATGTTCTTTTTGATTGTCCCCCAGCACTAAATTTGCTGACAATTAATGCTATGGAATATTCAAAGAAAGTACTGGTTCCAGTGCAGTGCGAATATTATGCGCTTGAGGGCTTAGTAACTCTCAAAAACACGATTGAACAACTTAATTCAGCTCTCGATTTAAAAATAAAAATAGTTGCAATATTAAGGACAATGGCTGATGGAAGAAACAGGCTTACAAAAGAAGTTTCATCTCAACTAGAAGAACATTTCAAAAAAACAGTTTTAAACACAATTATTCCCAGAAATGTTAGGCTAGCAGAAGCACCTAGTTTTGGTCAGTCGATTGTTGATTATGATATAAAATCAATTGGTGCTGAAGCTTTTCTAAGCTTGGCTGGCGAATTTATAAGGAAATTTGAGAATGGCAAAAAAAACGTCTCTAAATAAAGGACTTGAGGCACTCTTGGGGGACGTTGTGGTTCCAGCAGAATCAAAATCAACAAAAAACCAACCAACAAAAAAAACGACACCCACAGAAATAACCCTAAGCAAAATAAAAACAAACCAATATCAACCACGAACAAGCTTTGATGATAAAAAACTTAAGGAGCTTGCAGACTCGATACAAAAACACGGAGTGATTCAGCCAGTTTTAGTGAGAGAGGAAGGTAAAGCGTATGAACTCATAGCGGGTGAAAGACGAATGAGAGCATCAAAACTAGCAGGCTTAAAAAAAATACCGGCAGTAATTACTAAAGCAACGAATACACAAGCACTAGAGATAGCTATTTTAGAAAACATTCAACGTGAAGACCTCAACCCACTAGAAATTTCCAAAGGATACCAAAGGCTCAAAGATGAGTTTGGTTATACACAAGAGCAGGTAGCGAAAAGCGTGGGCAAACCCAGAAGCTCAATAGCAAATGCTTTAAGACTATTAACTCTATCACCAAAAATACAAACAGAACTTGAGAAAGGAACCATTAGTGAGGGTCATGCCAAAGTCTTATTAGCTGTAGATCCCGCAAAAGCAAATGCTTACCTAGAACAAATAATTACACAAAACCTTTCTGTTAGAGAACTAGAGAGAACATTACATGCTCACACACCAGCGACGAGATCCACGAAAACAAAATCTACGGATGAAAAGAACCTTGAATCAGCGCTAAGCGCAAAGCTTGGCTCAAAAGTTGTTATCAGTGATAAGGATGGCAAGGGAAAAATGACCATAAAATATTACTCGTATGATGAATTAGATGGAATTATCGAGAAAATTTCTTCTTAAACCTACAAACGAAGACCAAATTAAATTAAAATTACGACACCCATGGCAGCTGATACTTCAGGACGTACATTTTCAGAATATTTAAGTCACCACTTACAAAATTTGGTGTATGGTCCGCTGCCTGCTGGCCACGAAAGGAAATTTTACGCCAAGGGTGAAACAACAACTGAAAAAGAAACTTTTTGTGAAGAGAAAAACGTAAGCTTTGATGGTGAAAATTATTGCACTGAAACCCTTGCTGAAGATGGGTGGTATTTAGCTAACAACAAAACAGACCTTGATGCTATGGGCTTTTGGGGCATTCATATCGACACCATGTTTTTTTCAATAACTCTTGGAGCAATTTTTTTATTTATTTTTGCTAGGGCAGCGAAAAAATTCTCAATAGAAAAACCAACAAAACTTCAATGTTTTATAGAAATGATGATTGATTTCATAGACAACACCGTTAAGGGAACATTTAAAGCTGCCAAAAATACACTTATCGCTCCTATGGCACTAACAATATTTGTTTGGGTATTATTAATGAACTTAATGGACCTGGTTCCTGTTGATTTAATTCCATACCCTGCTGAGCTGCTAGGAGTACCATATTTAAAAGTTGTACCAACTACAGACATTAATTTAACAGCAGCATTGGCATTATCAGTTTTTGGTTTGTATTTATTTTTCAGCATAAAGTCAAAAGGTTTTATAGGTTTTATAAAATCAATTACTTTACACCCGTTTGGACCATGGATGTTGCCAGCAAACCTTTTTGTTGAATTAGTGGATATGCTGGCAAAACCACTATCTTTGGCTTTAAGGTTGTATGGAAACCTTTATGCTGGAGAGATGATATTTTTATTAATTGCAGGCATGGTTGCATGGCAGCTTACATTATCAGGGATTATGGTAGGCGTACTTGGAACGTTGCTTAGCTTAGCATGGGCTATATTCCATATTTTGATTGTTGTATTACAAGCATTTATATTTATGATGCTAACAACAGTTTATATGAATATGGCACACGAAAAATTTGAACAACATTAAGGAGGTTGTGATATGGAAGTAGAAGGATTGAAATATATAGCGGCAGGACTTATGTTTGGACTTGCTGCAATTGGCGCAGGAATTGGTGCAGGAGTATTAAGCTCAAAACTAATTGAATCAATAGCACGCCAACCAGAACTTGAAGATCAGCTAAGGCCTACATATTTTTTAGGAATTGGTCTTGTTGATGCAGTGCCAATGATATCTGTTGGTCTTGCTTTTTACTTATTGTTTGTTGCTTAAGATATGAATTTAAACGCTACTCTTATAGGACAAATGATAGCTTTTGGGCTATTTGTTTGGTTTTGTTGGAAATTTGTATGGCCACCTTTGCTGGCTGCAATGGAGGAAAGATCAAAAAAAATTGAACAAGGCCTGAAGGACTCTGAAGCAAGCGCTCAAAAGATTGTTGAAGCAGAAGCTGAAAGCAAAAAAATGCTTTCTGTGGCAAAGGAAGAAGCAAAAAAGATTATAGAGAATGCAAAAACACAATCTGAGAAAATGGTAGAGGAGTCAAAAAACAAAGCTACTGAAGAAAAGGAAAGGATCGTGCTGTCTGCACAGGCTGAAATAGAAAAAGAAGTGGTTAATGCAAAAAAATCATTAGAGAAAGAATTTTCTAGTAATGTGATGGCGGCAGTAAAGAAGATTATTTCAAAAGAGGTGTCCACAGGCGACCATCTAGACACAATAGATAAAAGCCTAAACGACTTTAGGAAATGAGCAGGCTATTGGAAGTTTATTCAAAAGGGTTTTTTGACACCCTAACAAAGGAAGACTTAGAACGAGAGGTTGGTGTTGCAAAGCAGCTAATAACAAACAATCATCAAAAAGATCTTAAAAATTTCTTTAAAAATAAAACTATTAGAAAAGAAGAAAAACTTACTTTTGCGCAAAACCTTGTTGGAGAAAGCAAACTAAAAGCACTAGTAAACACATTAAATACAAACAATAGGTATGAACTAATTCCAGAAATATTTAATCACTTTATTAAATATACTTCTAAGAGGCAGAACAAAATCCCTGTCAAAGTTACAACAAACAAAGAGCCAAGCGATGAAATAAAGACCCAAGTTAAAAACTTTATTTTTTCGAGTATAGGACCGGAAACCCCAATTCAATATGAGGTGAAGAAGTCTTTAATTGGTGGAATAATCATTAAACACAAAGACAATGAAATCGACTTAAGTATAGACAATAAGTTAAATGGGCTTAGGGAAGCCTTAATAAACTAGGAGAAAAAATGACTACAAAAATTAACCCATCAGAAATATCAAGCATAATAAAAAAGAAAATTGATGAATATAAAGGCGCCGCCACAGAAGCAAATGTAGGTGAAGTTCTTTCTACAGCAGATGGCATAGTTCAGATTTATGGTCTCGAAGACGCTATGTATGGTGAATTGCTTGATTTTGGAGAAGGGACCTTTGGGCTTGCCTTAAATCTTGAAAACGATTCAGTTGGTGCAGTGGTGTTGGGAGATGCAGGCCACATAAAAGAAGGACAAAAAGTTAAAACCACTGGAAGGATTTTGGAAGTTCCTGTAGGAGAAGGCCTTAAAGGAAGGGTAATTGATGCTTTAGGGAGACCAATTGACGGCAAGGGAGAAGTTAACTCTGAGAAAAACTCGCCTATTGAAGTAGTTGCTCCAGGAGTTATAGACAGACAATCGGTAGACCAACCTGTTCAAACAGGAATTAAATCTATTGATGTAATGGTGCCTATTGGACGTGGGCAAAGAGAGTTAATTATCGGAGACAGACAAACAGGGAAAACAGCAATAGCCGTTGACGCAATTATTAGACAAAAAGACTCTGACATTACATGTGTCTACGTTGCAATTGGACAAAAACAATCAACTGTTGCAACAGTTGTAAGACAGCTAGAAGAAGCAGATGCTTTAAAAAACACAATCATTGTTTCTGCCAGTGCAGCAGAAAGTGCTTCATTACAGTTCCTTGCACCCTATTCAGGATGCACAATGGGTGAATATTTCAGAGACAAAGGCGAAGACGCTTTAATTATTTATGATGATCTATCAAAACATGCGGTAGCTTATCGTCAAATATCCTTATTACTTAAAAGACCCCCTGGAAGAGAGGCATTCCCAGGTGACATTTTTTATTTGCACTCAAGGCTCCTAGAAAGAGCATCAAGGGTTAATGCAGAGTATGTAGAAAGACTAACAGACGGAAAAGTTAAAGGAAAAACTGGCTCATTGACTGCTTTGCCCATAATTGAGACGCAAGCCAGTGATGTATCAGCATTTATCCCAACAAATGTAATCTCGATCACAGATGGACAAATCTTCTTAGAAACCGATTTATTCAATTCTGGAATAAGGCCTGCAATTAATGTAGGCATTTCAGTTTCAAGAGTTGGTGGTGCAGCACAAACAAAAATTATAAAAAAACTTGGAGGGGGCGTTAAACTAGCTCTCGCACAATTTAGAGAGCTTGAATCGTTTTCACAGTTTGCGTCAGATCTAGACGATGCAACAAAAGAACAGCTAGAAAATGGCCAAAGAATTACAGAGCTATTCAAACAGACACAGTTCTCACCAAGATCAGTTGCTTGCATTTCTATAGTTTTATACGCAATAGAAAACAAATATTTAATCAATATAGAAAAAGATAAAATGCAATCTTTTGAAGAGAATCTAAGAACTTACTTCAAAGCAAATCATAAAGACGTGTGGGAAGAAGTTAACAAAACAGGCGACTGGAATGATGATCTTGAAAAAAAATATAAAAAAATTACTGATAGTTTTATGAAGGAAGGGTCTTGGTAAATGGCACAAACCAAAGAAATTAGAAAAAAAATAGGCAGTGTGCAAAATACAAAAAAAATTACATCTGCTATGGAGCTTGTTGCGTCAAGCAAAATGAAAAAAACACAAGACGCTATGCGTAAAGGCAAGCCTTACGCAAAAAAAATTATAGAGCTGATTGATAATCTAGCGGGAGCAAGCTCAGAGTATAAGCACCCTTTCTTTAAAACTACCACAGAAAAAACAGACATTTATATAGTGGTTAGCACTGACAAGGGTTTGTGCGGCGGCTTAAACAGTAATTTATTCAAATTAGCATTAAATAATATGGCAAGCAGAGATAAGGAAGGAAGGAAAGTCAAAGTTCTGCTTTTTGGAAAGAAAGCAACAGAGGTATTTTCACGACTTAAAAATGCAGAAGTTCTAGGTAGCGCTTCCAAGCTTGGAGACATTCCTTCAGCAGAAGATGTAATTGGATCCGCCCAAATTGCGATATCAGACTTCGAACAAGGCAGCATTGGAAACGTGTATTTATATGCAAATGAATTTATAAACACAATGAGCCAGAAGCCATTTGAAACTAAATTGCTTCCAATTGCTTCACTTGAGAACAAAGAAGAAACTAAAAAAGTTTGGGACTACATATACGAGCCTGGTTCTAAAGAAATCCTAGATAAACTTTTAAAAAGGTATATTGAGACACAAATTTATCAAGCGGTAATTGAAAACAACGCCTGTGAGCAAGCAGCAAAAATGATAGCCATGAAAAACGCATCAGAAAATGCAGAAGAAATTATAAAAGAACTGCAGCTTTTATATAACAATGCTAGACAGGCATCTATAACACAAGAATTATCAGAGATAGTTGGAGGTGCTGCAGCTATATAAGGAGAAAAAAATGAGTGAAACTGGTGTAATTAAACAAATAATAGGCGCGGTTATTGACGTCGAATTTGATAAAGAACAAATCCCAAACATATACGATGCTTTGGTAGTCGGAGATAATCAGCTTGTTCTTGAAACTCAACAGCAACTTGGAGATGGAGTTGTGAGGGCGGTTGCTATGGGAACAACAGAAGGCTTAAAGAGGGGCGTTGACGTAATCAACACCAAAGCGCCCATAAGTGTGCCA
>CEVZ01033397.1_pt1 | contig 15505 bp, 15 predicted proteins | sample 361371 | NCBI WGS metagenome assembly CEVZ01 (sample SAMEA2620217, study PRJEB7988) | marine metagenome | isolation source: saline water (ENVO:00002010), including
GGGCATTTGGTTGGCTATAGAGGTCACTATTCTTAACATGTCTTCTTTGGGCTCTCCTACCGAAAGACCACCCAAAGCAAAACCTTCAAAGTCTATTTCTTTTAAAGTTTCTAGAGACTCTTCCCTTAGATCTTCATACATACCACCTTGGACTATTCCAAATAAAGCTGACTTGTCCGAAGAGAAGCTATCTCTGCATCTCTTGGCCCATTTCATAGAAAGCTCCATAGACGCAGAAGCTTCTTCTTTTGTTGCAGGAAATGGTGTGCACTCATCAAGAACCATAGCTATATCTACACCAAACCTATATTGAATATCCATACAAGATTCTGGAGTTAAAAATAAAGTATCTCCATTAAGCGGAGAGTTAAACTCAACTCCTTGTTCAGTTATTTTTCTATTCTTAGCCAGGCTAAATACTTGATAGCCTCCTGAATCTGTCAATATAGGTCCATTCCATTTCATAAACTCATGAAGACCTCCATGACCTTCAATTATGTCTATTCCAGGTCTCTGCATAAGATGGTAGGTATTAGATAAAATAATTTGAGAGGAAATTTCTTCTAGTATTTGTGGAGATACTGATTTAACTGCTCCGTAAGTTCCTACTGGCATAAACACAGGTGTTTGTATCTTCCCGTGTGGTGTAGAAATTTCGCCTCTTCTAGCTTTTGAATCTTCCTTTTTTACTAAAAAATTAAATTTCATTTATTGATTAAGCTCCAAAAACATAGCATCGCCATAACTGTAAAATCTATACTCTTTTTCTACTGCCCATTTATAAGCTTCCATTATATTTTTTGTGCCGACAAAAGCACTTACTAGAACAAATAAGGAGGATTTAGGTAAGTGAAAATTAGTAATCAAGCAATCCACAATTTTGAATTCATGACCTGGCTTAATAAAGATATTAGTTTCTCCTTCATAAGGCACTAACTTTCCTTGGTTTTTCTCAATTGTACCTTCTAAGCACCTTAAAGAAGTTGTGCCAATACAAATAACTCTTCCTCCATTCTTTTTTGCTTTATTTATCAAGTCCGCAGCTTTTTCATTTACTTCTATTCTTTCACTATGAAGCGTCTGTTTATCCAAGTTTTCTGATCTAATTGGAGAAAAGGTGCCCATGCCAACATGCAATGTAACCTTAACGATTTCAATGCCCTTTTCAGCTATTGTCTTTAATAAATCTTCATCAAAATGAAATCCTGCTGTAGGAGCAGCAACTGACTCTTCTTTTTCTGGATTGGCATAAACTGTCTGATAATTTTTTATGTCATTTTCATTAGAATCCCTTTTTATGTAAGGAGGTAAAGGCACTTTTCCATGTTCGTTAAAGTATTCTCTAACTGGGAAGTTGAATTTAAAATACTTACTTCCTAAAGCCTCTTTAGTACATAATGCCTCTACTCTTCCTTTCAATAATATCTTATCTCCTTTTTTAATTTTCGAATTACTTCTAGTTTGGACTTCCGCTTCATACTTACTAGTTACTCTTTCTAAAAACACCTCTACTTTAGCTCCGCTAGTCTTTTTTCCATCTGCTCTGGCTTTAATTACTTTAGTGTCATTGACAACGATTACATCATTATTCTGCAAAAGACCAACAAGGTCTTTGAACTTTTTGGTATGGAATTTAGGATTTAAGAGCATAAGCCTACTGTCAGTTCTACTAGACAAAGGCTCATTGGCTATGAGCTTTTTAGGTAGATCAAAATCAAAATCCTTAAGTTTCATAAAAATATTTGAGTGGTACCGGAGGGGGGACTTGAACCCCCATGATTAAAAAATCGGGGGATTTTGAATCCCCTGCGTCTACCAATTCCGCCACCCCGGCAAAAAAACATACAAATTCTACTACGAATTAGGGGTCTGAATTAAAATATAAAGATGATAGACAACCTAGGGAGTTATATTTTTAGTAAATTCTTCTTTTTGCTAAAGAGTTTACTAACTCCTCTAATTTCTTTCGAAATTAAATCAGAGCAAAACAATGGTCTCCTGGAAGATGGGAATATCATTTATGTGCTTCCAGAAAACTCATTGATCGAAAATATTGCCTTAAGTATTTGTTGTGAAGAAAATAAATTTGTCTCTCCCGAAGAAAGTTTCTCAAACAGTAATATTCAAAGAAGCATATCTTTAAGAAGGCCTGTATTTGACAACAAAGAACTTAGAATAAAAAGACGATTACCAAAAAATTTGAAATACATTTTAGAAAAAGAAAAAGAAAAACTCATTTTTCAGCCTGTATCTTTTCTTTGGGGTAAAAGTCCTGATAAGGAAAAATCTTTATTCAAATTATTATTTTCTCCAAGTTGGGCGGTTAGTAATCCAATTAAAAATCTTTTCAAATTGTTCTTTAACGGTAGATCTTTAATTATTACCTTTCACAAAGGTCTTAATGCCGCTGATCTATATGACGATAAAAAAGACTTAAATCAAAACGGGTTAGTTGTTAATAGATATATCAGAGCTCTTTTTAGAAAATCTAAGCAAGCTTCAATAGGACCGGATATATCTCATAGGAGAACTTTGGTGAAGTCTCTTGTTAGAGATAAAGAAGTAAGAAATCTGGTAAATGAATTATCTGAAGGCAGTCCTAGACAAAAGAAAAAATTAAAAAAAAGAGCCCTAAGATATGCAAATGAAATCTGTTCTGATATCAACTATCCAACTGTAAGGATTTTTTATAGAGGCTTAACTTGGTTTTGGAATACTAGATATGATGGTATCAATATCAAGGGTATCGATAAAATTAGAGAAGAAGCAAAAGAAAATTCATTAGTCTATGTGCCATGCCATAGAAGTCATATAGATTACCTAGCATTAAGTTACATATTAATTAAAGAAGGAATGATGCTTCCCCAGATAGCAGCAGGGATTAATCTAAATATGCCTATCATCGGAAAAATACTTAGAAACGGAGGGGCCTTTTACATCAGACGATCTTTTGTTGGAAGAAGACTTTATTCAACTATCTTATCTCAATATATCAAAAGACTTATGCTTAGAGGTAATTCCATCGAATTCTTCCCAGAAGGTGGAAGAAGTAGAACGGGTTTATCTCTTAAACCTAAACCTGGACTGCTATCGATGACACTTAGGGGATTCGCAAGCTCGAAAATTCAAAGAGTTAAGGTTGTTCCAATTTATATCGGTTACGAAAAAATTATTGAGGGGAGTAGTTATCTGAGTGAACTAATGGGCGGGAGAAAAAGAAGAGAAAACTTTTTGGATATCACAAAAGTCCTTAAAGACTTTAATAATTTCCTCGGTAATGCCTATATTAATTTTGGAGATCCAATAGATTTAGAAAAATTCCTCAAAGATCAAGGAATAGAAGATTATTATCTAGAATCGGCCTTAGAAAAACCAGACTGGTTAATGGATGCAACTTCAGCTCTTGGTAAGGAAATTATAAGAGAGATAAATACTAAAGCTGTATTGACCAGCACAAGTTTAGTAGCCACAGCCATGATCTCAAATAAGTCTAGTCATATTGAGAAAAAGAATTTACAAACTCATGTTGAATTTTTTTTGAAATTAATTAAAAAATACTATGGAGACGTTTGGATACCAGTTGATGACACAAACAAGATCTTAAAAAAGACTGAAGACTTAGAATTAATTGATTTTGATAAAGATAAAAATACATATTCTGTAAATGAAGAAAAAGAAGCTCTCTTAAGTTTTTATAAAAATAACTCTCTGCACTTTTTTTCAGTGTTTTCTTTAGTCTGTTTATCACTAAGAAATTCTAAAAAACAAAATAAACCAGAGATACTTTCGGCTATTAATATGACCTACCCTTACCTTAAAGAAAAATTAAGTTTGGTATGGGATAAATCATCTTTATCAGAGGCCATCAATGATGCTTTAGATGTTCTAATGTCGCTCGGTATTATTATTGAAGAATCAGGATATTTTTCACCAGCTAAAAAAGGGGGAGAAAAAGAATTATTTGATTCTATCTCAAATCTAATGGATGAAAGCCTAAAGAATTAGGTCTTATAAATATCATATCTGATTAATTTACTTGTAATTGAGAAATTAGGTTTTTTGCCCAGTAAGTAGTCAAGTTTAGGATGTCTTTTGACAATTACTCTATTTCTTGCAGATTCTAGAGCTACAAGTAATAAATTATTATCTTGTTGGTCGGGTAAGCATTCTTTAAGTAATTGAATATCTTTTTTGGATTCAGATTTCTTTAATTTTGTATCAAACATAGGATCTAAATAAATAACATCGAAAGATTCATTTGCTAGTAATTCAGTTGAGTCCAATAACTCTAATTGAAGATCTGAAAAAACACCTGATTCTTGGGATAAATCTCGAATACCTTCTTTTAATAGATAGTGCACCCACGGTACTTTCTCTACAATTTTGATTGAGTTATATCGAGAAGCTATCTCAAAAGCATCTTTTCCAAATCCTCCGGTAGCGTCTAATATGCTTGCCCCTTTTGAAACCCCTTTCATAGACTTCAAGAGATTTGTAGATCTAGAGAGTTTTGTATGACTAGGAAATTTACAAAGGATAGGATTTGTTCTTTTTTTCTCTATAGGCAAGACATAACTCCGAGATGCGGAGTAAATAAACCCATAATGATTCTTAAATTTATCTTCCTTGAAAAGATCAGTCCGCCAAAGTCCGCAAAAGGGTAAATCTATCTGCTTAGAAATTTTCCTTGCAGCAAGCTCTTCATTTTCTTCTTTGTAGAAAAAAAATAACCTCTTCTTAATGGTCACATCCAAAAAATAACAAGAATAAAACCTAAGATTAATCTATAAATTATAAAAGGAGTTAAGCCTATCCTTTCAAGAGCTTTTAAGAAAAAACTTATAGTAAAAAATGCGAATAAAAAAGAAATTACCATCGCCAGTAATAGATGAAAGGACAGAGAATAGTCAGTTTGGCTAATTCCAATAATCTCCACTACTGAAATGGCAGTTATCGTCGGGATGGAAAGAAGAAAACTGTATTTTGCACAAAAATTTGCTTTATAGCCTAAAAATAGAGCTGACATCATAGTGACACCTGATCTTGAGGCTCCAGGAATAAGGGCAAAACACTGACCTAACCCTATGATCAGTGAATCAAGAAAATTTAGATCTTTTTGATCTTTGTTATCTTTACTTTGTATCGATGAAACGTATAAAAGAATTCCAAACAATATAGTTGCGTAGGCTATAACCTCGATAGATCTTAGAGAATCCTCAATGAATCCTCTCAGCAAAAATCCTAAAACTAAAATTGGAAGAGAAGATATTAATATAGAAACTAATAGATTGTACGAATCGCCATGGTAGTCTCTCTTTTTGATATCTAAAAACATTGAGAAGAGGTCATCCCTAAAATAATAAATGGCTGCCAGTAAGGTGCCGAAATGGACTGCTACATCAAAAACAATACCTTGATCTTCTTCACCTATCGCTTGAGAAAATAAGATTAAATGAGCAGAACTTGAAATCGGAAGAAATTCCGTTATTCCTTGAATAATAGACAATAAAATTACTTGAAATAAATCCATCAAGCTTTACTCCAATGCTCCTCTCCAGAAAGATAAACTGGCTTCAGTTCCTCTGGGTTAACACAATTTCCTTGTTTAAATTCTTTAAGCGCTAATTCCAAAATAGCTATTGAATTAGGATATACAAATTCAGTTGGTTGAATTTCTACTAAGCTACACCCGTCTCCTAAAAAAGAATAAGAATCATCTAAACCTAAATTTTCAAAAGAAAAGTCAGAATTATTAATCACGGTTTCTGAAGATACATCGAGAATTCCTGATGAATATTCATATTTACCTACATATATTTGATTCATATGGGCATTCACTAAGCAGCAAATTTTATCTACATTTTGTGATTTGTTTAATTGTAAAGCCATAGATAACAGGCTTGAAATAGCAACGAGAGGTAAATCTAAACTGTAACTAAGACCTTGTGCAATAGAACAAGATAAACGTATACCAGTAAATGATCCTGGTCCAACGCCACAAGCAATCATATCTAGATCATTTAATTTGATCTTAGACTCATCTAGGAGTTCATCGATTATATTTAAGATCCTCTCAGAGTGTTTGACAGAAGATACTTCATGGAAGCTTTTTATTTTTCCTTTTGCACTTATAGCAATGGAGCAAGCTTCACTTGAAGTGTCTATTGCTAAGAAATTAGTCATTCCTATAAGGACAAAGAATTAAGAATATCTTTGGAAACTTCTGTAGGTGAACTTGTTCCATCTATTTTTAGGTAGTTAAGTTCAGTCTCTTTAGACATATTTAAGTAGAAATCAATAAGCGGTAGAGTCTGGTTTCTATATACATCCAGCCTGTCTTTAACTGTCTCAGGTTTGTCGTCTTCTCTTTGGATTAACTCTTCTCCTGTTTGATCATCTTTGCCTTCTTCTTTAGGTGGATTGAATTTAACATGATAATTTCTTCCTGATGCTAGATGTACTCTTCTGCCAGACATTCGACTAATTATCTCCGAATCAGGAACGTCAATTTCTACTACAAAATCAATATCAACATCTGCATTTATTAGTGCTTCGGCTTGTGGAATTGTTCTAGGATATCCGTCAAAAAGAAATCCATTAACACAATCATTCTTAGAAATCCTATCTACAACCAAGCCGTTTATAACCTCATCTGAAACAAGTATACCTTTGTCCATCAATTCTTTAGCTTGAAGTCCTAAAGGCGTTTTAGCCTCTACGGCTTCTCTCAACATATTTCCAGTTGATATGTGCGGTAAATTAAAATTCTTACAGATTTCTTCAGCTTGTGTTCCCTTTCCTGCTCCAGGTGGACCTAACAAAATAATTCTCATCTCTTTACTCCTAGTGCAAAAGCTATTGATTGTTCATTTGTATCGGAAATACTCAATAATACTTCTTCTATTCCTTCCATGTTGGCAACTTCGTTGGCCTTGTTTTTTAATGAAACAGAAGGACTACCGCTGTCGTTTCTCATTATCTCTATACTTTTAGGTGTAACTCCTGAAGAGAACCCAGTACCTAAAACCTTAGAAACTGCTTCTTTAGCAGCAAAATTATTACTCAAAAAATCTATTCTTTTTTTGGGGGTTTTAAGAGAATCAAAAATACTAATTTCTTTTTTTGTTAGAACTTTATTAATAAATTTTCTATCGAACCTAGAGAAGATTCTTTCTATCCTGTTTTTTTCTAATAAATCTGTACCTATGGAATTTACCAAATTAACCTCCCTTTTTCTTAAGAAATTTTCTTAAGTTTAATTTCTTATTACCTAAATGGAAATCTATAGCTTCTCTCATTATTTTTTTTGCTGATCTTCTAGTAGAGATTTCTTCAAAATTACCTCTCGAAAAGTTAACTATATCTTCTCCTCTAATTCCTTTGATGGATTTAGTCTCTTTAAATCCTGACAAAGGAAAAAAGGCATAATTCTTCTCTTTCATTATGGGTTCTTCAGTTGAGTAATCAGAATCTAAGTTTATGCCATAGCCTATTTCTCTAAGCAAAATTAATTCAAACTCCCTTAAGCTCTTTTCTATTTGATCCGTTGATTTGGTTTCTAATAGTTCACAAACAGAAAGGTATTGATTAAAAATTTCAGTGTGTGGATCTTCCTTCTCTAAAAATTTTGTTAGTAATTCATTTAAATAAACCAATGAACTTAAAGAAGAGCTATCTAATGAAAATAAATGGTCAATTTCACAATGACTCACATTCATTAGTGAACCCTTTCCGCTGAAACTAACAGATAAAAGGGCCGCAGGAGTTTGTAGTAATCTCAAGGCGCTCTTAGGTCTCTTAGCTCCTTTAGCAATGGCTGAAATTCTTCCTTTAGATTTAGTAAAAAAATCTACTATAAGACTTGTCTCTTTGAAAGGTCTCCGATGCAATACTAATGCTGGCTCTAGTAAAATCTTTTTAGTCACCCTTATATCCCATGGAACTTAACAAGGCTTGATTGTCTGTCCAATCTTTCTTTACTTTGACCCATAGCTTCAACATAACTTTTTTACTAAGTAATTTTTCAAGATCTTTTCTTGCAGCAATACCTATTGACTTTAATCTATTACCGGACTCTCCGATTAAAATGCCTTTCTGGCTTTCCTTTTCTACAAAGATAGTTGCATTTATGTGAATAATTTCTTCTTCTATAAAATCATCAATCATGCAAGTAAGCCTATACGGTATTTCATCACCAACTCTAGTAATACACTTTTCTCTTATTATCTCACTGGCCATAAATCTCAAAGTGGTGTCAGCTACTTGATCAGCAGGGTACAAATGTTTACCGATGGGTAAAAATTCAAATATCTCTGATTCCAGGGTATTTAAATTACTTTTTAAAGCTGAAATGGGGATAATCTTATCCAATCCAGTTTCTAATCTTAAAAACTCTATAAAAGGTAATAGCTCGTTCTTGCTTTTTAATTTATCTATCTTATTTATGACAATTAATAATTTATCCTTATGAAATTTAAGTCTGCTGAATAGCTCCTCTTCTTCTTGAGCCCATCTAGTAGCCTCAATTACAAAAAGAATTAGATCCACTCCTTCCATAGAACCTAAAGCAACTTTATTCATGTGCTTATTTAATGCTCTCTTTTGGCCTATATGATATCCCGGAGTATCTACAAATATAGCTTGGCTTGTGTCCTTTGTTTTAATACCTAAAAGCCTATGTCTGGTCGTTTGTGGTTTTCTAGAAGTAATTGAAATCTTCTGATCTATTATTTTATTTAGAAGTGTTGATTTTCCTACATTGGTCTTGCCTATGAGGGTTACAAAGCCAGTTTTTTGATTTCTATCCATATCAATCCATCTTATCCAAAAGAGATTGGGCTGCTTCTAATTCTGCATGCTTAATATTTTTTCCCCTTCCCTGCGACTTAAGGTTTAAGTCAGGTATTTCACAAACCACTTCAAACCTTTTTTCACCTTTACCTGGACCAAGGTCCTTTGACGTATATATTGGTAAGAGCATTTTTTGCTTTTGAAGAATTTCTTGTAATGTTGATTTTGCATCTTTACTGGAACCCTCTTTTAATTGGATTTGAATTCTAGAGTCAAAAAATTTATCTAGTGTTTTATATGCATTAGTCTTTGAACCATCTTGATAAATAGCTCCTATCAAAGCTTCAAATGTATTTCCTGATATAGAGTTATTAAATGTAGTCTCTCCTTTTCCTAAGAGGATATAGTCATCAAGGTTGATGCTCGAAGCTATTTCATTTAGAGAACTCCTGCTCACTAAGGAAGCTCTAATCTGTGTCAATCTTCCTTCTGGTAATGGAGGTTGTAAGCTAAGAAGTCTCTCAGCTACATATAAGTTAATAATGGAATCTCCTAAAAATTCAAGTCTTTCGTTATTGTCAGAAGAATGACTTTTATGAGTAAGAGAAATTTTAAGCAATTTCTTGTCTCTGAAGCTATAGTCAATGGTCTTTTCTAACTCTAACAAAACTACTCAATCCTTTTATTTCTCTTAAAGCTAGGCAATTCACCAAAGGAAACCCAGCTCATCCAAACAAAGTCAGCTGTTCCTACCAGATAATCTTTTGAGACGTAGCCCCAATCTCTGCTATCTAAGCTATTGTCTCTATTATCTCCAATGGCTAAATATCTATTTTTAGGCACATACCATTCAAACTCTTCAACCTGTTTGGTGTTCAGTCTTCTGACGATTACTTCTTTGTTTCCTATTGTTTCTTTGTAAAACTCTTCAACACCCTCCTTGTAGTCAAAAGTTGAATCGATAACTTTTCCGTTAACATAGATCTCATATCCTTTAATTAAAATATGATCTCCTGGTAGTCCTATTATCCTTTTGACATATTTCATGCCAAATTTGCTACAACGTTCTTTTTTTAGAGTTTTAAATTTAGATATAAAAAATTGACTATCGGATATAGATATATCAGCAAGATCAGGTCTGGCATCTTCCGGATCAACTTCACATAGAGTATGAGGGGGCATAAAAACTGCTACGTCTCCTCTTCTAGGCTCAATAGTTTTGGTAATAGGAAAATAGTAACCTGGAAATTTCAATCCATAAGAATGCTTGTTGACGAGGACAAAATCTCCTACTTGTAAACCTGGTACCATTGACCTAGAAGGAATTTGGTAGGGTTCATACCAAAAAGATCTCACACAAAAAATTACCAATAGAATAAGAAAATAAGAGACGCTTTCTTTAGTTAATTCTCTATATTTTAATAATATTCCTACAAAAATAGACACAAAAGAAAATAATACGAAGACACCTAAAATAAGACCAAAATCAGTTTGTAAATTAAAAATCCTAAACAAAATAAGAATAACCGCTACAAACATAGCGGTACTTGCTGCCTTAGTAGAGTTTATTTTTTCTTTTCGGGAGGAATCAATCCATAGAATATAAGCACCCAAGAAAAATAGACAATATAGGCCGAGAAAGACATCCATCTTCTAATCCTTTGCTCTCAATACAGAAAGAAAGGCTTCTTGCGGAACTTCTACCCTTCCTATTTGTTTCATTCTCTTCTTCCCGGCCTTTTGTTTCTCAAGAAGTTTCATTTTTCTTGTAACGTCTCCTCCATAAAGCTTTGCAGTTACATTCTTTCTGTAAGCCTTAACTGTTTGTCTTGCAATAATTTTTCCACCTATCGCTGCTTGAATTGCTACATCAAACTGTTGTCTTGGAATAACTTCCTTTAAGGATTCAGTTAGTTTTCTGGCCTTATTTTGAGCTACCGTTCTATGAACCATCATGGCTAATGCATCCACTCTATCTCCATTAAGTAATATATCTAGTTTTATAACATCAGCAGCTTCATAATTATCTAAAGAATAATCAAGAGAAGCGTATCCTTTAGTAACTGATTTCAATCTATCAAAGAAATCTATAACTATTTCACTCAAAGGCAGGGTATAAATCAATTCAACTTGACCTCCGACATACCTCATAGATATTTGTCTGCCTCTTCTTTGATTACAAAGAGTCATTACAGATCCAACATATTTCTCTGGTACAAGGATATTTGCCTTGGCAATTGGTTCCAAAATCTGACCTACTTTGTTCTGTTCAGGTAAAGATCCGGGGTTTTCTATCCTAGATTCATTTCCTTCCATATCAATCAACTTATAAGCTACTGTGGGGGCAGTGGCAATTAGATTTATACCATGTTCCCTATCTAGTCTTTCAGTGACTATTTCCATATGTAGAGTCCCTAGAAAACCACATCGAAATCCAGCTCCCAAAGCATCGGATTGTTCTGGCTCATACTGCAAAGCAGCATCGTTAATACATAGTTTTTCCAATGATTCTCTAAAGGCTTCAAAATCATCACTAGATTGAGGAAATAAAGCTGCATATACCTGGGGGTTTATTTCCTTAAAACCTGGAAGAGCTGGAGTATTTGATCCAGATTTAATTACTGTGTCTCCTACAGGTGCTCCTCTAATTTCCTTTATCGAAGCACAAATAAATCCTACCTGGCCGGAGGCAAGAGATTCTAATTCTGTTCTTTTAGGAGTAAAGACGCCTAATTTATCAACATTATGTTTTTCCTTTTTTGAAACTATCTCGATGGAATCTCCTTGTTTAATTGTTCCATTCACAACCCTTACCAAAGAAACCACTCCAAGATAATTATCAAACCAGGAGTCAATTATGGAAGCTTGAAGAGGTGCTTCTTTGTGCTCTTCAGGGGGAGGAATGTCCTGAATAACCTTCTCAAGAACTTCTTCTATTCCTATACCTTCTTTTGCACTTATACACGGAGCGTCAGAAGCATCTATACCAATTATTTCCTCAATTTCCTGTTTTACTCTTTCTGGATCAGCCTGATTTAAATCTATTTTATTTAGGACAGGAATAATTGTCAGACCTTCCTCTACTGCACTGTAACAAGTTGATAAAGTTTGTGCTTCAACGCCTTGAGAAGCGTCTACGAGCAATATTGCTCCCTCGCAAGCAGATAAAGATCTGGAAACTTCATAAGAGAAATCAACATGTCCAGGGGTATCAATTAAGTTAAATTGATATTCATTTTGGTCTTTAGATTTGTATTTCAAATTAACGGTTTGAGCTTTTATGGTAATCCCTCTCTCTTTCTCTAAATCTAGATTATCTAAAACCTGATCCACCATTTCTCGATCTGATAGACCTCCACATAATTCTATAATCCTATCTGCAAGAGTAGATTTGCCGTGATCAATATGAGCAATAATAGAAAAATTCCTAGTTTTCATGGATTTTGGGTCAATTATTTTTTTATATTAGCCTAAAGCAGCTAATTTGTGAGTTTTAGACTTCTAAAAGTTTGATTGCCATTTCTTAAAATGCCTATCATTACTGTGTCTTTAGTTTCTTTTGCCTTATCGATTAGAGTTTCAAATTGTTTAATAGAGGTTACTTTTTCTCTATTGAAATAAGTGATTACATCATTTTCTTGGATACCGGCCTCTGCTGCTGAGCTAGTGGGATCAATCTTAACTACCACTAACCCAAAACGAATATTAAGATCTTGTCGTTCTTTTGAGGTCAAAGATCTTACCTGAATTCCCAATACGTCTTGTTCGTCTTCTTTAACATTATTGCTAACTTGAGCTAAATTAGTAGGCGCCTTACCTACTTTTATGTCCAACTCTATTTCTTTAGAATCTCTAATTATTTTTGCTTTTACTCTTTCTCCTGGCCTAATACTTCCAACAGTTTGAGGAAGATCAGCTGAATAAACTATATCTCTTTCATCAAATTTGATTATTACATCCATAGGTTGTAAACCAGATTTCTCAGCTGGACTATCTTCCAACACTTGGCTTATTAGAGCTCCCTTTGGAGAAGTCATACCTAGGCTGTCAGCAAACTCAGTTGTGACTTCTTGAATAGTAACTCCAAGCCACCCTCTTGCAACTTCACCGCTTTCTTTAATTTGATCAACAATATCCATTGCATAATCTATAGGTATAGAAAACGATACGCCCATATAGCCACCTGATCTTGTATATATCTGAGAATTTATTCCCACTACTTGGCCATCTAAGTTAAATAAAGGACCTCCGGAATTACCTGGATTTATAGCTACATCTGATTGTATAAAAGGAACATAAGTAGAGTCAGAGCCATTAGGAATACTTCTTCCTTTTGCACTAACAATTCCTGCTGTAACTGAAAAATTTAGTTGGAATGGCGAACCTATTGCCATCACCCATTCACCAACCTTTAATTCTGAAGAATTTCCAATCTCTAAATAAGGAAGATCATCTGCGTCTACTTTAAGTAAAGCAATATCCGATCTTGAATCAGAACCTACCAGTTCAGCTCTAAACTCTCGTCTATCACTTAAACTAACAATAATTTCATCTGCTCCATCAACTACATGATTATTTGTAAGAATAAATCCATCCCTAGAAATAATGAACCCAGAGCCTCCTGATCTAACTTCTCTTTCCCTTCTAGGGTCTTGTCTTGGCATATCACCAAAGAATCTCTTATAGAAGTCATCAAAGAAAGGGTCTGAAAAATCCTGTCTATTTCCATAAGATCTAGACTTTATTTTTTTACTACTGCTTATATTAACAACCGAAGGTGAGACTTCTTCTGCTAGCTCAGAAAAATCTGGTAATTGCGCAGAATGAATTAAAGACACAAAACCTAAAGCAAATAGAGTACTTAAAAAATATACAGAGATTCTTTTCATAAATTAAAGTTTTATTTATTTTTTAGCTTAACATTCTCTAAAATCTTAATCTTTGCTTCATCAGAGATGCTTCCGCTAACTGAAACAATAAAGATTCCTTTAGGAGTTCTCAAATATGAAACTCTAGATGAATCTATAGTGCTCGATTTAAAATTAGAGTTTATTGGAGAAAAGCTTACTTTGAAAGTTTTTCCATTAGAAGGAATACGGTAATTGGCATATAACTGGCCTTGGTTTCCAGAATCTATATTTTGTAATTGAACGTTCATTCCTTTAACCGCACTGTCAAGCAAAGCTATTGCTTCAGGGCTATTTACTGCTTCGCTTATTTGCTTGGAAGCTTCTAATGCAAACAGCTCTTGAGAATCCTGTCCTATATTTGAGGATGAATAAAAATAAGTACCAGAAACGATTACCGATAGAGATGCAGCTAAAGCTAACCAGCCATTAAAAGAAGTGTCTTTTTCTTGCTCTGCTTCCTCTATATTATTTCCAAGTTCCTTTGCTACTCTTTTTGAAATATCCAAAGAAGAAAAACCTAAAGGCTGGTCATTTAATCCTGACTTGATAATTTGTATTTTTTTCCAATACTCTCTTAAGTCTGGATTGTTTTTAATTTCTTCTAGAACTCTTCTGACTTCGAATTCAGAAAGCTCGCCATCAGCTAAAGCCGAAATCCTTTCTTTTATGTTTTCACTCATAATTCCTACTTTTTTTATTTATGTCTATTTGTTCTGAAATGGTCTGTTGAAGAAGCTCCCTCCCTCTAAAAATTCTTGATCTTACTGTTCCTAAAGGACAGCCTAAGATTTCTGCAATTTCTTCATAACTTAGTCCTTCAAATTCCCTAAGAGTTACTGCTGTTCTTATTTCTTCAGGTAAATTACTCATGTTTTTAAAAATGTCTTCTCTTAAACTATTCGCATTTAAAATATCTTCAGGAGACTCTCCTCCTGGTATATCAAATATATCTATAGATTCTCCCTCTCTATTAGATACATCTGCCTCTAAAAGTTCAGATTTTCTTTTTTTAGAAGATAAATAATTGATAGCAGTGTTAGCGGTTATTCTGTACAGCCAAGTATAAAAAGCACTCTCTTCTCTGAAAGAATCTATGGATTTATATGCTTTAAAGAAAGATTCTTGAGCTATATCTTCAGCTAGCTGAATATCTTTCACATATTTAGTTGAAATAGCAATAACCCTAGATTGATACTTTAGTACCAAAAGGTCGAAAGCTGAATATTCACCTTTCTTTACTCTCCTTACTAGAGCTAAATCACTATCTTTATCTTTTTTTGCCATAAGTGCATATTTTATAACCTTCTAGACAGGTGAGATCAATAAAAGTTCCTTTATTACTTTATGAGGGTCTTAGCTCCTATAAAGCCAAGATTTTTGTTTTTAACATGAATAATAGGACAAGCCAGTAATAAATCTTTCATTGTCTGGCTATCTTCAAAATTATCTCTGAAGTCATCTAAATTTATTTGTCCAATGAGAGAGTTAATAATGGAGCCAGATAGATATACACCGCCCTTAGATCCCCACATCAAAGCAGAAAATCTGCAAAAGACGGCCAGTATGACTGAAAAAATTTCTCTAACTTTTTGGCCTTCTTTAGTATTGCTCATTAGAGCTTGTTCACTTGTAACTGAGCCATTAATCTCATTAGAGACAAATTCATTAAGAAACAATATCCCTTTTCCACTAAGAAGGTCTTCAAAGGTAGGTGTTCTGCCTTTCTTTTGCTTAAAGCTCTGAATCAAAGATTCTAAACCTGCGATGTGAGGTATGTTTATATGTCCGGACTCTGTAGCCACTGG
>CEVZ01124908.1_pt1 | contig 15491 bp, 19 predicted proteins | sample 361371 | NCBI WGS metagenome assembly CEVZ01 (sample SAMEA2620217, study PRJEB7988) | marine metagenome | isolation source: saline water (ENVO:00002010), including
AGATGGAATGAACCATTTTATGAATCTTGTGATTTATTAATGTCAATATCAAAACAAACTGATAATATTGTTAAGAATGTAGTAAGAGAAGAACCTAAAGAAGATTGGCAATATACTTATGTTCCACACGGAATTGATGAAGAACAATTTTATCCACTTACAAATCTACATACGGATTGGGATGATTTTAAAGCATTTAGGAAAAAAATGATTGGAGATATTGACCCAGAATTTGTAGTATTTTATAACAATAGAAATATTAGACGGAAGGGTCCAGGTGATATTATATTAGCATATAAAGAAATGTGTGATAGATTACCAAAAGAAAAGGCTGATAAATGTTTATTACTAATGCATACAGCTCCCGTTGATGAAAATGGAACAGATTTACCAGCAGTTATAGGTGAATTATGTCCATATAAAGTTCTATTTTCTACTGATAAGTTATCACCAAAACAGATGAACTATCTTTATAATATAGCTGATGTTCAGATTAATATGGCATCAAATGAAGGATTTGGTTTATCAGGGGCTGAAGCGTTAATGACTGGAACACCAATTGTTAATAATGTAACTGGTGGATTACAGGACCATTGTGGGTTTAGACTTAAAGGTAAATTATTAACAGAAAAAGATTATGAAGAAATACATTCATTACACGATAGGAGAAAATGGAAAGACAATCCTGATTTAACTCACGGAGAATGGGCAAAACCTATCTGGCCAGCTTGTCGTAGTCTTCAAGGTTCACCAATGACACCATATATTTTTGATGACAGACCAGATTTTGTAGATGCTGGTGAAGCTCTATATGAATGGTATCAAGAAGGTCCAGATAAAAGAAAGATAGCGGGTGAAAAGGCAAGAGAATTTGCATTAAGAGAAGATATAGCATTTTCATCGAAACATATGTGTGGTAGATTTATTAAAGATATGAATAATTGTATGGATAAATTTACACCAAGACCAAGATTTGAAACTTATACAATAGGAGGAAACAATGAGTAAACCATTATTATTATTTCAGGCACCAGTTACAACACGGAGTGGTTATGGAAATCATTCAAGAGATTTAGTATTATCATTAATTAAATCTGATAAATATGATGTTCGTATTTTACCAATTAATTGGGGGGATACACCTATGAATGCACTTGAAGAAGGTAATAGTAATCATCAATTAATTAGAGATAGGTTATTGACTTCACTTGAATTACCAAAACAACCAGATATTAATGTTCAAGTTACAGTTCCAAATGAATTTCAACCAATTGGTAAATTTAATATTGGTATAACTGCTGGTATAGAAACTACATTATGTTCTCCAGAATGGTTGGAAGGTTGTAATAGAATGAATTTGATACTTGTTCCTTCAGAACATTCTAAAAATGTATTTGAATCATCAACTTATAGAAAAACTGATGATAACGGAAATGTAGTTGAAGAATTGAAACTTCACGCACCAATAGAAGTTTTATTTGAAGGAGCCGATACAGATATTTACAAGAAAACAAATGATATTCCAACTACTATAAAAGAAGAATTAGATAAGATAGATACTAATTGGAATTTCTTATATGTAGGACATTGGTTAAAGGGTGGTTTAGGACAAGATCGTAAAGATACGGGTATGTTAGTAAAAGTATTTTTAGAGACTTTTAAGAATCATAAAAATCCTCCTGGATTAATAATGAAAACAAGTGGAGCCACTTTTAGTATAATTGATAAGTATGAATTATTAAGTAAAGTGAATGGAATAAGAAATACTATAGAAGATTATAAAACATTACCAAAGATTCATATATTACACGGAGATTTAACTGATGAAGAGATGAATGGATTATATAATCATAAAAAAGTTAAAGCTCATATATCATTTACAAAGGGTGAAGGATTTGGAAGACCATTACTTGAAGCTAGTATATCACAGAAGATTGTCATAGCACCACAATGGAGTGGTCAGGTAGATTTCTTAAATGAAAATTCAGTAATGTTACCTGGTGGAGTAAAACAAGTAGATCCATCAGCAGTATGGGATGGAGTAATCCTTGCCAATTCAGGGTGGTTTAATGTTAATTATCCTTACGCTGCAAAAGTAATGAGAGATGTTCATAAAAATTATAGAAATTATACTGTTAGGGGTCAGAAACAAGGATTGGTTAGTGCAGGTAAGTTTTCACTTAAAAAAATGGATACGATATTTGATGAGATTTTAACCAAATATCTTCCTAAATTTGCAGAATCAGTTGAACTTAAATTACCAAAGTTAGAGAAAAAAACACCTAAAATAAAATTACCAAAATTAAAAAAGTTAGGAGAAAAAGTAAATGCAACTGTTTAGTAACATAATGAAGGATTTAAAAGAACGATATGCTAGATTTAAGGGAAGAAAGTTTTATAGTAGAGTTCGTAAAGTCTATACTCGTTCAAAGGAAATAAAAACAAATACTTATTTCAAGGGAGGAATGGATGGCTAACGAAGAAAAAGATATCTTACAAAAAGGTTATAATGATAGGAAGGTTACTTGTCCTCATTGTGGCAGTAAAAATTGTTTTGAATCTACAGAAGAAGATACTAATACCGTTTCTTATCTATGTTTGAAATGTGGATATACAAGTAATACATTTTTTACAGAAGATTCACAACAACTGAAAAGTAGTTTTACAACAGCACCTACTCTCATATCAGACTTACAATTTTTTGATAAGAGTAGAAAGTTGGTTTGGATACCTTGTGTTCTTAATATGGGAAAAAGAGGTATTATATTTCCGAAGGGTTCAAAAAATAATTGGAAATGGAATTATGCAAAAGTTGTTGATATAGATTTAAATGAACAAAATAAATATCCAGTTCCAGGTAAGGAAGGTGAGTTTTATAAATCTAAATTGGACATAGAAAATGCATTGTCATTTGAGTGGGATGATTTTATAGGTGCTTGTGAAGAAATGGGAATTACTACTGATTTAATTAAATAAGGATATAGTAGTGAAAAAAATAGGTTATGATATAGATACTTATCAATTTAAAGAAATTATTTCTAATTGGTTTGATGGGGTTGATTTATCCAAATTACATACTCTTAAAAAGTATGAACATTTTGAGAGAGAAACTGATCAATCAACGATGTGGCATAAAAAGTTTTATGAGATGATTCGTTCTGATGTGTCATTTAATGATGTTTATATTAAATTTTTAAGTGATGTGATTAAACCAAGATATAATGAAGAAATAGTATATCAAAAAATACCAACATTCAGAGTTCATTTACCAGGTAATGTTTCAGTTGGTGAATTTCATAAAGACAAACATTATAGAAATGTAGAGTGGGCAGAAAAGGTTAGAGAAACAAATTATTATCTTCCATTAACAAAGGCATATGGTACTAACACCATATGGGCTGAAACAGAAGAAGACAAGGGTGACTTTAAACCATTTGATTCTGATTATGGTGAATGTATTGAATGGGATGCTTCTAACCTAACACACGGAAATAAGGATAATTTATCAAATTCTACAAGAGTTAGTTTTGATTTTAGAATAATACCAAAATCAAGATATATAGAGATTGATAATAATTTAACAATAAATACAAAAATACCATTTGGTATAGGTGGATATTATGAAGTCTTATAAGGCATTACATAGAAGAAATATTATTAGTGAAAAATCATCATCAAAAATGAAGATTGTTCCTGGTAGTATTATTAGATTTAGTTATAATGGAAAAGAAGTCAACGATTCAAGACCATTAGTTCTTGTATTAAATCCACGATATAGAGGAAAGTTACACGGATTAAATATAAGTTATTTAACTGAATCTAATCTGAAACAATTATTAAATTTAGTAAAAGAAACTGCACAAGGAAGAATTAAAAGGTTATTGAGTTTAAGGTTACCATTATTAAAGGCTGATATAGGAGACCCATATAAATTTTATCATAGTAGATTGAAAGGATTCTTACGGGGAAAACCAGATTCATATAGAACTTATAAATATGGAGGTATTGGTGGTGTTAGAATTATTGACTATAAATTTAAAGGAGCCTCTTGGGGTGATAAGGGGATTAAATAATGGGAAAAATTAGATGGGGTTGGTCAAAAGTTCGTTCTGGACAAGTAATTAAATTTACATATGGTGATAAGGATAGGGTTATAATTGTTATGATGTCACCAATGGACCCAAGTTCAAACGATAAAAAATTATTACACGGATTACAAATTCAAGATAAAGGTATGGGAGTCGGTGGTATGAGGACAAAACTACCATTGATTATACAGAAGACAAGTGGAGTTCATTTTATACGGGAAGATAAAAGAACTGGTAAATATTTTAAATTTCGTATGGGATTTGATTCAGAGGATAGAGTAAAACCAGATAATGTTTATAAACAGTTGAAAGGTTTGATTGGTTCAAAGGATTTATATAAAACATTCTCTTGGGAAAAATGTAGAAGGGGTGGTGTTTATTTAGATAATGATGAGTTAAATGAATATAACATTCCAGTTGATATGTTAGCAGATGCTGGTGTTATTCCAAATGAAAAGATACCATCGGTGAAACCAAAACCAAAAACATTTAACAGAAAACAGCGACAAGAGAGAAGAAAACCAGGTGATGTATGGAAAAGACTTGGTGGAAAATGGGCTGGAAAAAGTTTGGATAAAATTATAAGAGCATTTGATACAGAAGAACAAGCTGAGTTTTGGGCAGAAAGTACATCTAAAAATTATAAAGTTAGACAAGTTAGAGCTGCAAAGAAAAATAGTAAAAATGTGGATGAAGATGAAATATAGAGATATAATTGATAAATCTGCATTGATTATGGTTGGATGTATCAGGGGAGACATTGATACCTATCTAAAAGATTTAAATGAACGGATTTTAAATAATAAACAATTCTGTGATAATTTTAAGGTTATACTTGTTCATTTTAATAAGGTTAATGGTGAGATAAAAGATTCTGATTTTCAAAGGGTAAAAACATTATATAGATACTATTTTCCCAATTGTCTTTTTATATCACAAAATGTAAATCGTGGGTGGATTTTTGGAGGAGCTGATTTATTTAAACATTCATATTCATTTATATGTGATAATACAAATGCCAAATATGCTTGGTTTATGACAGAAGATTTTTATGTGAAAGATTATTTTTTAGATTTAGATTTTGGTGATGAAGAATATGATTATTTTGGATTACCGTTTTTTGGATTTGGTGGTATAAAGGATAAAACAGACGAGGAGTTCCTTACGGAGTTTGAAAAAGAACCATTTTTACCTCAATATAATTTTCAGATAATTACTACTGATGCTATAACATATTATTTGATGATGGAATCAGAAGAACAAGATGATAGATATAGAAAATGGATAGAATCAGGTGATGGTAGTGATCAAAGAAACCATACAATTGGTGCTGAACGACAATTATATCATACGATAGATACTAATTTATTAAATTGTAAGAATATAATGGACGGATATATGGAACAATTAGTTAAGTTAGTAAGAATGGGTAAAGTAAATGATGGAGCACATAAAAATATATTTTTTAAGGATTATGGACTATGTCATTTAGCAGATATAAATCAGGGAGTAATTGTCGGAGATAAAGAGGGAATAACAATAATTGATAGTATAAGGAGTCATAGATGAAAATAAGTTATGCAATAACAACACACAATGAACACGAAGAGATAAATGAATTGATTGAATTTCTTGTTCATAATACAGATTCAGAAGATGAAATAGTAATTCTTGATGATTTTTCAGATGAACCTACACAACAAGTATTTCAGAGTTGGAATCAACAATATGGTGATGTTAAACCAATTAAAATAGAACAGAGAAAATTAAATAAAGATTTTGCCTCACAAAAAAATTACTTGACAAGTATGTGTGATGGTGATTATATTTTTAATATAGATGCTGATGAAAAACCACATCCAATACTTGTCAGTCAGATTAAAGAAATATTGACTATCAATGAAGTAGATTTAATTTGGGTGCCGAGAGTTAATACCGTAAAGGGATTGACAGAAGAACATATTAAAAAATGGAATTGGAATGTTAATAAAAAGGGTTGGGTAAATTATCCAGATTATCAAGGACGAATTTATAAAAATGATTTGGATAGAATTAAATGGATTAAACCAGTTCACGAACATATAACTGGACACGATACTTATTCACATTTACCACCACAAGAAGAGTTAAGTTTTTATCATCATAAGGAGATTAAAAAACAGGAACAACAGAATAAGATGTATGAGGGAATAATAAAATGAGATGTTTAATAACAGGTGGGGCAGGTTTTGTAGGAACTAATTTAATAAAAAGATTATTAGACGATGGACATAGTGTAGTTTCTTTTGATAATTATAGTTCAGGTTTTAAAGAAAATGAACAAAAAGGTTGTGATTATATTGATATGGATATTAGAAATCCATTTGATGATTGGGTAGAAGAATTTGATATTATATTCCATATGGCAGCTATGGCAAGAATACAACCATCATTTGAGAATCCACGATGGGTAATTGAAAATAATTTTAATTCTACTATAAATGTTCTTAACTATGCTCGTAAATATAATACTCCTGTTATTTACGCTGGTTCAAGTTCATTTCATCACGGATTATATGGTAGTCCATATGCTTGGACAAAACACGGTGGAGAACAACTATGTAAATTATTTAGTGAAGTCTATGATTTAAGTACTTCTATATGTAGATTTTACAATGTATATGGACCACATCAAATTGAAGAAGGAACTTATGCAACTGTAATTGGTATATTTGAACGACAATATAGAAATGGAGAACCATTAACAATCGTTGGTGATGGAGAACAACGAAGAGATTTTACACATATTGATGATATAGTTGAAGGACTTATAAAGGTTTTTAGAGGTATGCACGGAGAGATAGATATGAGGTATTCAGGTGAAATATTTGAACTTGGTAGAGGTGAAAACTTTTCTATCAATGAAGTAGCAGATATGTTTGGTGGTGAAAAAACTTATATTGAACAGAGGAAGGGTGAATATCCACAGACATTAGCAAATGATGATAAAACTATGGATTTATTGGATTGGAAACCAACTAAAAATTTAAAGGATTATATAGAGGGTATAAAATGATTAAGATAAAACTTGTAGAGTCTGGGTTTCATACATTATTTCCTTATAAAAAGGCAATGAATCAGTTTAAGGAAATTGGTATTGAAATTATATTACCAGAAGATAAGACAGATTCATTTGATTTTGCATTTGTTGATCATCAATCATTTTCTAATAAGAAAGTGTCGTTAGAACAATCTACAGAAGATGGTTTAAATTTATTATCAAAAATAAATGGTGATTATATATTAGTTGATGGACAAGATTCACCATCATTGATTGGAACTTTTGAGGTATTCAAGGAATCTAATGCATTATTGTTATTGAAACATTCTATGTATAAAGATAGAAGTTTATACAATCAAGGTTGGATTGGTGGAAGATGGTATTGGGGAACTAATTGGGAAAACTTCGATGAGTTAAAATATCAACCAACGGATTATGATGAATATTCCGATAGGATTAGACTATCAGGAACAAATTGGTTAGGAGTTAATCCAGTTAATTGGTTAGATTATAAACAGATTCCTAAATTATTTGATGTATCGGCTATGTTTGGTTTTCCAAGCCAACATAAAACATATGAACATATGTTAGACGGTAAAGATGATGTACCAAGACAAGATTATTATTATGATGAACATAGAAGACCAGCCATAGATATTTTAAATAAATCACCTTATATGATTGCAAAATTGGTGAATGGAAAAAGAGTTCCAATGGAAATGTATAATCAATATAATTTACATTCAAAGGTTTTATTTACACCATTTGGATTTGGTGAAATGCATCCTCGTGATATAGAGAGTGCGATGTATGGTTCTATATTGTTAAAACCTGATATGAGTCATATAGATAGTCATCCATTTGTTTATGAAGATGGAGTAACTTATGTTTCTTGTAAGCACGATTTTAGTGATTTGGAAGAAAAGATAGAATATTGTGTAGAAAATTTTAATGAGTTAAGAGATGAACTTGTTACTAATATGAGGAATCAATATACTGAAAAATATAATCCTCATTATCTACCACTTTATACATATAATATATTGAAGTCAATGTCAATAGTTCAAACAGAAGAGGGGATATAATGATTAATATTTATCAGCCATCACTTGGAAAAGAAGAGTTGAAGGCAATTGAAAAAGTATTTAATAGTAATTGGTTAGGTAAAGGAAAACTTACAGAACAATTTACTCAAAATATGTCAGACAAATTAAATGTTGATAGAGATAATGTTGAAACGATAAGTTGTTGTACAGAAGGGTTGTTTCAGTCTATGAAAGTTCTTGGTATTGGTGAGGGTGATGAGGTTATCATTCCTTCAATACATTTTATAGGAGCTATAAATGCAATTAAAGCTTGTGGTGCAACACCAGTATTCTGTGATGTAGATAAAAGAACACTAAATACATATTCTGGATACATAGATGAAAAGATAACTCTAAAAACAAAGGCAGTTATAGTATTACATTATGGTGGAGTTCCTTGTGATTTGGAAGGAATAATAAGATTGTGTAAATCAAAAAATATCAAAGTTATTGAAGATAATGCGAATAGTCCATTATCAACCTATCAGGGAAAGAGTACTGGAACTATTGGTGATATTGGTGTTTGGTCATTTGATTCTATGAAACAGATAGTAATGGGAGATGGTGGTTTAATTTATTGTAAAGACAAACAATATATAACAGAAATTCAACAGGAATCATATCTTGGATTATTATCAAGTAGTGGATATTCAAATTCAGTTGATAAAAAATGGTGGGAATTTAATGTTGATAGACCTGGAAGAAGAACAATAATTAATGATATACAAGCTGCTATGGGGTTAGAACAATTGAAGAAAATTGATAACTTCATTGAAATACGAAAAAATATACATAACATATATTCTTCTGAATTATCAGACTTGGAATGGTTAGATGTTCCAGTTGATATACAAAGTGATAGAACAAGTTCATATTATATGTATCACATTCAAACAGAGGATAGAGATAATTTGGCATCACATTTAAAGAAGAATGGAATCTATACTACATTTAGATATTATCCTTTACATTGGGTTGAATATTATAATGATTCGGAGTTAAGAGACACATTAAAAAATTCAGAATATATAGCAAACCATACTTTATGTATTCCATTACATCAGAGTTTAACTGATTCTGATATTGATAAAATAATTAAAAATATAAGGAGTTTTAAATAATGAAAGTTTTAATAGCAACAGTTTGTAATGATTTATTTGTTCCTGGTTCATTGACATTATTACAATCATTGAAAAATAATGTTAGTAATATAGATAACTATGATGTTAAGATTTATTATCACGATGAGTTATGTAAGTTATCTGATGTCAATAAATCAAAATTTAAAAAGGTATTTCCAAGAATAAAATTTCATAGAGTTGAACTACCAATTAGTCCAGATTTGTGTATAGCAGATTCAGAAGATAGACGCTCTGCATTTATAAAATTGGAATGTTTTAATGAAGAAGAATATGATAGAGTTGTTTTTCTCGATAGTGATGCAATTGTAATAAATGATATAACAGATGTTATTGAAGATGAAAGTATTAAGTTTGGATATGTCGCTGGTAATGACAGATGGTCAAGAGAAGATGGTCCTTTCCAACAGGCAAATACGGGTGTTTTATTTGTGGGTAAAGAATATTTATCTGGAACATTTGAGTTTAATGGAAAGAATCAAAGATTATATGAACATTGTTTTGATTGTATTGTGTCAAAGATTGGAACTCAAAGACCATCAATGATGGAACAGAATGTTATTAATACAGTTATGAGTGGATATCATTCTACAGCATTACCATCATATTATAATCATAGGATTTTTAAGACTTGTGGAAATGACAGAGGTATTGATATTACTAATACAAAGGTTATACATTGGTGTATGTATTGGAGATATAAGCCGTGGGTTACTTCACAAGAAATAGCTGATTGTGCGAGTTTCAAAGAGAATGGGGTTGTGGGATATCCAACTTGGGAAGAAGAGGTTCAAAAATATAATAATTCTGTTTCTCATATGAGAGAACAAGATCAACCAAATTTTATTTTTAATAAATATCTTGAAGAAGTAAATGATATTTTAAGTCCTGATAATGCTTACTCAAATATTAAGGGATAATATATGATTTATATATTTATTAATGTAGGAGAATTTGGTTATGAATTATTAAATTGGCAAGGTGTTGTTAGGAAGTTTAGTGAAACAATTAGTCAAGATGATAAAATTGTTATTGTTGGAAGAAAAGGGTTAGAGTCTTGGTATGAATATTCAGACCAGTATATTGATATATCTCATTTATCACAATATAGTGAATCAGTAGCAGATTGTTTTTGGTGTCACTTTGGTGATTTTATTCGTGAAGGTGGAAGAGTTGATGATATGAATAATGAAATTTTATCTTATGTTTCCAGTAAAATAAAGTTTGATGTAACTGAAGATAATCATAAGATTGTAATGAGTAATCAAAATAGAACAATGGGTGGAGTTGTATTAAATGGGTTGAGATTTGGTGGAGATAGTTCACCACATAGTTGGGGTAGAGTATCAAATAGTATTTATGGACAAGAACCATATGTATTACCATTGGAAAATAATAAATTTGTAAAAATAGAACCGAATGAAAAAAATATAAAAAAAATTGAAAAAGTTCTTGGATTTAACTTAAAAGAGCCGTATATTATATGTCAGACGGGTTGGAGACAATCAATACAGAGATGTGATATTGTCATTCCAAAGGAAAAACTGATTGAAAAAATAGCAAAAAAAGTTAAGGTTGTATTATTAGGTTTTAGAAGTAGTAATAAATTAGATAGTTATTCAGAATTTGAATCTATGGAAAATTGTTATAATTATAATGTTAGTTCATTTGAGGAACAAAGTTGTTTAATAAATAATTCAAATGATTGTTTATTTTTTACAGAAGGTGATTTTAGAAGTCATACTTATGTTCCACCGTTTTTAGGAAAAGATGTTTATACTATTGCAAGTGAAAAAGTATATGGGTTACTTTCTGGTATAACTGCAATAAATTTTTGGAATGATAACATTTTCAAATTTGGTGGGAAAATAAAACCATTTGTATATGAAGATGTGTTTAAAGATGATGAATCTTTGGATTTGATGGTAGATAAACTTATAGGAGAAAAATAATATGTTTACGAGGAAATTTAATACATTAGATGATTTTGAAACATTTGATATTTTGTTTGATAAAGTAAAAAATTATAAAGATGGTGATAAACTTTATTTTACAAGATTTGGAGATGGGTGTTTTATTATGTTATATCCAGAATCACCTGGTCAGACAATAGGTTCATCTAATCAATTTGTAGTAACTGATAAGTTACAACACGAACTTCGTACGGCGTATAATATAGAAGATGACTCATATATGGTTGCTGGTTGTTTTGATTTGAATAGTCAATTTTCTACTGATAGTAATATTCGTAGAGAAAAGGTATGGAATATGGTTTCTACTGGACAGATAGTTGAACGATATGATTTTTATAGTGCTACTGCCCCAGAAGCAAATTTTATGTTTAAACCACAATTGTTTAGAGATTTTTGTAATCTTATTTATGATAGAAAAAAGGTATGGATTAATCAATTTTGGCACGATAATGTCGGTAAGATATGGGGAAATATAGAACATCATATTCAGACACCAAGTGTTAATAGTTATGGAAATATAGATGAATGGTGGCCAGAGTTATTGGAAGTATTAGATGATGTTGATGTTGTTATATGTGCATCAGGACAATCTTCAAGAGTTATATGTGGTAGATTATGGAGTATGGGAGTTAAGAAGATAGTTCTTGATATTGGTTCAGTTGCTGATATGTTTGTTGCTAATACTTGGATATTTAATAATATTAAATTGAGAAGTACTATGCATAAGGAAAGAAGTAGAATATTAAATAGTTTAGAATTTATGTTAGAGGGAAGATAATATATGAAAAATATAGTTTATATAGTTGCTATAAATTGGAAGTTACAAGAAACATCTATCAAGGGTTGGGAATATTGGTGTAAGAAGAATGATTGTGATTTTTATGTAATTGATGAACCAATAGTAGATGTTAGAGATATGGCACCTCATTGGCAAAGATATTATATTTATGATATACTTGATAATCAAGGTATTGAGTATGATAATATTCTATATGTAGATGCTGATGCAATGGTTAAATGGGATGCTCCAAATTTCTTTGAGATGTCAAATGGTAATCTTGGTGTTGTTCAAGACTATGGAAGTTATGAGTGGATATGGAATGGGATAAAGGGATATAGACAACTATTTCCAAATATAAATTATGATTGGAATGATTACTTTTGTACTTCATTTTTGCTGAGTAATAAAAAACATAAACAATTTTATCAAGATATTATAGCTTTTTATTTTCAGAATCAAGATGAAATTCAAAATTTACAATATAATACACTTAAAAAAGGATTTGATCAAACACCTGTAAATTACTTAACGAAGGGGTATAATATTGATTTACAATATTTAAACAAGAAATGTCATCTTGGGTGTTTGCCACAAAAAGGAATATTGAATGATGGATTATTCATAGAAATGGGATATACTTGGGGATTCAATGGTATGTCAGATGTTGCTAAGGATAATGTTATGAAACAGGTTTGGAGTCAAGTGAAGGAGAATTACATTGAAAAATAAAATGACATTTTGTGTATCTACTTATAATTCATTACCATTTTTAAAATTGGCAGTGAAATCAATACGAAAGAATAGTTATTATTCAGAATCACCATTTATAGTATTTGCAGATGGTTGTAATGATGGAACTGATGAATGGTTAAGGAAAAATGAAGAAAAATATAATTTAACATTATTAATTGAACCTCGTTCAGAACATAGTTCAAATGGGTATGGAATGAATAAAGTTGCAGAATTGGTTGAAACGGAATATATTAATTTTATTCACGCTGATATGTATGTGGCTCCAAATTGGGATTTAAAGTTATTGGAAGAGATAGAAAAATATTCAGATGATGAACGAGTATTGATTTCAAGTTATAGGTTTCAACCAAATTTATTTCAAGGTGGAAATGAACCAGATAGACCTGGAACTATAATGGTTAATCCAGAAGAATTTGGGGATAACACAGACACATTTAATGTAGAGTTATTTGAAAGTGAATCTAAAGAGTTTCAAGAAAGACATAAACTTATTAATTTCCCGAAGGCAGAAGGTTGTAGTTTTATTATAAAAAAAAGAGATTGGGATTATGTGGGTGGTAATGATTTAAGATTTAAACCAAATGGTTTTGAAGATATGGATTTATTTTTAAGAATGAGAGAAGAGGGATATAAATATAAAGTTATTGGTTCAAGTGTAGTTTATCATTTTGCTGGTAGAGGTGGAAATGGATTTTTTGGTAAAGGAACAGAAAAAAGAAATGAATCTAATGAAAATGGTGAAAGAAAAAGTTCCACAGAGTTCTATAAAAAATGGGGTGGGTTACCTACATTTGATGAATTTGGAATGGTTTGTGGAGTTAAATAAGGAGTAATAAAATGAGTAGAAAGTATTTACCTACATTATCAGAGTTGGTGGATAGGTTATCAATAGTTCAGTTAAAGGAAGTATTCATAACAGAACATAAAGAAGAATATGCAAAAGAAATAAATGATATTGTTCACGATATTGATATGATACTGAAAGATGACAATATAAAATTAAGTGGAAAAGATGTCAGAGCTATTGTCGTTTTGTCACAGATGAATTTACATATTTGGCATAATGAAACGAAATACAGAGCAGGAACAGGTGATGGAAATCTTGGATTAACTCACGGATTAAATGGTATTAGAAATACGGCTAAGAATAAGATACAAGAAAATGAGGGTGGTAGAAAAGATTATAAGATAGATTGTATAGCAGCAGAATTTAAAGATTGGGAGGTTAGTTGGGATGAGTAATATATTGGTTATAGGAGATAGTTGTACTGATGTTTTTATTTATGGAAACATAGAGAGAATATGTCCAGAGGCACCAGTTCCTGTTATAAATCCACTTCACACGACAGAGAATGGTGGAATGTCTAAAAATGTTAAGTCAAATGTAGAAGCACTTGGGGATAGATGTGGAATAATTACCAACGGAAATAAGATAAGAAAAGTTAGATATGTAGATAGTCGTTCAAATCAATTAGTATTACGAGTTGATGAGAATGACAGATGTGATAGAATTGATACCAATGTGATTAAACGATATGATGATTTTGATGCTGTTATTATATCAGATTATTGTAAGGGTTTTTTATTGGAGGAAGACATAAAAAATATATGTGATACAAATGATAATGTATTTATTGATACCAAAAAACAATTAGGTGATTGGGCATCAAATGCAAAATTTATTAAAATAAATGAGTTTGAACATAAAAAGAATTTTGATATAATACCAAATTATCCAAGTCTTCAAGATAAACTTATTGTTACACGAGGTAGGAATGGGTGTGATTATATTGGTAAAAATTTTCCAGTTGAAGATGTATCTGTAAAAGATGTATCAGGAGCAGGGGATACCTTCTTGGCTGGTTTAGTTTCAGAGTATGTTAAGAGTAAAAATATTAATAAGGCTATCAAATTTGCACAACAATGTACAACAAAGGTAGTTCAAAAACACGGAGTATCAACGATATGATAAAAGTATGGACAAACGGATGTTTTGATATCCTACATAGAGGACATATAGAATTATTTAGATATGCCCATTCACTTGGTGATGAGTTAATAGTAGGAGTTGATTCAGATGAAAAAGTAAAAAATGATAAGAGTAGTGATAGACCAATAAACAATTTACACGATAGAATGTTTATGTTACAATCTATTAAATATATTGATAAAGTTATTCCATTTGATTCTACGAAAGAATTAGATGATACACTAAAATGGTATAAACCAGATATTATGGTGATTGGTTCTGATTGGAAGGGTAAAAAAGTTATTGGTGAGTTTTGGACAAAAAAGTTAGTATTTTTTGATAGAATTGAAGGATACTCAACGACAAATATATTGGAGAGTTAATGGTAATATATGTAGATATTGATAATACTATTTGTCATACCGAAAATTCAGATTATGAAAATTCAAAACCAAGGCAGGAACAGATAGACAAAATAAACAAACTACACGATGAGGGACACGAAATAATATATTGGACAGCTCGTGGTGGTCATAGTGGAATAGATTGGACTATATTTACAAGAATACAATTAGAAAATTGGGGATGTAAATATACAAGAATTGAAAAAGAAAAGAAACCATCATATGATTTATTCATATGTGATAAGACAAAAAGGATAGA
>CEVZ01042847.1_pt1 | contig 15467 bp, 13 predicted proteins | sample 361371 | NCBI WGS metagenome assembly CEVZ01 (sample SAMEA2620217, study PRJEB7988) | marine metagenome | isolation source: saline water (ENVO:00002010), including
GTCATAAATTTAAGATTAACACCTGCTTTTTTTAACTGATATGCTTTGTTATAAAAATCAAAATATGCTTTTGGTATCATATCGGGGTATTCAAAATAAAAATCAAAAAGATCTCCTACGAAAAAAAGAGTACCTCTGGTAGTTCTAACTAAATTTAAAAAACGATACAAAGATTCTCTTTTTCGTTGTTCTTTTGCAGTATCTTCTAGCATTAGATGTACATCTGAAATAAAATAGATTGGTAATTGCATAGCTTTAAAAATAAGTTTTTCAGTTTAGCATTAGCAAGAAAAGTAAATTATTTAATAAATTATATTTTTCAGCATTTATTGACATTATTTAAACTTTTTTATTAATGTTGGAAACATAGAGAGTTACATTAACGTTAAAAATAAAATGTATAGATTTAAAATAATAATATTATTGTTCGTTTTTTCCAATACGTTATTTGGGCAATCATTTGGAAAAAACAAAGTTCAATACCGTGATTTTGAATGGTCTTATATACAAACAACTCACTTTGATATTTATTTTTATGGTGAAAATCAAGATTTAGCAGAGTTTACTTCTAGAGTTTCTGAAGATGCTTATAAACAGATATCATCACACCTTTCATGGGATTTAAGAAAGAGAGTTTCGATTCTTATTTATAACTCACATAATGAATTTCAACAAACTAATATAGTTAGTGTTTATATGTCTGAGGGTATAGGGGGAGTTACTGAGCTATTTAAAAATAGAGTGGTATTTCCTTTTGATGGAGATTTTGAACAGTTTCGTCACGTTATACATCATGAGTTAGTTCATGCAATGTTGAATGATATGGTTTATGGTGGTACCGCTCAGAATATGATGGCAAGTAGAACTAGGGTAAGGATTCCATTATGGTCTAATGAAGGGTTAGCAGAGTTTTTGAGTTCAAACTGGGATACAAAAGCAGATATGATATTAAGAGACATTGCTATTCATGAAAGAATGCCAAGTATAAATGAATTAAATTATTTTATGGCATATAAAGGGGGTCAATCTTTGTGGAGGTTTATTACTGGTAAATATGGTAGAGAAAAAGTAGGGGAGGTTTTTCGAGCAATGAAAAAGACTCAAAGTGCTGAAAAAGGATATCAGCGCGCATTGGGTATGAAATGGGACGAGTTAACAAAACAGTGGCATAAGTATTTAAAAAAAGAATATTGGCCTGATATTTCGAATAGAGATCCTATTGAAGATATGTCAGAAAAATTAACTGACCATAAAAAAGATAGAAATTTTTATAATGTGTCCCCGGCTCTTTCTCCAGATGGTAGTACTGTTGCATTACTATCAGATAGATCTGGTTATTTTAATGTTTATTTATTAGATGCTAAAACTGGTGAAAAGAAAGAAACACTAATTAAAGGGAGCAGGTCTGTTGATTTTGAAGAATTGAAATGGCTACAACCTGGGCTGTCATGGTCCCCAGATGGAAAAAAAATTGTTATAGCAGCTAAATCAGGATCATCTGACGCATTACAAATTGTAGATGTTAAATCTAAAAAATCAAATAAGATCCCTATTGATTTAGATGGTGTGTTTTCTGCATCATGGAGTCCTACTGGTGATAAGATAGTATTTGCAGGTAATAATAATGGATCAAGTGATTTATATATATATGATTTAAATAATAAAAGATATACGCAGATCACTAATGATATTTTTTCTGACTCCTATCCAAGTTGGAATAATACAGGTGATAAAATAGCATTTGTTTCAGATAGAGGTGAATTTGTTGATGGTATATATAATGGCAGAATTGAAGATCACAACTATAGGCAAACAGATATTTATATAATTGATATTTCTACTAAAAACATTACACAAGTTACTGATACACCTGAAAATGAAAGTCATCCAATATGGGCGAATAAAGAAAGGATGCTTTTTTATACTTCTGATTTTAATGGTGTTTTTAATTTATTTAAACATTCATTAGAAATACCTGAAAATACATTTCCTATAACAAATGTTTTAACAGGTTTGCAACAGCCAACTATCTCTACTGATGATAACACCTTAATCTTTGCTGGTTATTCTGGACTAGGTTGGGATCTTTATAGTATCAATCAACCTACAAAAATGACAAAGAAAGATGTATTACCTACTGCGTATATAAGTACAAAAAACAATGAAGATATTTCTGTGGTTGATATACGTGATATGGATAAAAAATTTCAAGAGGAAATCGAAGACAAAACTTCTTATAAAAAATGGGTTTTTGCAAAAGGATATGAAAATTTTAACAATTCAATTAAAGATGAAAGTGATGCAAATGAAATAACTATTAATGATACTCTAGTTAATGGGAAACACATTCCTAAGGCATATAAAACTAGATTTACTCTTGACTTAGTTAGTGGTAATCTTCAAATAAGTAATGTTTTCGGTGCATCCGGGATGACATATTTTGCTTTTAGTGATATTCTTGGGAATCATCAGATACAATTTGGGACTGAGATGGTACTTACTTTAGAGAATAGTGATTATTATTTATATTATGGTTATTTAAAAAATAAGACTGATTATCATTTTGTTGCTTTTCAAAATGCTAATTTTTTTCAAGCAGGTTATTATTCTATTGGTAGGTTAAGACATTATGGATTGCAATCATATTTATCTCATCCATTTAGTAGGTTTCAAAGGTTAGATTTTGGTTTAACTTGGCATAATATAAATTATGATATTCTAGACAGAGCTATAAATACTGTTACTGGACAAGAAGAGTATATTAAGCGTCCAGGATCAACTAGTTTTTCAACAATATTACCTACGATGAGTTGGGTAATAGATAACTCAGTTTCAGCATTTACTGGTCCTATTGATGGGTATAGGCAAAACACATCTATTACAATAAGTCCAAGAGGGGAAAATGATTTTAGTTTTCAAACAATAAAATTAGATGCTAGAAAATATTGGAGATTTGGTAAAGATTATACTTTTGCAGTAAGAGGTTTTTTTGGAGGAAGTTATGGTGATAATGCTCAGAAATTTTTTCTTGGGGGGCTTCCTTATTTACTTTCTGGGAATGGGCAAACAAATGGTGTGGAGGATAATTCAATTTACAGGAGTGTATTGACTGATACTTCCAATTCAACTCTAATCACTGATATTTATTTTACTGAATATGCTTTCCCACTTAGAGGAGCAAGATTTGCTGAACGAATTGGAACAAAGTCAGCATTATTGAACGTTGAAATCAGATTCCCATTTATAAATTATTTGGCTTTTGGGTTTCCTTTGAAGGTAGTATTTGGGAATATAAGAGGTCATGTATTTATGGATTTAGGAGCTGCGTGGGATACCTCAGATGAGTTTTCTTCTAATACATGGCCAAGTAAATATGGATCAAATAATATTGGGACGTTTTCCCCATGGGTTATGACGTCTGGGATTGGAGTAAAGATAAACCTCGGATACTTTTTACTGCGCGTTGAATCAGCTTGGGATAGAAATCCTAATGGTTTTTCTAAACCGCAATGGTATTTTTCATTAGGACCTGATTGGTAAGAATTAATTGTCTGCCTTGATTCATTCATTTGTATAAGGCAATTTTGCCATGTCTATGGCTAATAAAAAAAATAAAATAAACTTTCTTTGTTCAGAATGTGGAGACGATTTTCCTAAATGGAATGGTCAGTGTCCAAGTTGTAAAGAATGGGGTACTCTATCTGAGTTTAAAGTCATTGGGAAAAAGAGAATTTCCAAGAATGATTATCGTGCTTATAAGCCATTAAATGATATACTTAAAGAAAAACCAGGGGACCGAATATCTACTAGTATAATTGAGGCTGATAGGGTTTTAGGTGGGGGATTATTACCTGGGTCTTTACTTCTTCTTGGAGGTAATCCTGGTGTTGGAAAATCAACTCTTGCTTTACATATATGCTCAGGGATTCAAAAACCTGTTCTATATATATCAGCAGAAGAGAGTGAAGAGCAAGTTGCAATTAGAGCTAATAGATTAAATATTTCATCAGATAATTTACATTTATCTAGTGAAAATGAATTAGAGGGAATATTTAATCATATTGATCGTATTTCACCCTCACTTGTAATTATAGATTCAATTCAGACTATTATTAATTCAGACTTGGATTCTTTGCCTGGCTCCCCTAGTCAAATAAGAGATTGTGGTCAAAAGTTCTTAGAGACTAGTAAACAAAAAAATGTAATTATTATAATTATTGGGCATGTAACAAAGGAAGGGACTATAGCAGGGCCAAAAATGTTAGAACATATGGTTGATACTGTTTTATATCTTGAGGGTGATGATAGATATGAACACAGGATTTTACGATCTGCAAAAAATCGTTTCGGTGCTACAAATGAAGTAGGGATTTTTCATATGAATGAAGATGGGTTAAATGAGGTATCAAATCCATCTGAGATGTTTTTATCTGAAAGAAGTAGAAACATTCCTGGAACTTGTATTTATCCTTCTTTAGAAGGTACTCGCCCAATACTTATAGAAGTTCAGGCTCTTGTCTCTAATGCAAATTTTGGCACTCCGCAAAGGAATGTTAATGGGTTTGATTTGCGAAGATTATCTATGTTATTAGCTGTTTTAGAAAAAAGAATGGATTTAGTAATGGGTATGAAAGATGTTTTTATAAATCTTGTAGGTGGTTTAAAAGTTGATGACCCAGCTGCAGATTTATCTATTTTATGTGCTATTGCTTCAAGTTTTATGGATAAGCCTGTGAATGAGAACATAGTCTTTATAGGAGAAATAGGATTGGCTGGTGAGGTTAGATCTATCAGTCGTTTAAATCATAGATTGTCAGAAGTAATGGCTCTTGGCTTCAGTGGGGCAATAGTTCCCTCAGCTAGCGTTAATGATAAAATTAAAAAACTAAAATTAAAAATTTATCCCGTCGATTCTGTTAAGCAGACATTTGATGTTTTATTTTGAAATTTTTAATTAATAGCTCAAGTAAAAAAACTGCTGCTCGATCAGCTACTCTTGAAACAGAGCGTGGATCGATAAAAACGCCTGTATTTATGCCTGTCGGGACTATCGGTGCAGTAAAAACCTTTTCTCCTCATGAGCTAGAAGGTCTTGGTGCTGAGATTATTCTTGGAAATACATATCATTTATATTTAAGACCAGGGACTGCTATAGTTAATCAATCTGGTGGACTTCACAAGTTTTCAAATTGGTCTCGCCCTATCTTAACTGATAGTGGAGGTTATCAGGTATTTTCTCTTGCGAGGCTAAACTCTATAAATGATGAAGGGGTTAAGTTTCAGTCCCATTTAGATGGTAGTTATCACACTATAACACCTGAAATATCTATGGGGATTCAACGAATACTTGGTTCGGACATTATAATGGCATTTGATGAGTGTCCAGAAGGTGGCGCTGAAACTAAACACATTAGTGATGCTGTTAATCGCACAACAAAATGGGTTAAAAGATGTAAGGTTTATCTAGATAGTAATCCTCAACTATATAATCATGAGCAAATTCTATATCCAATTATTCAGGGAGGAGTTAATAACAAACTTAGAAAAATAAGTATTGAAAGTATACTCAACTATGCTGAATGTGGAATTGCAATAGGGGGATTAGCAGTGGGTGAAGAAAAAAATGCAATGTTTGATACAATTGAATATTGTGAAACGTTATTACCAAAAACTATGCCTAGATACTTAATGGGAGTTGGTAAGCCAACAGATATTGTAAAAGCTGTGCGAAGAGGTATGGATATGTTTGATTGTGTAATGCCAACAAGAAATGGGCGAAATGGACAAATTTTTACTTCTAATGGAACAATAAATATAAATAATGAAAAGTTTAAAGATGATCATAGTCTCATCGATGGAAAAAGTGATCATGCTTTTGGTAGAATGTTTACCAAATCTTATGTTAGACATTTATTTAATGTTAAGGAAATTTTAGGTTTGCGAATTGCTTCAACATTAAATCTATCTTATTATTTTGGGCTTATGAGGACTATTCGAAAAAATATCAATGCTGGAAATTTTGATAGTTGGTCAAAATCGTGGTTAAATAAAATGAGTAATTTTAAAGGAATGTAAAATGAGTCCAAAATTAAAAATACGTGTTATAGACTCATATGTCTATAAAAAATCTAATAATGGGTTTGATTTTTTGATTTTAAAAAGGGCTGACACAAAAATATATGAGCATCTTTGGCAGGGAGTTGCTGGGAAAATTGAAAAAAATGAAAAAAGTTGGCAGGCTGCTATTAGAGAATTAAAAGAAGAAACAGGTTTAAAACCCCAAAAAATTTTTATAGCGGACCATGTTAGTAAGTTTTATGAAGCACACCAAGATAGAATTAATTTTGTTCCTGTTTTTGGTATAGAGGTTAATAATGACAAGGTTATATTATCCGATGAACATTGTGATTATAAATGGGTAAATTTTGAGACAGCCACTTCTCACTTAGTTTGGAATGGACAAAAAAAAGGTATTCACGCAGTAAACCAAATGCTTTTATCGAATGATGATAGAATGAAATGGTCTTTAATTAATTTTAATAATATTAGCAATTCATAGTGCATCATTATTACGTTGATTTTATATTATTAACATAAAAATAAAGGAAATTAAATATGTTAAAGGTTGGCTCTAGAGTCCCTGATTTTGAATTAAATGATCAAGATAATAATATTGTAAAAATAAAAGACTTTAAGGGTCAAAAAGTTTTTCTTTGGTTTTTTCCAAAGGCTAGTACACCTGGATGAACTATACAGGGTCAAGGGCTCCGGGATGAGTTCAAAAATTTTTCAGATAATAATACAGTCATATTAGGTATGAGCGCTGACTCAATCAAAACACAGAAGAACTTTGCGACTAAGCAGGGGTTTCAATTTCAACTACTATCTAATCCAGAAAAAGATATAATTAGATCATATAAAGCCATTGGACTAAAAAAAATGTATGGTAGGGAGTATGAGGGTATACTTAGAATTGCTTATTTGATTAATGAAGAAGGCATAGTTGAAAAAGCTTATGAAAAGGTTAGTACAAAAACATGTGCAATTGAAGCACTATCTGATCTATAATTATTTTTTTATAATCATATGACCATTATGAAAAGATTTTCGATCTTGGATTTTATTTAAATATCCATTCATGACTGAATGACCTTTAATCCAAATTTCTTCGTTCTTTATATCAAACTGTGTTAGATGTATAGGTTTTTTACCAACACAAAAAGCAGCTGTGTTTTCTGTACATATTCCTATATGATGGCTTTTAAAATTATTAAAATTTTCCCAATCATTTCTTAATTGGAATCCATCCTTTTTATTAATCGTATTAAAAGTTATAATGATATCAGGGTCTATTTTTGTAAAGGATAAGCCAGAGTAAATTGGTAGCAAGGCACTAAAAATAGTCCATGAGCTTGAATTAGGTTGTAAATCACAAAATAATTTTTTTCCAGTTTTTAGATTCAGAGCTTTTTGTATACCATTCGTATTAATTAATAGACTGTAGTGTGATAGAGAAATAATATTTTTGTTATTTATAATTAATATTGCATTATCTCCTAACAAGGCTTTGTTTTTAGGAATGTATTTTTTTGGATATGAAGATACTGTTTTAAATAGGTCATTAGTTTTTAGTACAGATTTAATAGATAAGGATCTATCAATTTTTGAACTTTCACTTTCAAATATTATTCCAACAGCACCCAAATGCCATATTCCAAAAAGTAAAAGCTGTGATTGAGGGGATTTTAATTCTTGAATAATAACATTATCTTTTGGTTTAATATTTTGTTCATTTAACCAGTGGGCTGTTTGTTGTACTAGTTCATAAAAATCATAATTTGAAATATTGTAATCACTATAAATAATATGTTTGCCATATTTTATATTTTGTCCTTCAATTAAAGCTTGAGTGCTAGGGTATGGAATCATGTATTCAATCGGTTCAATGTTCCCAATTGTTTGAGCTTTATAGATAAGCTTGTCTATGGTATGGTTTTTCATATTATTTTTTTAAAGTAGCCTTTAATTAATAATTGATTGATAAACCATTGCTTGAAACCTTTCTGATATTTTAAGATCATCAAAATCTATTAATTGAATCATTAAAATACATATTAAGTCTTCTTCTGGATCAATTATAAAAAAAGTGCCAGCGGCGCCTCCCCAACCATAAGACCCAGTTGAACCAAGTAATTGTTTTTCTGCAATATTTTTAGTTATAGAAAATCCTAATCCAAAGCCAGTGCTGTTATTTGGTAATTTTATCGGGCCTCCTTTATAGGGTAAATATTTCAAATGGTCTTGTGTTATTAGTTCGATTGTTTTTGGACTAAGAAATCTTACTTTGTTATGTACTCCCTTCTTTAAAATCATTTGACAAAATTGTAAATAATCTTTTGTAGTAGAAAGAAGTCCACCACCGCCAGAAAGAAAATCTACATTTCTTACAAACTGGCTACTATCTATAGGGTCTATTGGAATAAGTTTTCCATCAGGGTTAAATGATTTTCCTAAAAGCCATCTATATTTCTTAGGGACATTGTTTATATAGTTTGTTGAAAAACGATTTACTTTTTTTTCAGGTAATTGAAAGTGTGTATCAACCATATCTAATGGTTTAAAAATTCTGTCACTAAGAAATTGATCTAGTTTTTGACCAGATAGAATCTCAATGAGGTATCCACATACATCTGTAGAGACACTATATCTCCATCCTGAACCAGGTTCATGATATAAAGGTAGATTACTTATTGCGGTGATGAATTCTTTGTTGTTTTTTAGATTTAATATTTTAGCTTTTTTATATTTTCTATCAACATATGAATTTGGACCCCATCCATATCCTAGGCCGGAAGTATGTCTTAATAGATCAATAATCAAAATTGGGTTTTTCACTTTACGTTTTACACGAATTTTATTTAAGGGCCATATGGATCCAAGAGTAGATTCAAAAATTCCATCTGCAAAAATAGGCTTATATACTTTTAGATTTTTCATTTCAGGGATGTATTTATACACAGGATCATCTAATAAAAATTTCCCTTCTTCATATAGCATCATTAATGCAATAGAAACAATGGGTTTAGTCATTGAATATATTCTAAAAATATTATCATTTTTCAAGAGTAGATTTTTATCTATATCTGCATAGCCATAGGTATTATAGTATCCTAAAATACCTTTTCGCATTATCGCTGTCTGGACTCCAGCGATCTTTCCTTTATCAACAAGGCCATGCATTAATTGTTCAAGATTTTTAAGTCGCTTTTCTGATAGCCCAGCTTTATTAGAATCAATAATTGGCTGTGAGCTTACAAAGCAAAATAATAAAAGTATATTTAAAGTTAATTTCTTCAAATTATTTATTATAGGAGTTATTTATTAATGGATAAAATATAAGCTATTTATTTGGTTTTATTTTTCGCTCAATTTTAAAGTTATCTGTGGGTCTTGTATACCAGTTTCCTGCTAAGCGTCCAACTGGATTTAGCTTTTTTAAATCAATTTTATGATTAACTAATACTTTGTCATCAATATGAAATAATATAACAGTTCCAATAACAATAAATCCACCTCCTGCAGTCCCATCACCTATTTCAACTATTTGATTGAGTTTGCATTCTAGATTGATTTTTGATTCTAATAAACGTGGAGGGTTGATTTTTTTTGATTCTATTGGAGTGAGTCCTGATATAGAAAATTCATCGACATGGCTTTCAAAATCAGTTGAGCACTTAACCATTTGTTCAGTAATAGACTCTGAAACAATATTAACAACAAACTCTTTTGTATCTCTAATATTGATTAATGTGTCTTTTTCTGAGCCATCCCATCCTCTTCTAGCAGGGGCAAACATAATTGTAGGCGGATTGGAGCATACTCCATTAAAATATGAAAAAGGAGCAATATTATTTTTTTTATTTTTTGATATTGTAGATACGAATGCAATTGGTCTAGGAACTATGGAGCCAATCATTAGTTTATGTATATCTTGGAATGGAGTATTGTTGGGGTCTATAATCACTGGCTAACTTTTCCAAGAATATGGATAATCTTTATCTTCAATTTCTTTTGTATTTTTTGTCATATTCAATGGCTTGAATGTATCAATCATAACCGCTAGCTCTGTCGTTTCTTTTGCATTTAATGATTCCTCAATCTTACCTGGTTGTGGTCCATGAGTTAAGCCCATTGGGTGATAAGTGATAGATTCTGAATCTATACCTTTTCTACTCATGAAATTTCCTTCAACATAAAATATCAACTCTTCCGAATCAACATTGCTATGAGCATAAGGTGCGGGGATTGATTTTTCATGATAATCAAATAATCTTGGCACAAAAGAACAAATCACAAATCCATTAGATTGAAATGTTTGGTGTACTGGTGGAGGTTGATGAATTTTACCTGTTATAGGCATAAAATCGTTTATATTAAATATCCATGGGAAATAATAACCATCCCATCCAACTATGTCAAATGGATGGTTTTGATAAAAATATGATTGAATTACAGAACCATATTTTACATTTATTTTTATTGAGTGCTCTTCAATAGGATTCTCAAAGTTAGGAGTTTTTATATCTCTTTCAGAAAATGGGGAGTGTTCTAATAATTGGCCAAATTTATTTCTATACTTTGCTGGTGTTTCAACAGGTGCACTTGATTCAATCGTTAAAATTTTCATTTGTGTTTTAATTTTTATTTTCCAAATTACTCCTCGAGGAATTACTATGTAATCTCCTTTCGATACATTTAGACTACCAAAATTAGATGATAACATTCCATTACCATTTTGAATAAATAGAACCTCATCTGCGTATGCATTTTTATAAAGACTATCCATTGATTCAGTTACATTACTTTTGAAAACTGTGATATCTTGATTATAAAATAAAGGAACTCTTGAAAAAATCGCATCACCATTATTATTTATATTTGCAGTTCTAATATGATATGGTTTATGAATTTTTTTTCTTAAACTAAGATTTATTTCAGAACATTCACCAATTTTTTCAATAGCTGTTGGTGGATTTTCATGATAAATATTAGAGTATATACTACTAAAACCTTCTCTACTAATTAGTTCTTCCCAATAAAGATTATTATTTTTATTTCTAAATTGAATATGTCTTTTCTCAGGAATCTGTCCTCTTTTTTGATAAAATGGCATATCTATTTAATAATGTTTTCTAAAACACCTAGTTTTTCAACTTCTAGTTTAACAACATCTCCTTTTTTTAACCATCCTCCTGTATTTTCTGGTCTAAGTTCAAGGATACATCCTGTTCCAACAGTGCCAGAGCCAAAGTAATCTCCTGGTAAAATTTTTGTATTTTTTGAGGCTCGTTCTATCATTGCTTCAAAAGGATGATATAGATCATTTGTATTTCCATCTGATATTAATTTATCATTTATATGGCAGGTCATACGTAGATGTAGCTTACCATTAATAAAATTTTCTTTTAGTTCATCTGGCGTAACCAAGTAAGGTCCAAAGCTTGTTGCAAAGTCTTTTCCTTTTGCTGGTCCAAGGCTCATTGGCATTTCCTCTCTTTGAAAATCTCGTGCTGACCAATCATTGCAGATTGTATAACCAGCTATATATTGACCCGCATCTTTTTTATTAATATTAGATCCACCATTGGCAATAATTGCTGCAAATTCAAGTTCAAAGTCTAATTCTTTTGTACCGCTAGGATAAGGGACGTTTTCTTTATGCCCATATAATGCTGCTGGATTAGAAAAATAAAAAATTGGAATTTTATACCAATCAGGATTCATTTCGAGTCCACGAAGTTTTCTGGCGCTTTTAACATGTTGTTCGAAGGCATAAAAATCTCTAAATGATTGAGGATTCGGAACCGGAGAATGAAAGCATATATTTTTTATATTAGTAGCGAATTTATTGTCTAGATAAAAGGGCAAACCTTTTTTTGTAAGGATCTGTTCTTTAATTAAGTACTCTTGAAGTTTATTGAGATGTAAAATATTATTATCCCATTTCTCTAAAGCAATTTTTAAAGTAGGAGCAATTTTTTTAAAATCATATTCATCTTGTTTTTCATTTGCCCAAATTGATGCTAGGTTTACATCAATCATATATTGTTCCATTAAAAAACCAAAGCGTTCTTTTTTATCTTCTTTTAAAGAATAAGTAGCCAATTTCATTAGAGGTTTCCTCTTTTTTCTTGTTCTTTTTCAATAGACTCAAACAATGCTTTAAAATTTCCTTTACCAAAGCTATTTGATCCTTTTCTTTGAATGATTTCTAAAAAAAGAGTTGGCCTATCTTGGATTGGACTAGTAAATATTTGTAGCATGTATCCATTTTCATCTCTATCAACTAATATACCAAGCTTTGAAAGTGTTTCAATATCCTCATCGATATCTCCAACCCTATCACTCAAATTATCATAATAACTTTTTGGTGTATTTAGAAATTCAACGCCATTTTCTCTCATTTTTTTTACTGTCGCAATAATATCTTTTGTTGATAACGCCATATGCTGTATACCGGAATCTTGATAGTAATCTATAAATTCTTGGATTTGAGATTTTTTTAAACCTGGTGCTGGTTCATTAATAGGAATCTTTACTGTTTCATTATCATTTGCCATGACTATAGATCGTAATGATGTAAAGTCAGTTGATATGTCTTTGTCATCCACAGTCCAAAATCTATGCCACCCAAATATATTTTCATAAAATTCACAAACTTCTAACATTTTATTTTCATGTTGATTACCAACAACATGGTCAATGTGAATGAGCCCTGCATCTGTATTTTTTTTATTTGAAATACTTGAAATATAGCCTGGTAGAAACGGCCCAGTATAATTTTGTTTTTCAACAAAGGTGTGGATTGTATCACCAAAAGTTTTTATTGATGATATTACTGCTTCACCATGTTCGTCATTTAATTTAACTGGTTTTGAAACACTTTCTGCTCCAAGATCAATTGAGTTTTGCCACGCCAATTCAGCATTATCGACTGTAAAAGCGACGTCTTTGACTCCATCACTATGTTTAACTAAGTGATTAATAATTTCTCCTTTACTAGTTAAAGGTGATGTTAGAATAAAATTAATTTTACCTTGATTTATAACATAGCTAGTATGATCACGACTTCCTGTCTCTAGTCCTTTATAGGCGATTGTATTAAATCCCATTGCATGGTTAAAGAAGTAGGCTGTTTGTCTTGCATTGCTAACATAAAATTCACAATGATTAAAACCAGTAATTTTATACTTTATATTTCTCATAATATTTCTTTTAATGACTTGATAAATTGGACATTTTCTTGTTCTAGGCCAATACTAATTCTTATTAGGTTTTTCCACCCAAAAGCAGACAGTCTCCTAACAATAACTCCTTTTTTTAATAGATTATTAGTAATCTTTTCTGCTTCAGCTTCATCCTTCCAAATAGTAGTAATAAAATTAGCACTACTAGAAATATAATTAACACCTAGAATATTAAACTCATTTATTAAAAACTCCATTCCTAATTGATTCAAGTTAACAGTTTTTTTTAAAAAATCATTATCAGCTAGTGCTGCAATACCAGCTTGTTGAGCTAAAGAAGATGGTTCAAATGGTGGCTTTACTTTGTTAAGATTACTTATTAAATCTTTATGCGCAAATCCATATCCAAGTCTCAAGCCAGAAAGTCCATATGCTTTTGAAAATGTTCGGAGAGTTATAACGTTATCATATCGATATATCATAGAATCAGGATAGTTTTTTTTATTTTTAGCAAATTCATAGTATGCTTCATCAAGAATAATTAATACTCTTTTAGGGACTTTCGAATAGAATTGATCAAATTCTGATTTGTTTATATATGTCCCGGTTGGATTATCAGGATTAGCTATATAGATTATTTTTGTGTAGTCTGTTATTTTATCTGCCATTGAGGAAAGGTCATATCTATAATCTTTCATTGGCACCCAATGTATTTTATTGCCAGAGGCATTAGCGAGCACTTTAAAGCCAATGAAGGACCCTATAGAGCCTATAATCTCATCATCGCCTAATAAAAATGTTCTCATTATTGTTGACATTATACCTTCTGATCCAGAACCAATAGTAACATTATCTAACTGAATATTAAATTTATCTGCTAATTTTTTTCTTAAATCATATCCAGCAGCATCTGGATATCTATTTATATCTAATAAGGATTTTTTAATTTCTTTTATTGCTAGTGGTGATGGGCCTAATGGGTTTTCATTAGAAGCCAGCTTTATATAATTATTTTTACCTGCTTCTTTTTCAGCACTCTGGGTTGACTTGCCAGGTTTATATTTTTTAAGTTTTTTTATATGTGATGGTACAAGAGGCATATTAATATTTTACTCTAAATTCGTTATTAATCATTTAGACCATTAAATTTAGTGTAGTAGATATTAATGAAAATAAGTAATCACAAAAAAATTATTATTTCGTTAGCAGTATTTTGTATTTTTTATAATATTTACTCATGTGCTGCAATTCAAGCTCCATCTGGTGGTTTAAAAGATATTACTCCGCCCTATCTTTTGTATTCGATTCCTGAAAGTGGCTCAGCAAACTTCAAAGGTGATAGAATAGAATTGTTTTTTTCAGAATATTTATTAGAAAAATCAATTGATAATTCTATAACAATATTACCTAATGTAAATGAATTATATAAAATAAAATACAAAGGAGATAGAATTATAATTGAATTTTTAGATAACCTTGAAAATAATCAAACTTATATTCTTTCAATTAGCAGAGGCTTAAAAGATGAGCATAATGTTCCTATTGATGAAGGTATGCAATTAGCTTTTTCTACGGGAGATAAAATTGATGATGGAATAGTAAGTGGTAGGATTTATCATTCTTCTTTAGCATCAGTTCATTTATGGAGCATTGGCGATTCTTTAGATCAGATTTACTTTTGGCAAAGGCCACCAGATTATAAAGTAGATGCTAGCGATAATGGAGATTATAAATTTAATTATCTTTCTCCAGGGAATTACAAAGTGATAGGTTTTGATAAAAAAAATTCTACTAACTTAATTGATCCTGATAATACAGTTTATGGCATACCTTTCTTAGAAAAAATTACAATTGATACTATTAGAAAAGTTTTTGATCAAATAAATATAATATTACCAAATAACCCAAGAATGACCAGATTAATAAAAGGTGAGTGGGTTTCAAATAGATGGGGGAAGTTAACTTTTAATAACCCTATAAATAATTATGTTGATAATATTCTTGTGGGTATTAAGGCTGATAGTATTTTATTTACTGGAGAAACTTTTATAGATAATAATGAAAAAAACACCCTGCATTTTTTTATTAGTGATACAATTCCAAAAGGCGAAAAAACCGCAATCACCATTAAGCCAGTTATTATAAATACATATACTGTAATTGATTCAGCATCGATAAACGCTAGAATACCATTTGAACAAGATACTACATTTCTTAAAA
>CEVZ01238203.1_pt1 | contig 15411 bp, 15 predicted proteins | sample 361371 | NCBI WGS metagenome assembly CEVZ01 (sample SAMEA2620217, study PRJEB7988) | marine metagenome | isolation source: saline water (ENVO:00002010), including
CTGAGGCAAGAAAAAAGCAAAAAACTTTTGAAGTAAAGGAAGTAAAATTAAGACCTGGAATTGAAGATCATGATTATGGAGTTAAGCTTAAATCAATTCAAAGGTTTTTGAGCGATGGAGATAAAGTAAAAATTACCCTTAGATTTAAGGGAAGAGAGATGACTTATCAACAAAGAGGATTTGAAATTTTAAAGAAATTAGAGTCTGCAATCGAACAGGTTGCAAAAATAGAACAAGTTCCAACTTTAGAAGGTAAGCACATGATAATGGTCGTTGCTCCTAGATAAACGTTAAATTAAATCATTCTTGCAAAGAGTAAAAAAAACTATATAAAGTAAGAAAAATTATTATGCCAAAAATAAAAACAAAAAGTGGAACTAAAAAAAGGTTCAAAACTACAGGTTCTGGAAAAGTTGCTATGTTTTCTAGTGGAAAACGACATAACTTGACTAAAAGAACAAAAAAGATGAAAAGATCAGCTAAGGGTCCCGTTATTATGTCTAAACAGGATACAAAAATTGTTAAAAAATACATGAATTCTAAGATTTAAGTGAGGTTCTAATGTCAAGAGTTAAGGTTGGATTAGTTACAAAAAGAAGACATAAAAAAATTTTGAAAAGAGCAAAGGGTTACTATGGTCGAAGAAAAAATACTTTTAAGGTCGCAAATCAAGCAGTAGAAAAAGCTGGGCAATATGCATATAGAGATAGAAAAGTAAAAAAACGTCAGTTTAGGAGTTTATGGATTCAAAGAATAAATGCTGGATGTAGATTGCATGGTATAAAATATTCATCATTCATTAATGGTTTAAAAAAGATCAATTTACACCTAAATAGAAAAGTTTTAGCCGATCTTGCAGCACAAGAACCAGATTCATTCAAAGAAATTATAGCTAAAGTCAAAGCAGGTTGATAACTTATATTAAATGTTAAATTATGATCAACTAGTTAACTCAGCGCTTGCTGATTTAAATAATTGTCACTCACTAGATTTACTAGAAAAAGTTAGAGTTAAATATTTTGGTAAAAATGGTGAGATCGCAATTTTACTAAAAAAACTTTCCACCCTCTCTGATGAAGAAAAATCAACTACTGGAAAAAAAATTAATTCACTTAAGCAAAGTTTTTTCCAAAAGTTCGAGGAAAAAAAACAATCTATTGAACAAAAGCAAATTCAGAAAAAGTTGGAGGGTGAGCAAGTAGATATATCATTACCAACTCGCGAATTTGAAGAATTTAATTCAAAAGTTCACCCTATTACACATACTGTTAATGAAATTATTTCAATTTTAGGCTCAATGGGATTGAATTACGAGGAGGGACCAGATATAGAAAATGATTTTTACAACTTTTCTGCGCTAAATATTCCGCAAAACCACCCAGCTAGGGAGATGCATGACACTTTTTATGTTGATAACGGAAAAGAAGATTTAGTTTTAAGAACTCATACCTCACCTGTTCAGGTTAGGTGTTTACAAAAAAAAGAATTTCCTTTGGGTATTTTTGCTCCTGGAAGAACATATAGATGTGATTCTGATATTACTCATACACCTATGTTTCATCAAGTGGAAGGCTTAGTTGTTGATTATTCGATTACTTTTTCCAATTTAAAATGGTTTTTAGAAAAATTTTGTAAAATCTTTTTTGATAACAATAATCTTAAGTTAAGGTTCAGACCTTCATATTTTCCATTTACTGAACCATCTGCTGAAGTAGATATTAATTGTTCTCTATCTTCGGGAAAAATAGAGCTTGGTAAAGGGAGTGAATGGATGGAGATTTTAGGTTGTGGAATGGTTCATCCAAATGTTTTAGAAATGTCAGGCGTTAAAGACAAAAAATTACAAGGCTTTGCCTTTGGAATGGGTATTGAAAGATTATCAATGTTGAAATATGGTATGCCAGATTTGCGTGATTTCTATGATTGTAATCTAAATTGGTTATCTCATTATGGTTTTTCATTTCTTGAAACTACAGATTTGAGTTGGCGTTAGAATGAAATTTACCGTTGGATGGCTAAAAGATTACCTAGAGTTTGATTCCTCAATTGCTGAACTTTCTAAAAAATTAACTGATATTGGTCTAGAGGTTGAAAAAATTGTAAACCCAAAAAATAGCCTAGGGAATTTTATTGTTGCTAAAATTACGAAAAAAGAACCACATCCAAATGCTGATAGATTAAGTCTATGTGAAGTCTTTGACGGTACTAGTAAACTAAAAATAGTTTGTGGAGCAGGTAATGCAAAAAAAGATTTGGTAACTGTCTTAGCGCCGGTTGGTACTATTTTAAATCAAGGAAAAGAAAATCAACTAAAAATCAATAAAAGTAAAATTAGAGGCGAAGAATCTAATGGTATGTTGTGCTCAGAGGAGGAGCTGGGTTTAAAAGATTCATCAGAAGGTATAATTGAACTCAATGACAACCATAAAATAGGTGAAAGTTTTGCAAATTACATAGATGATGAGGATATCATTATTGAAATAGCAATAACTCCAAATAGAGTCGATTGTGCGAGTGTATATGGAATAGCCAGGGATCTATTCGCGGCTAATTTTGGTAAATTAAAAACAAAACAAATTCCAAAGATTGATAGTAAATTTGAAACGAAAAAGAAGTTAATAAATAAATTAAAGAATAATGATTGTCCAAGTTTTGCATTAAGACTTATAAGAAATGTTAAAAACATAAGTTCCCCAAAAAAAATAATCAAGAGATTTGGTAAGACAGGTTTAAAAGTCATTTCGTCATTGGTAGATGTTACTAATTTTATAACAATTGATTATTGCAGGCCTCTCCATGTTTTTGATTTTGACAAAATAAAGGGAGATATAATTATAAGGCATTCTGAAAAAGGAGAGAATTTTTTGGGATTAGACGGTGAAAATTATAAACTTGATAAGGGGATGATTGTAATTTGTGATGATAATGGCATTATAAGTTTAGCTGGTATTCTAGGTGGCCTAACAACAAGCTGTGACGAAAAAACAAAAAATGTACTTATTGAGGCTGCATTTTTCTGTTCAAAAAGTATCATCTCAAGTGGAAGAAAGCTAAATATTCAAAGTGACGCGAGATATAGATTTGAAAGAGGAATTGATCCAAATTCTGTGGATGAGGGAATTGAAATCGCAACAGAAATGATTTTAAAAAATTGTGGTGGAGAACCTGGGACTATTGTCAAAGATAGTATAGAAAATATACCTGTCCAAAAAATAATTATGGAAAAGAATTTCGTCAACAAAGTTTTAGGTACAGATATTTCTGAGAAATTTGTTACAGATAAATTACAAAAAATTGGTTGCAATGTAAAAGTTAAAGAAAATCTGGAAGTTTACCCTCCATCGTGGAGGCAGGATATAAAAATTAAAGAGGATCTAGTAGAGGAAGTTGCACGACTATATGGTTTGGAGAATATTCCTAGTAAATCATTTACTTTAGCAAACACTCCATCTAACCATAAAAGCTCTACTATACAGTTAATAAGAAATAAGATTAAAAAATTGTTGGTGAGTAGAAACATTTTTGAAGTTATAACTTGGTCTTTTACTGATGAGAAAATTGAAAAATTTTTTAATAATTCAAAAGATTTTTTAAAAATAAAAAATCCTATTAGCTCTGAACTCTCTTGCTTAAGATCAAGCTTGTTATCAAATATTGTTTTTTCAATACAAAAAAACATAGATAAAAACTTTAATAATTTTTCTTTTTTCGAATTAGGACCAGTTTTTTTTGGAGTAGATCCAGAAGATCAGTTTGACCATGTTTGTATTGTAAGATCTGGAAAGGTTAGTGAGAAGAACTGGATTGAAAAAGAACGAAAATTTGATTTTTATGATATCAAGGCTGATTTATCAGCTGTACTAAAGTCTTTAGATATGAATATTGATAATTTTAAAATTTCACGATTATCAAAACCATACTATCACCCAGGAAAAAGTGGTTCTTTGAACATCTCAAACGAACCAATCTGTTTTTTTGGTGAAATAAATCCTTTTATAATTAATTCTCTAGGTATTAAGTGTAATTTAGTTGCTCTTGAATTGAATTTAAGTAAGTTATTAACTTATTATAAGAAAAAACAAAAATCTAAAGAGCCACTAATTTCTTCACCTTATCAAGCTTCAAAAAGAGATTTTTCCTTTGAACTCAAAAAAGAAATTCTTGCTTCAGATATAATTGAAGAAATTAAAAAAATTAACAATAAACTTATTAAAAATGTAAAAATTTTTGACAACTATGAGGGAGAAAAAATTAATGATAATAAAAAAGCTTTGGGTTTGGAAGTTACAATTCAGTCCAATTCTGGAACATTGACAGATAAAGAAATTAATGAAATCTCAGAAAAAATAATTTCAAAAATAGAACAAAAATTTAGTGCAAAATTAAGATAAGATGAGTCTAGGAAAGATAAGAAATTTTTCAATTATAGCACACATTGATCACGGCAAATCCACATTAGCAGATAGAATTATCCAAAAATGTGGAGGTCTTTCAGAAAGAGAGATGAAGGAACAAGTTTTAGACTCTATGGATATAGAAAGAGAGAGAGGTATAACTATAAAAGCACAAACTGTTTATTTGAATTATAAGTCTAAAGATAATCAAATCTATAATTTTAACCTTATGGATACACCAGGTCATGTTGATTTTTCCTATGAAGTGAGCAGATGCCTCTCTTCGTGCGAGGGATCTCTTTTAGTTGTTGATTCTTCTCAAGGAGTCGAGGCTCAAACACTTGCAAACGTTTATAAAGCAATAGATAGTAATCATGAAATTATTCCTGTTTTAAATAAAGTTGACTTAGCATCGTCTGAACCTGACAGAATAAAAAAACAAATTGAGGATGTTATAGGGATTGATGCTTCCAATGCTATCTTGGTTTCTGCAAAAACTGGTCACGGTGTTGATGAATTACTAGAAGCAATTGTATCTAGACTTCCTTGTCCGTTAAAATTTGATTCAACAAAAATGGTCGCTATGCTTATTGATAGTTGGTATGACACATATTTAGGGGTAATAATTTTAGTAAGAATAAAGTCAGGTTCTTTAAAAAAAGGAATGAAATTAAAAATGATGGGAACAAAAGCAACTTATCAAGTTGAAAAATGTGGTTTTTTTACCCCAAAAATAAAATATGTAGATGAGCTTAACTCTGGAGAAATTGGATTTATAACTGCTGGTATTAAACATGTTAGTGATTGTAAAGTTGGGGATACAATTACGAATGATGATGACCCCGTAAATAATCCATTGCCTGGGTTTAAACAAAGTTTACCTGTTGTTTTTTGTGGCTTATATCCAATTGATGCTGATGACTATGATGTTTTAAAAGATAGTTTAGCAAAGTTAAGTTTAAATGATGCTAGTTTTACTTATGAGCCTGAATCATCTACAGCTTTAGGAATGGGGTTTAGATGTGGTTTTTTGGGATTACTTCATTTAGAAATAGTTCAAGAAAGATTGAGCAGAGAATTTGATTTAAACTTGATAACAACATCACCGTCGGTTGTTTATAAAATTGTTTTAACAAATTCTGAAAAGAAAGAGGTTCATAACCCCTCAGAATTACCTGATGTTGTAAAAATACAATCTATTTCAGAGCCTATTATTGAGGCTACAATTCTTCTACCTGATGATTATTTGGGTCCTGTAATGAAACTTTGTAATGAAAGACGTGGAATTCAAAAAAATCTAACTTATGTAGGTAAACGGGCAATGATTATTTATCAATTACCATTAGCAGAGGTTGTTTTTGATTTTTATGATAGACTTAAATCAATAACAAGTGGATATGCAAGCTTTGACTATGAATTTAAAGAATATCAGGAAAGTGACCTCGTAAAGGTTCAGATTCTTGTTAATTCAGAGGTAGTAGATGCCCTGTCCTTTATTTGTCATAGATCTAAATCAGCAACAAGAGGAAAGGTTTATTGCGAAAAATTAAAAGACTTAATTCCTAGACAACAGTTTAAGATTCCTTTGCAAGCTTCTATTGGAGGCAAAATTATTGCTAGAGAAACTATCAATAGTTACAGGAAAGATGTAACAGCAAAATTATATGGTGGTGATGTTACAAGAAAAAATAAATTATTAGATAAGCAGAAAAAGGGAAAAAAAAGAATGAGACAGTTTGGAAAAGTTGAAATACCACAGTCAGCTTTTATTAATGTTCTAAAAACATCGATTGATTAATGGAGAGGTGGCCGAGTGGCTTAAGGCGCACGCTTGGAAAGCGTGTAAACAGGAAACTGTTTCGAGGGTTCGAATCCCTCTCTCTCCGCCATCTTTATTTATAACCGCATTTAATAAGCTCATCATCTAAATATGATTTACCTTGTTTTTTAATCCTTTGAATGTGTAAAAACTTTTCAGTTTCAATATGTTTAGGAGTAAAGTGTCCTGGTGGATACTTAAGATAAATATCATTTTGCAGCTTAGTTAATTTTTTATAAATTACCTTGTGACCACTATCAAAATATTTATCTCTAGCTAAGGACAACAAGGCCAAACAATCCTTATCTTTTTTAACTGTTCCAACAAAAATTATTTTTGAATTAAGTTTAAAAGATACAAATAAACAAAACAGTATGAGAAATATTTTTTTCATAGAAAAGTCCACAAGGACCCCAAAAGAATAATATCAATTAAAATAACTTTGGTGAAATCACTCAATGTATCTCTACAAAAAAAGTTGGATATCTAAACTCTTCTCCATTAGTAATTTTTAATACTCGTCTATTACCTTCATCCTCGGATATGTATCCATTATCAACCAAGAAATCTATGTGCTTATATAGTTTTTCTTCTTTTTTTTTTCAAGCTCAACCACTTCAGAGTCATTAAAGTTTCTTCTTAAAAATACCGGTTCAATTTTGTCAGTCATTTAATTACACTTTTCATACTTATTGAATATAGAATGAATTTTTAAACTCTAAAATAATTTTTTGTTTTTTGATAATTTACAAGTTCCAGTTCTATATATTGTTTCGGTGCTTGTCCTGAATTCGTGTTTAATGAAACCAGTATATCGATTTAGTTCAATAATATTTTTCCTTATTAAGGTATCATTATTTTTTAAATAGGACATGGAAAAAATAGTTGAGTCTGTTTGAAAAAAATTAGATTTACTATGTTTACCACCTCCCTCTAAAAAATCATTTTTACTTTCAACAGAAAGCCATCGATCACTTACATCTAAATATATTACTTGATCCTGATCTATTATGCTCAAATTTTTAAATTCTATGTCAGTTTCGTCGTTTTCACCAGAAATTCCATAATTCATTTTACATAATAAAATTTTTTCCTTAGCCTGTGATTGTACAAAAAGATTAAAAAAAATAAGAAAATAAATCAAAAAATACATAATAGATCCTAACAAAAATTTTTATTTAATAGTCAATTTTTTACAAAAAACTTTAAAACTATTTCAGCTCTTATCAACGTAATATTTTAAAATGATTGAAGAGGGTTTAGCGTTATCATAAATTTAACAATTATGGATGTTCTCACAAATTTAGGTTACGGGCGAGGTATTTTTTTACTACTTTTTCTAATTGGAGTAGGAATTTATTTTTTAAAAAAAAAATAAATAAATGAAATCAATGACATAGAAAAAAAAATTTGACAAATATAATGGTTTTTAGTAGTCTTAGATTATCGTGTTGCTTAACCTGACCTTCTGTCAGGTTTTTTTTTGTCTAAATTTACGTAAAATAAAAAATAAAAAATAACCTTCTTTATTTTATAAATTTTATTTCTAGTTTTTAATCAATTTACTTGATCTCATTCGCCTGAATTGTTGTATAAAAATAAACAATAATGTACTTTGTTCTATAATGGAAAAAAAAAATGACAGTACTTTTAAATATAGACAATTACTTAGTTGTAAATGTTTGAAAATGCGAATGGCGTCGAGAATTGCCACACAATTTTATGATAAAAAGCTTAAGCCTGTAAAAATAAAAATAACCCAGTTTACAATTCTTTCTATAATTGCAACTGGAGAAAATAAAACGGTGAATTCTCTGTCGGAGGATTTATTAATGGACAGAACAACTCTAACAAGAAGTTTGGATATTTTATTTAAACAAAATTTAATTGAGAATGTTAAGAATAATGACGCAAGAAAAAGAATTGTACAACTTACTTCTCAGGGATATGTTATTTTGGAAAAGGCCATCCCTTTATGGAAGGAAGCAGAGGACGAAATCTTCGATCAATGCAAAAAATATGGATTTTCTGCTTTCTAAAAAAATTAAGTTCCACAAAAAGTATTTTTTATATCTTCTGAGTTATCTGGAGGTCTTGAAAATTTAGATTTATTTTTTTTTTCAGTAAAAGGATTTTTTAAAACCTCAAGGAGATCATCAAGCATAGATAAATTATTTTTTTCCACTGTCTCATTTATTGCTTTTTCAACTAAATGATTCCTAGGAATAAATAAGGGGTTTACAGCATTCATTTTCTTCAACAAAATATCTTTTGATTCCTTTTCTTTTTTTATTCTTAAATTCCATTTTTGATACCAATCAAGAAAATGTTCTTTATTATTAAACAAAGAAAAAAAATCATTTTTTTTCTGCTCATTTTTAAGGCTCTCAGCTAATTTTCTGAATGTTAGAGTAAAATCAGCTTCTTCTTTATACATCATATCTAATAATGATTCGATGAGTTTAGTATCGTTTTGAAAAGTTGAAGAAAGTCCAATTTTTTTTTTAATTCCTTTAATCCAAAATTTACTAAAGAGCTCAGGAAATTTTTTTAAAGAGTTAATAATTTTTTGATTTGCTAGATTGGGATCTTCATCAATGAGAGAAGATATTGACTCAGCAAACTTTGATAAATTCCACAACATTATTTTGGGTTGGTTTCCAAAACTATATCTTCCTTGAAAGTCAATGTAACTATAAACAGTCATAGGATCATAATTATTTATGAATGCACAGGGACCATAGTCGATTGTTTCACCTGATATTGAGGTGTTATCTGTATTCATAACGCCATGAATAAAACCAAAATTCATCCATTGAGAAATTAACTTAGCCTGAGACAAGATTACTTTTTCAAGTAATAAGCTGTAATTATTTTTATTTTTGGATAAAATTTCTGGGTAATGTCTTCTAATAGTATAGTCGGCAATTTTTTTTAGAGCGTTAAAATCTTTTCTAGCTGAGAAAAATTCAAAAGTGCCAATTCTAATGTGACTCGAAGAAATTCTTGCTAAAACTCCACCTGGCTCTATCTTTTCTCTTTCAACAAATTCTCCTGTGCTTATAATTGATAAAGCACGAGTGGTTGGAATACCCAGGTGATACATTGCCTCACTAATTATATATTCTCTAATTACTGGACCTAAAGGAGCCCTTCCATCACCCTGTCTAGAGTACATTGTTTTCCCTGAACCCTTGAGCTGGAGGTCATACCTTTTACCATCTTTTGCTATAATCTCTCCTATAAGAACTGCTCTACCATCACCAAGCTGATTTACAAAATTCCCAAATTGATGTCCAGCATATACCATAGCTATTGGAGTAGTGTTTTTGGGCACTTGATTTCCCGAAAGAATTGATATTCCTGAATTATTTTTTAAAGATGAGATCTCTAAATTTAGATAGTTAGAAAGTTGAAGGTTTAACTTAATTAGCGTAGGATTTTTTACAGGTTCTGGTTTGATCCTTTGATAAAATTTACTTGGAAGTTTAATATAAGTATTGTCAAATTTAAAATACTCTTTAGCTGTTTTCATTTTGATTAATTAAGACTTCCTAAAATTCCTAGAAGAAGTCCAATTAAAAAACCAAACACTCCTCCCCAAACCACCAACCAACCAAGATGTTTTTGTATCATTTCTTTCATAATTATTTTTATATGTTCAGGAGTTAATTCATCTAGTCTCCTGTCAATAATAATTTCTATATCTTTTTGAAGGTTATTACTAAAATTAGATGACTCATCATCAAGTTTTGAAGAAAGTTCATCAAAAATTTCTTCAATTTTTTTTTTTACTGGAACTTTGATGGGCTCAAGAGCAGTTTTACCACCTACCATATTTAACATTGAGCCAAGAGATGATTCTTCTATTGCTTCAACTAATTTATTGAAAATTAAATCATAATCTAATTTATTTAAAAATTTTTCTTCCATTGAAGTCGTTTTATTTTCGATAAATTTTTCTAAAATTATATTTGAAAAAAACTCATTCATAATCAAATTTTTTATACCATTTTTAAATTCCTCAAACCTATTTGGAATTACTCCAGAGCCATATAACAATGGAACCTTTTCAAAAAGCATGTGGATAGCAAGCCAATTAGTAAGCCCACCTGATAATGCAAAAAGGCCTGCCATGAATATTTCAGTTGAATAAATTGGTGAAAAAAGTCCATAAATTGTTACAGTAGCTGAAATTAAATTTGTAAGTAGGCTTTTGTTCATATGAGAAAATTTAACCGTTAGTTTAAAGATATTAAACGAGTTGAACTATTGTGAATAGAGATTTTTGTTTAAAATAACTTTTGAGAATCTCATTTTTTATTTGAGCATTTATAAAAATATTAAATTTTATAGTTTTTATTATTTTAATCATTGTAAGGTAATGAGGAATGATGCAAATTAATTCTCAATTCACTTTTACTTATCTTGATAAAACCAAACGAATACTCAACTTTTAGTAAGTTACTACTCTCATCTTCAAAATAGTAATTACCCATTGAAAGTAGATATTCATTGTAATTGATAATTTTGTAGTTTTCAAATTTTATCGATTTCCAATTTTTAATTGCAAACCCACTGTCTTCTTTACATATTTTATTCTGACCAAGAAAATATGATATAAATTCTTCTTTTGTGGTTCTAAACTGATTTTGTTTGGCAAGTGTTGGTTTGAATAAAACATCGCAGTAATTAAATGCATAAATATTATTTAATAATTCAAAAATTAATTGGTCTAGATCAAGTTTTTTTTTATGAGCTTTGCCAATTTCCAAAACAATATTAGCCCATTTTTGCTGAGTGGTAGAAACTAAACTTTCATCTTGTTTGCTGATCATAAACTTGTACACATAAATTGATTTTTTTAAATATTTTTAAACCTTGAAATAGATTTACTTTTTTTTTCATATTATTAGAGTAATGATTATGAATTTATTTATTATTATAATTTCTTTTATAATAGGTGTAAAAATTAATGCAATGAATTTGCTCGATTACACAAAAGAGGATACGAAAATTACTCTTAAAAATTGGAAATTTTTTTCTGATCAAGTTATGGGGGGTGTTTCAGAAGGAAGCACAACTCTTGAAAAGCATGAAGATAATTTTTTTCTTCGCCTCGAAGGAGTAGTGAGTACTGAAAATAATGGCGGATTTATTCAAGTTAGACGAGATTACGATATAAAAAATGACAATTATAAAGGAATAAGATTAAAAGCTAGAGGAATAAAAAGTGACTACTATGTGCATGTAAGAACGAAATATTTGTTTTTACCATGGCAATATTATTCAGGGAAATTTTTTGTATCCGAAGATTGGTCAAACATTGAAATTAAATTTGATGATTTTTTAAAATCTAATTTTTATCAACCAGAAAAATTTTCTTCATCTGAAATCAAGAGTGTTGCATTTGTTGCTTTTGGTAAAGATTTCACAGCACAACTTGATATAATAGAGGCTGAATTATTTTGATGACTAAAAAAAGTATACTTCCAGTAACTAAAGTAAAAAATCCAGAGCCAAAAAAAAATAACCTAGATTGGATTATATGGGCGGCCTGGGCCGATAGAATTACATTTGAGGAAATTTTTGAAAAAACAGGAAAAACAGAAGCTGAAGTTATAAAAACTATGAGAAAGACTTTAAAGCCCTCAAGTTTTAGATTGTGGAGAAAAAGAGTGTCTGAAAAATCAATTAAGCATCGAAAATTATTTTCGGAATCTAGAAAAAAACTTAAAAAAAGGGTTAGTTTTGATTCATAGCTTTATTTTTTGCGTCTGCAGACTCTTTGCCTGTTAGATGAAATAACCCAACTAATTTACTCATTAAGGCTGCTTCAAAATCATCAATTTTTCCATCTGCTAGAATTACTGACCACATATATTCAAAAATAGTTAATATTTCTTCTTTACTGAAATTATCTCTTATATCTTTAGTAAGACTGTAAATTTCTACATTTCCCTGCGTCATTTCTATAGCGCTATCAAAAATTGAGTTTAATTTGTTTTGGTCAACATTAAGTTTATGCTGAATAAGATTTTTTATCTTTCTAATTTCTTCGTCCGAAAAATCATTATCTTCCTTGGCACATTCAATTAACAATGATGCTGTGAGAATATTTTTCTCGTCAACGGAAATTTCTTTATGTATGTCTCTTTCTTTTATTTTGTTAAGGAAAGGAATCATAGTTTTGAATATAAAAACAATTTTTGAAATTTAAAGTAAAAACTTCATTAATTTGTTGAAATTTGAAGCATTTGCCAATAGAATTTCTAGTTACAATTTTAATCAGGAAAATTATGAAAAAATTATTATCTGTTTTTGCAATCACTCTATCATTCACACAAGTTGAATCTCAGGAAAAAACTTATATTGCTCCTGATGTAAATATTATATCCATAACACCCGTACAAGGTTCTGGAATGAATATTGACAGAGTTCCATCCAATGTACAAAACTTTAGTGAAGATTCTTTATCAAAAAAGAAAAACTTTTCAGTAGTTGAAACACTTAATAGAGAGGCAGCAGGTATTTCAATTTCGAATTTAAATAGCTCTCCTATGCAGAATGATATTAATTTTAGAGGTTATGTTGCAGGCCCGCTTTTAGGGTCTGCTCAAGCAATGGCAATTTATCAGAATGGTATGAGAATCAATGAGTCATTTGGTGAAGTTGTTCAATGGGATTTAGTACCTGACTTCGCAATTAATAATATGCAAATTTTTTCAGGTGGTGATCCTATTTTTGGACAAAACGCGATAGGTGGTGCAATATCACTTGAGATGAAGAATGGTTTTAATTTTGAAGGAGCCAAATCAACTATTTCAGGAGGAGTTCATGGAAGAACTAACAATGTTCTAGAATTTGGTAAAAATTTTGATAATTATGCTGTCTATGTAGGTGCAAACTTTAATTATGATAAAGGTTGGAGAGATCATTCAGAATCTTATTTAGAAACTTTCTACAGTGACCTCAGATATAGGGGAGATGACACAGAATTATTTGTAAATATAGGACAAGGTTTTACAGATTTAAGGGGTAATGGAGCTATCCCACTTACACTAATGGATATGGAGGGAAGAGATGCAGTTTATACCTATCCTGATAACACGCACAACAAAAATTATTATGCAAACTTCGGTGGAAATCACTTTGTAAACGATCAATTATCAATTCAGGGTAATATGTACTACAGACACATGGAGAGAAGAAATTACAACGGAGATGAATTTGAAGGTGCGGATTGTGGAGCGTTTTTTGATGACTCTGGTGTAGATGATGGTGTTTTATGTTCAGAATTTGAAGCTGCAAATGGTGCTGGTTCTGGCGTAGAGCTTCTTGATGTTGCCGGTAATGAAATTAGATATGGACCACTTGGTTTAGAGAAGGATGATGATGAAAACGAAATTGAAGATTTTGGAGCAATTAATCGCTCTAACACAAAAACTAACGCTTTTGGACTAAACCTACAATCAACTTATGATTCGTCGTTGCTTGGAAGAAATAACACGTTCATTGGTGGTATAAACTACGATTTTTCTAAGAACAGCTTTGGTTCATCCACTGAACTTGGAATTATCAAAAATGACAGAGGTGTTCAAGGAACTGGGGTTTTTGTTTCAACTGACGAAGAGGGTGAAGAACAATTTATCACAAATATTGAGTCAACAACTCACAATACAGCTATCTATGGAAGTAATACTATAGATTTGGATAGCACAACCTCTTTAAATATTTCTGCACGATGGAACTGGGCCTCTATGGATATAGATGATCAACATGGTCAGGAACTTGAAGGTCATCACTTCTTTTGGAGAATTAACCCAGGTGTTGGAATAGTTAAAAGATACGGAAATACTTTCTTTGGAAAGAAGACAAAGGTATATGCTTCCTATAAAGAATCAAGTAGAACACCTTCGGTTGCAGAATTAGCTTGCGCAGATCCGAATTCTCCTTGTAGACTACCAAATTCTTTTCAAGCTGACCCTCCTCTTGATCAAGTTGTTAACAGAAATATTGAAATAGGAGCCAGTGGAAATAAATCATATAACCTAATGGGTATGAACCATGCCGTAAACTGGAACCTAAGTGCTTACGCCGGAAGAAATTATAATGATATAATATTTATCGGTGGTAATAGAGTAGGTACAGGTTATTTCAGAAATGTTGGAAATACTCAGAGACTTGGAACGGAATTCGCCATTAATGGTGCACTAGGTGATAAATGGACATGGTTTTCTAAATATGCCTATGTAAGAGCAACTATGGAAACATCTCAGAAAATTTCGAGTGTAGGTCATCCTACAAATACACATGAGGAAGATGATTTTGCCGATAATAATCTACGAGAATCATTTCAAATAGATGTGGGTAGGGGTGATGCAATCCCCGGAATTTCACCTCACATCGGAAGAGTTGGACTAGGTTACACTCCTGTAAAGGATTGGAATATTACATTTGATATTGAGACACAATCAGCTCAATTCTACAGAGGTGATGAAAATAATTCAGCCAATCAAAAAGTCCCCGGCTATTATTTACTAAATATTAGCACTGAGTACACATTAGACACTGATGTAAAAGGCTCTCCTGATCTTACATTTTTTCTACAGGCTAGAAATATTCTTAATGAAAATTATGAAACGGGAGGAATATATGCAGAAAACGAGGTTGAAGGAACAGGAAACAGTGGTACTTTTGTAACCCCTGGTCAACCATTTTCAATTTTTGCAGGGTTTCACGCAGTTTGGTAATTTAGATAAGTATTTTTATTCACCTTCAAGAAAGAGTAATTTTCAATATATTTATTCAATCTTGAAAAGTTTGATTTGTATAATTCAACATTATATTGAAGATTAAATTTTTTTTATTAGATCAAAATTATACAATTTATTAAAGGAGATCTTCATGAAAAAAACTACATTGATGATATCAATAGTAGCGTTATCTACTCTTTCTTTGAAAGTACATTCGGACACAGCAGACCTCGATGATATAAAACTTTACGATATTGTAAAAGTTGAACAGTGCTTAGATCAAGCATATGACACTGTTCCAGGACACGCAAGAAAGCTTGAATTTAAAATTGAAGGAGATGACCCTGTGTATGAATTTGACATAGAATCTACAAAAGACGGGTCTACATATAATGTAGAATGTAATGCTGAGGAAGGTTTTATCATTGAGGTAGAGAGGGAG
>CEVZ01053390.1_pt1 | contig 15409 bp, 4 predicted proteins | sample 361371 | NCBI WGS metagenome assembly CEVZ01 (sample SAMEA2620217, study PRJEB7988) | marine metagenome | isolation source: saline water (ENVO:00002010), including
ATCTCGATTACAGTATGATGATAATAGTAGTTTTAGTAGTCCAACTTCAATATTAGGGTCTTCAGAACATGCACCAAGTCAGGCTGGTGTACTTAATCCTCAAGAATCATCAACTGGTATTGCCCTTATTACAGTTTCGGAAACTACTTATATCAGAATTCAGATTATAGGAAGTGGTACTACAAATGATGCTAATGTTTTAGGTAAACCATCAAATATAAGCGGTGCTACTGAGATTTATACTCAAGTATCTGTAGAAGATTTGGCAACTGCTGTTAAGAATGCTGGAGATGATTATGTATCGGGAACTAGTAGACATGCAAGAATATATGATAGAAAACCTAGTAGTGATAGTGCGGGTGCTCCAGATACATTACAAGCTTGGCGTACTAGATCTTTAAATACGAAAGATGATCCTACTGGTTTGGTTACTTTAGAAACTGGTTCGGATGTTCCTGCGACTATGGTTAATCAGATTTTTTCATTACCAGCAGGAACTTATCGTATAAATTGGAGATGTCCTGCTCATGATGCAGCAAATGTAAGGACTCAATTAGTTCATGATACTGATATAACATTTCCTTCAGGTTCATCTAATCGAACTGAAATATTAGGTGAATCAGGATATTCAGATACTGCCGATCCAGGTGAATCTAATTATTATAGTTGTGGTAGTTATATTATTACCACCACACAGAAAGAATATTTTGTAATACAGCAATATCAGGATGCTGGTAACTGGGGTCAGGCATCTCAGATAGGTGACCATGAAATATATACACAAATATTTGTAGAAGATTTAAAAACTGCTGTTAAGGAGAATGGTGGTAGTGGAGGAGGAGGTTCTTCTACATCTGGAATGACTAAGGTTGCAGAATTATGGGATGAAAAAACTTCAGGTACTCATGGTGGAACATTTACCTTAGGTGACTGGAGAGATAGAACTTTAAATAAAGAAAATGATCCTCAAGATTTTGTCACTTTAGAATCTAATAATGTTTCTTTTTCATTACCATCAGGAACATATAATATAAAATGGAGTGCTCCAGCATATAATGTAAATATGCATAAAACTCGATTAGTTTATGCAAATAATAGTGATTTTAATAGTGCAACGTATATCCAAGGAAGTAGTGAATTTGATTCATCAAATATAAGTACAAATAGTCAGACTAGATCTTTTGGAGATACTCAACTTACAATTACTGAGAAAACTTACTTTAAAATCCAACATAGGTCTCATGATACTCAAGCTGATTGGGGTTTAGGTTCTGCTGCAAATTTTCCTAATTCCCCAGAAATTTATACTCAAGTATCAATAGAAGATTTAGCAACTGCTGTTAAAGATCAAGCACCTGCAGGGTCTGATGTTCCAGTTGGTGGTATTATAATGTATTCTGGAACTAAGACTGCACTTGATGCATTGACAAATTGGATATTGTGTGATGATTCTGCTGCTGCTGTAAGTGCTGGTGCACCAGATTTAAGGGATAAATTTATTATTGGTGCCAATCAGTATAATTCTGGATGGAAAACAAATGTTACTGGAAGTCTAACTCCTTCTGGTGGTTCTAAGGATGCAGTTGTTGTTCAGCATAATCATGGTATTACTGAACCTAACGATGGTCAGGGTCACCTTCACAACGTTGCTTATTCAAATAGTGATTCTGGTGACGGTGTTATTGAAGAATCAGGAATAGGAGTAAATGGTTATGAACCAACAGAATATGCAACAACTGGCATCACTATTAACAATGAAGGTGTAGCAGGAACCGATAAGAACCTACCACCATATTTTGCACTTGCATATATAATGAGAATATCGTGAATAAATATTTAAAAAAATTATAGATAATGGCAATAAAGGTATACAAAGGTGGTTCATGGGTTAATACGACAGGTGTTTCTGCAATAGGAAAGGCTGATAGACTTGCTATTGGGCAGACTGATACTTCTCTTGCCACATCAGATAAATTATATTATCTTTCTTTTGTAGATGAGAATCACCCTCATACTTCTAGACAATATGAGGATTTTTATACTGGTATTGGATTAACTTTTAGTCCTATTAGTAAATCCCTTGGTGTGGATGGTGTATTATATTTAAGTGGTTTAGAAAATAATTTTCAGGGATCTATAAGAAGTTATGGTGGAGCAGATAAATTATTTGTTTTATATAATGAAAGTGCTGAAGGTGTAATTTCTATAAATCCAGCAAATAGTGGTGGATTAAACAATACAGGAATTGCTACCTTTAAAAGAGGGTCTGCTGCAGCTGACGATCACTCATATTTTAGATCAAATGTAGGTCCACCTAAAGAATGTAGTGGGATTTATAATTTAGGAAAAGCAGATGAAAAGTGGAATTATGTTTATGCTAATTGCTTCATAGGTAATGGTGGTGCACTGGATGGTACTGGTGATTGGAAGGAGGATGTTTATAAAAACTTAAAGGCAGGTACTTGTGCTGGTACAGGTATTGTTGAGAAGACTTGTTATAATATTTTTGTAGGAGCATATGCTGGTTGTAAGACTACTGGTGCTAGTGGTGCTAATGAAACTGCTATTGATGAAGTCGGAGATGCTAATGTTTTCTTAGGTATTGCTGCAGGAAGATGTAATACAACTGGATCTCGTAATTTTTATGGTGGATATGCCGCTGGTCGTGGTAAAAATAATTCAACATCAACTGGAAGTGCTAATATTTTTATTGGTAGATCTGCGGGACAAGAGATTGATAGTGGTAGTAATAATACATTTTTAGGAAAATATGCAGGATTAAATATTGATAGTGGAAATAATAATATTATTTTAGGTACTTGTGCTGGTTTTTACACATCTTCAGCATCTCAAGTAACTACACTTGGTGTATTTGCAGGATATTGTAATAATAGTGGAAATAATGGTGTTTTCTTAGGGACTTATGCAGGTCGTAATGTTACTAGTGGTGCTGGTAATGTTGCAATAGGAATGAATGCACTAAGAGGTGAAGATGGTACTAATATTACTGGTGCATTAAATGTTGCTCTTGGACTTGCTGCTGGAAGAACTCTTGGACCATCTGGTGAAGTTCTCGGTCAAGGAAATGTATTTTTAGGAGCAAATGCTGCAGAGAATCAAACAGCTGGAGATTTTAATATTGCAATAGGATATAATGTTTGTTTAGCAAATACAACATCTAGTGGTCAATTAGCAATTGGTGTAGCTGATAGGACTTGGTTATCGGGTGATAATAATTTTAATATTAGACCTGGTAGAGGTATAATTGATTGTACTGGTTCTTGTGGAACATCTAGTCAGGTATTAACTTCACATAAAGTAGAAGGTACTGGTGGTAATCCAGATACTTATTATGTAAAATGGCAATCAAATTCAGCTACGGCAACTAATGCAAATGCATTAAAAATAACTGAAAATGAGATAGCAAATACTAATACTGATACACATTACATATGGTTTGGTAATGATTCTACGAAGGGTAATTTTGATGGAATGCAGATTGATAAAGATAGATTAGTATATAAAGAAGGTAGAGTTGGTATCAATACTAATATTGTAGGGCAAGAATTAAATGTATTTTCAGAAAACTTTAGTGGTATAAGAGTTAAGAGTGCAAGAATAGCATCTGCACCTATGGATACCATGACCCAGATAGGTGGTTTGCAATTTGCTGATAGTGATGGTGATGTTAGTACTTATCCTAATGGTAAAACCATGTCAGCAATTGTTGGTACAGTTGGTGGTGATTTAATTCTAAAAACAGGAAATGTTGCAACTGACAATGGATCATATGATAGAGTTACTATTACACCAGTAGGTCATGTTGGTATAGGAACCACTAATCCAATTACTGATGATCCTAATAATGGTAAAACAATTAAAGATTATCTTGAGGATAATAATAAAGTTTTAGCTGTTGGTGTTGTTACTGCTCGTGATTATTATGGAACATTTAGAGGTACTATTGATGCTAGTGCAGACGTAGTAACTGATAAAATAAAGGCTAGTGATGGTACATATGCACAAGTAGTTGATGGTGGTACTGATGGACACTTTAAGGTATTAACAGAAGGAAACGAAAAACTTCGCCTTATAGCTGATGGTAAGATGGGATTGGGAGTTAATGCTCCTTTAAATAAACTACATTTAAGGAATTCTGCATCACATCCAAAAATAAGATTTGATAGGGGAGATAATATTAGAAATAATTACATTGGAATAGAAGCAGCTGATGCTTTAGTACTTGCTGCTGATGATGATAATTTGGGTAATGATAGTTATATTAATTTTAGAGTTGATGGTAAAGACAAACTTCACATCAATTCTATAGGAAAAATTGGTTTAGGTAAGGATGTAAGTGGAACATGGACTATTGATTTTGGAACGGATAATCAAGTATTAACCAGTAAAGGTCCTAATGCTGCAGCTGTATGGCAAACTATTAGTGGTATTCCTGCAAGTACAACAAATCAGGTTAAAGTTACAAAAACTAGTTCTGAAACTAAATTATATTTGACTGGTGTTAAAGTTACAGATAATAGTGAAGGTACTACAGTTGATAAAACATTATATCAAAAAACTGCAGGAACTCCAATTCAGACTAATCTGTACATGGATACTCAGAATAACACTCTCCATGTAAATAAAATTCGTGGTGAAGTTGTTGATGCAACAGGCAAAACTTGGCCAGAAGTTAGAGGTAATTTAGTTTTAAATGGAAGTAATTTTATACCAGATAGTGTTCCATCATTTGATTCAGAAGGTGTTGTTAACGGTGGGCAAAACATAGGTTCTGAAAATTATAAGTTTGCAAATGTTTACGCTCAAAATTTTGTTGGACATTTAGGTGGAACTGCAGATAGTACAGACAAAATTAAAATACAAAAGAATGAAAGTGAAGATGCTAGTCATTACTTTGGTATGGTTAAAGGTGCTGGTGATACTGGATCTCCTAATAATCAAACTGTTTATACTGATACTGCTTTAACATATAATCCAAATAGTGATATATTAACCTCATCTAATATAAAAGTTACTACTCTGTTGAATGTTGAGGGTAATACAACACTTGGAAATGATGCTAATGTTGATACTATAACATTTACTGGTAAAGTTAATAGTTCCGTATTACCAAAAACTGATGCAACTGATAAGGAGGATGTTACTGGTTTAGATCTTGGTGGAAGTGGTGCATATTGGAGAACAATTTATGCCAGAGAATTTAAAGGTTCTGTAGTAGGAGATGCTGAATCTGCACAAACATTAGATATTGGAACAGATGATGATGATAGTGATCGTTATTTAACCTTTGTTGATGGTAATGGTAAGGGTAAAAATGTATATATGGATAGTGAACTTAAGTATAATCCTAATAATGATACTTTAACTCCTGTAAATTTAAGTGTAACTGGAGATACAACTCTAGGTAGCTCACTAGCAGGAGAAGATCCTGATACAACAATATTCAATTCTCATGTAACCAGTCATATCATACCAGGAGGAACATTAACTAGTCCTGGAGATTATACAAGTTATAATCTTGGAGAATCTAATCGTAAATGGAATACGGTTTATGCTGAGAATTTTAGTGGATCTTTTACTGGATCAATAGAAAAAATTAAGACAAATAAAAGTGAAAATCAAGAAACTACTTATCTAACATTTACTACGACTACACCAGATGCTGAAAATCGTGATTCATATCTTCTTACAAATCCACACTTATATTTTAGATCGGAATCTACAAATCCTGGTGAGAAATTAACTGTTGATTGTCAACTTGATGTTACTGGTGATGCAACATTTGCTGAGAATGTTACATTCGGAAATAGTGGTACTACTGATGATATAGTAACATTTAATAGTAAAGTTGCTAGTCATATATTCCCATCACATAATGCAGCTGATGCTAGTGATGCTAGTGGTAAAGATCTTGGTGATTCTAATAATTATTGGAGAAAGGTTTATGCCAAAGAATATGCTGGTAAGTTTACTGGTACTTTAACATCAAGAAACATTAAAATGACTGGTGATGTTCTATGGGATGTTAATTTTGATGCTAGTGCTAATGTAGAGGCAGTTGGAACTATTCAACCAGGAGCAGTTGATGAAAGTATGCTTAATATTACTAATGCTCCATCTACTGATAATGCTGGATATTTTCTTAAATTAGTTGATGAAAATGGAACTTTAACTTGGTCTCAAGTTGGTGCTGGAGATGGAGTATCCCTCAAGTTTACTGATTTAAGAGATACACCTACTGCATATGCTTCTGGTGCTGGTGATAAAGACAAACTTGTTGCAGTTAATAGTGCTGGAAATGCATTAATATTTACTGATGCATCTTCTGTAGGTACTGATACTTATGTTACTGGTGCGAGTTTTGTAACCATAACAGGAGGTAAGCAATTACAATTAACAAGAAATAATAGTGAACCTACATTAACAGCAAATCTTACTTTATCGGATCTTGGTGGTGTTAATAAGTTCTTAGACCTTACAGATGTTACTCCTAGCACCTATGATGGACAAGCACACAAATTTGTTAGAGTTAATAAACCTAATTCTAGTGGACCAAATGAAAATAATGGTAGTGGACTAGAATTTATTGATGCTACTAATTTTAATAGTGATTTTAGTTTTATTGGATTATCTGATACACCAACTGGTTGGGCTGATAATCAAGGTGATAAAAACAAATATGTCAGGGTTAATGATGATGGTAATGGATTGGTATTTGATACTGCAACGATTTCTGCAGGTACGGTTGATATATCAATAGCAGGTGATAATGTCACATACTATCCTACATTTGTTTCTGGAACTTCTTCAGGAGGTAAAACAATATATCAAGATACTAATGGTTTAACATACAATCCAAGTTCTAATACATTAACAACTCAAGACCTTAGTGTTACTGGAAATACTACTCTTGGAAATAGTAGTGTTGATGATACAGTAACATGGAATGCAAAGAGTGGTACGATATTACCATCAGGAACTCTTGATGGTAATAATGTTGCAAGTGGTACCAATTTAGGTAGTGCAGACTGTAAATGGGATACTATTCATGCCAAAAATATTACAGGAACATTAACTGTTGATACAAGTGATAAGCAAGTTTTATATACATCAGGTACTGATCCTTCAGTAGTTGCTGGTTCTGATACGTTTACGTGGGATAATAGTTCTGGTGTTCTTAAAGTATCAAGGAATCCTGCAAGTGAGGATAACTGGGCTGCAATTACAACAGATGGTGGTTTAGAAATAACAAGAACTCATGCAACAGACAACTATAAGGGTGGAGCATATGTTGATTTTAGAGATGATCCTGATTATCCTGCTCATGATTATATTGCTCGTATACAAGTAGCAACACATCTGGCTGGTGGTGAGTGGGATTTAGATGATAGAGGTGGATTATTATTTGAAACTGGTGGAACAGGTCTTCGTCATATGTTGTTAACTGATGAAGGAACTTTAGGTATAACAAGAGGTGATCATACTAATGCAACTGGTGCATCTGCAATAGTTAAGAAATCTCAAAGAACATCTGGATTTGCTCCAGGATATTCTAGAGATTCAGATGCTGCTGGTGGTTATAATATAGATGGTTCTGTTGCTTTGGATGTTGATGGTACAATATTACTCCGTGCAAATGCTGCAAATCCTGGTCCAGGAACAGGTGCTCTTGAAGGTGGTCAGATAACATTTTGTAATAGTGATGATAAAATAGGATATAGTATTGATTGCTATGGTGCTACTGCTGGTACATCTCTACTTAGAATTATTGATGAGAAAACTCCTCCCCAGCCAGGTGCTACAAGAGGAACTCAGAGGTATGCAATTAATAGGTCTGGTGCACTTGGTATTGGTGATGTTGGTAATGAAGATTGGGGAGCAGCAGGAGCAGTATTATTAAGTAATGGAGAAACTGCTCCACCTGTATGGTCTGTTTCTAGTGGAAGTGTAACACCTCCAGGTCCAATATTTAATTCACCAGTCACAATAAACAGACAGAATGATGCAAGTGAAGGTGGTGCAATTATATTGAGAGGACCTAAAGATAATACAAATTATTTTGAACTTGATTGTTATCGTCAACCTAATACTACTGAGACATGGGCATTTAGAGTTGTTGATCTAAAGGCAGCTAAAGAAAGATTTAAAATTAATCATTATGGTGCCTTCGGGGTAGGAAAGAATGATAATTTTGGTGCAGTTGGTGCGGGTTTAATATCAAATGGTATTACTGGACAAGTTGATTGGGCACATGTACCAACAAATGGTGCCTGGTGGAGTACAACTAAAAATTCAATACCTAAAATTGGCACAGATGGTGTGATGGAAATTGGAAGATATCTTGATTTTCATGGTACTATCGATTATGCAACCACTGATGATGGAAGAATTGATTATAATGGAACAGATTTTATTTTCGATCATAGTATTGTACCGACTGGAACAATTAATTTAGGATCATCAGGAGCAAGATGGAATAACATTTTTGTTAATGACCTTCATCTCTCAAATGAATCTAAAAAAGATGAAGGTGGTAATGATGTTGATGGAACATGGGGAGACTGGACTCTACAGGAAGGTGAAGATAACATTTATATGATAAATAATCGAACAGGTAAAAAGTATAAGATGAATCTTACGGAGGTAGATTAATGCCTATAAATTTTCCTGGTAATGACCATAATTGGCAGACTAATACAGCAGTTGGAACTTATACAGGTACAGGTGGTCAAACTTGGCATAATCCAGGTAGGAATAGTGGTACATGGTATCAAAATACTACAGGTAGACCTATTCAGATAGCACCTGGTATGCTTACAAGTTCTTCATTGTATGTTGGACCATCAACCTCTTCATATGTTATGGTTGTTGCTACTGGTGGTGACCACTCTGAGGCAATGAATGGTGCAATTGTTCCTAATGGATGGTATTATTGGATGGATAGGATAAGAACCTATTCAGAACTGAGCACCCCACCAGAAACATAAGTAATTGAGGTAAAAAAATGGCAAATCATGGTTTTTGGCATCCCACTCTTGGATATTGGGAAACTATAAGTGATCCAAGTGATGATATAGTAGCAGCATATGAGTCTGGAACAATTGAAGTTCCTGTAAGACCCACCAGAATTCATACATGGAATACTACTACTAATGCATGGAATGAACCTTCTACTGCTGAACTGGATGCATTAAAGGCAGAAGATATAAGATCGGAACGAGACTATAGATTGCAAGATGGAGTGGATAGAGTTGTATCCAACCCTTTAAGGTGGGCAGGTATTAGCACATCCAAACAAGATGAGATTAAAGCATACAGACAAGCATTACTTGATGTACCAACTCAAGTAGGATTTCCTACTAGTGTTACTTGGCCAGATATGTTTACTTTATAAATGCGTCAATTTGACAAAATAAAATAGATAGTCTATAATTAAAAAAACTTATAGTGACTTCTATGGACGAGAGTGTTCTTGGTGTTGTAATTGATTTGTGTTCTCGTGCATTCTTGATTAAAAGTGATCAAGGGTGTGAGAAATACCTAAAATGTGAGGATACAGACCAATTTATGAGAGTATTGAAGGTATGCACCGATCTTTTGAATGAGGATGAGATAAAATATGACTCAATACCACCTCGATAGAACTTATTAATTTCTGCCTTACTAAATATATCATAGAAATAGATTAGAAGTCAGCGATGCCACTGAATAAGCTAGATAATTTCCTAAAGAATGTAGAAGGTCGTATTCTTTATGTGAGTCCAAGTGATTTAGACTCAACGGATGACATTACAAATGAAGGTAATTCTCAGACAAGACCATTTAAAAGTCTACAGAGAGCACTCATTGAAGCAGCAAGATTTTCTTATAATATAGGAAATAATAATGATTTAGTAGAGAAAACTACTATATTATTAATGCCAGGTGAATATTTAATTGATAATAGACCTGGATATGGAATATTAGATAATAGTGGTGTTAAAGCATTGACACCTGCAGGTGCACAAGTAGATGCATCAATATTTGATTTAACATTAGATTCTAATTTTGATATAAATCAGTCAGATAATATACTTTACAAATATAATAGTGTTGATGGTGGAGTTATTGTACCTAGAGGTACGTCTATTGTTGGATTAGACTTAAGAAAGACGAAGATAAGACCTAAGTATGTTCCCAACCCTACAGATGATACTGCAAAATCTGCTATCTTTAGAATAACTGGTGGATGTTATTTCTGGCAGTTTTCTATTTTTGATGGCAATGAGAATAGTGAGGTTTATGTTAATAATTCTGATGTTGAAAGACCAACATTCTCTCATCATAAATTAACTGTATTTGAATATGCTGATGGGATAAATAAACATCCTGTTACAGGTATAGATGATTTGAATATGTATTATCATAAGCTTTCTGTAGCTTATGATTCTGCATCTACAAGAAATATTCAAGATAAGTATCCTTCAAGTACAAGAGGATTTGCATCAAGAAGACAAGAATATGAAATTGTTGGTGCATTTGCTTCCGATCCTATTTCCATAACAAATATTAAAGCAGGTGATGGAGTATATGCAACAAATGAAGTTACTGTAGAAACTTTAACAGATCATAATCTTGATATAGGAACTCCTATTAAGATTAATGGTGTTAATCCAGCGGATTATAACGTATCTGCTATAGTTACACAAACATTTGTAGATGATTCTAAGAAATTTAAGTACACTCTTGCTGATTATAATCCAGGATTAGAAACTCCAGCAAACGATGTTACTGGTGCTACAGTAACTATTGAAACTGATACTGTCGATGGTGCATCTCCATATATCTTTAACTGTTCATTACGTTCAGTTTATGGTATGAATGGTATGCACGCTGATGGTAATAAAGCAACTGGATTTAAATCTATGGTTGTTGCTCAGTTTACTGGTGTTTCATTACAGAAAGATGATAGAGCGTTTGTAAAATATAATAAAACAAATAGATCATATGAAGGAATTAATATTGTAGCAACTCAACCACCTAGATTAGCACAAGAATCATCACCAACTAATCCTTCTAGGATATATCATTTAGATTCTGAGGCAATTTATAGATCTGGATGGGAAACAACACACGTTAATATTACTAATGATGCTATTCTTCAGATAGTTTCTGTTTTTGCTATTGGATATAATAAACATTTTGCTGCAGAAAGTGGTGGTGATGCTTCTATTACAAACTCCAACTCTAACTTTGGACAATTTGCATTAGTTTCTGGAGGATTTAAGAAAGAGGCGTTTGAAAAAGATGATACAAGTTATCTAACACATATTATTACACCAAAATCAATTTCTTCGACTGAAGAAGAAATTGATTGGATGAGATTCTCTGCTGCTACTGATGGACCTGGTGTGTCTAATGATGGAAAAGTATATCTTGATGGATTTACAAGTGAAGATATTAAACCACCATCTTTGACTCAAGGTTATCGTATAGGTGCTAAAAAAGAAGATAAGATATTTGTTAAAGATGCCAGTGGTGTTGAAAAATGGGCATATATTAGTATGATGGAGTGGAATGGAACTACTGATTATATAAGCAGTACTGTTAGAAGTGTTAAAGAGTATTCAGTTACTTCACCATCTGATAATAAATTTACACTATTATCAGGAACACATCAACTTAAAACTGGTGAAAAAGTTCTTCTTAGAAGTGAAGATGGAGATCTTCCTGAGAATATTGAAGAAGATACTATCTATTATGTACATAGATATAGTGCAACACAATTTGAATTATCGTCTTCTAAATCTAATGCTGATTTGGGAGTAGCAATAGATGTTACTGGAGGAACAAATCTTAAGATTCTAAGTAGAGTTACTGATAAAGAATCTGGTGATATTGGACATCCTATTCAATGGGATAATACTAAGAATAATTGGTATATTGCAACTAATAGTCAAGCAGATCAGAACTCTCAAGGTGCTACACTTTTTGCTTATTTGGATAGTATAAAAGGTGCAGGTGTAAAAACAGAACCATCTTACGTTAAGAGAATAGGTGATAGTAGAATATTAGATGATAAAATATACAAATTAAGACTAACAGTTCCAGGTGAAACTCTTCTTGCAAAAAATCCTGAAAATGGATTTATTATGCAGGAATCAAGTAGAACTGGTTATAGAAAAGATGAAGATTTTACTATAGATACAGACACTACTGACTTAACTAGAAATGATTATGATTATGCTAGAAATTTAAGATATATTCGCAGTGCTACTTACAATAGTAGTACTCAAAAAGTAACTATAGGTGGTAATAGAGCACATAATTTGAATGTTGGTGATACGATTGTTATTAAAGGTTTAAAATCATCAGCAAATACTGATGGTCTTGATAATGTTGGATATAATGGAACATTTACTGTAGATGGTATTACTGATAGTATGTCATTTACATATGTTCCAGGAAGATCATTAGCTGCGGCAGCAACAAATCTCTTTGTAGGTAATGTTGCTTCTAGTGATCTTAATGTATCACTACCTAGATTTGAAAGAATAGATATGCAATCAAATGTATATCTCTATAGAAATGAAATTTTCGCAAATTATAATACAGATGATAAAACTGATGGTATATATCATGCATACCCATTAAATGCAAATAATAAATTACCTGCTGATGAGGGTGGATTTGCAAATTTAGAGTATAGTCAAAATGTTGTTAATTTATACCCACAACTTGATAGGGATAATATTAATGAAAATCCAAAAGCAAGTAAATCATTTGCATTAAGAGCACCATTAGGATCAGTTGGAACTAACTATCCTGAAAGGAGTATAACAAGAGAAACAGTTGATAAACTCAATACAAATCTTGGTATTGGTTTAACAATTAATAGTATTGCATATGGTGCTAATTCTTCAACAATTACCTTTGAAAGAAATCATAACTTAGGTGGTTTGGTATCAGGTGTTCCTCAATCAGGTAGTTCTGGTTATACAAATGGAACACATTATAATGTAAAGATATTTACTGATTCTGGTTTAAATACTTGGAAAGGAACATTAGCAGATATTGTAGTATCAAGTCAAGTTATTAATAAAGTAACTATTACAAATCCTGGTTCAGGTTGGTCTGCTGGTGGTAAAGGATATTATGATACTAATGCTACTATTGGTATTGGTGCTGGTAGTGGTGGTCATTTATCTGCCAATACAAGTGGAGGCAATCTCACAGATGCTCAGTTAGGTAATAATACAAATCTTACAATTCAATTTACTGGATCTGATACTACCAGTGATTTGTATTATAGAATGACTACAGTTCCTGGAACAAATCAGATTGGTATTGTAACAGCAACAGGAGATACGAGACCTACTCCAGATCAATATGCTTTTATTGTTGGTCCTAGTATTCAATCAGATGCTGATATATTAGATGGAACTGCTACATTTACATCTACTACTCCTCATGGATTAGTTAAAGGAAATAAATTTAGATTTAATAACAGTACTAATATTAATCAGGGAGAATTTGTTGTTACTTCAGTTACAAGTCCTACAGTATTTACGACTAAAACTACTTTAAGTAATCAAGATATAAGTAATGGATGGATTCTAAAACATGGATTGTCTGCAAATGATTCTGTTTCTCAAAAAGATAATGAAAATCTTTCTTCAAGAGGTGCAGAAATATTTAATTATGAAGTTGCTACTGGAATTGTAGGTGATAATACAAGAGATGATGTAATTGGTTCTATTACTTTATTGAATGGTAAATCTGGTATTATAGAAAGATTCCCATATGGTTCTTATATACAAATTGGTGATGAAATTGTACGAGTTAAGAGTTCTCAATTATTAGAGTCTGGTAGTAATAAAATACAAGTTCTTCGTGGTGTTTTAGGAACACAAAAGCAAGATCACGGATCTGCTGCTGTATTACTTAAGAGTATTAGACCAATTCCAGTCGAGTTCCATAGACCTTCTATCTTACGTGCTTCTGGTCATACATTTGAATATCTTGGTTATGGACCAGGTAACTACTCAACTGCACTTCCACAGGTTCAGGTAAAAACTCTTACTGAGGAAGAAGAATTCTTATCACAATCTCAAGAGAGAAGTTGTGGTGCAGTTGTTTATACTGGTATGAATAATAAAGGTGACTTCTATATTGGAAACCAGAAGAAATCTGCTCTAACAGGTGAGGAAATTACATTTGATACACCTATTCCAACTATTGCTGGTGAAGATCCTGCAAGATTGAGTGTAGTATTTGATGAAGTTACTATTAAAGAAAGATTAGTTGTTGAAGGTGGTAAATCTCAAACATCATTATCTGAATTTGATGGTCCAGTTACATTTAATAATGAAGTTCAATTTAAAGAAGATTTAAAAGTAAAATCTGGATCTGGTTCTAATAGTACATCTACTGGTGCTCTTCAAGTTACTGGTGGTACTGGTATTAGTGAAAACTTATATGTTGGTGGTACTCTTAATATTACTGGTGCTTCTACATTCACAAGTGCTATAGCAGCAAATGGTGGACTAAATGGTGATGTAAGTGGATCTATAACAGATACTGGTTTAACTGCAGGTCGTGTTGTTTTTGCTGGATCTGGTGGAGAATTATTTGATGATGCAGACTTAACATTTAGTGGTGATACTCTTACTGCTACTAATATTACATCATACAACGTCAGTACTAAAATTGGTACATCACAACAACAGCAAAATTATGAGATTTTAGGTAGTGATGGTGGACTTGAATTAGTAAGATCAGATGGAAGTGTTAAAAAGGGTGGTCCTTATATTGATTTTAGTGAGACTATGAGTGATATGGATGCTCGTATCCAAATGGATATTAGTGGATCATGGAATGGCAAAGTAGGTAATGCTGGTGATTTGCATTTCTTTACTATTGCAGATGCAAAAGATTACCCAAATACTCAAAGTTCAGATGGACTTGGAATAAGACTTGAATTGATTGCTCCAAATACAGATACTAATATTGTAGGTGGTGCTAAAATTCATGGTAAATTAGAGGTTACTAATGATATTACTGCATATTCTTCTTCTGATAAGAGATTAAAGGATAACATTTCACCAATTATAAAAGCACTAGATAAAGTTAATTCTATCAGTGGTAATACATTTAATTGGAATGGATCATCTCCATATGAAGGTAAGGGTGATACTGGTGTAATCGCACAAGAGATTGAAGCACTTGATCTTCCTGGAGTGACTACTACAAGAGATGATGGATTTAAGGCAGTAAGGTACGAGAAATTAGTACCACTATTAATTGAGGCAGTCAAAGAATTATCTGCAAAGGTAGATACTCTAGAATCAATGGCACATCCGAAACCAACTGGGAAAACTCAGAAAAGGAATGAGGATAGATTAGATGC
>CEVZ01074199.1_pt1 | contig 15392 bp, 11 predicted proteins | sample 361371 | NCBI WGS metagenome assembly CEVZ01 (sample SAMEA2620217, study PRJEB7988) | marine metagenome | isolation source: saline water (ENVO:00002010), including
TACTGATGTTATTGATTTTACAACTAGCCCCAAAGTTTTTGCTGCTGAAAGAACTGCAATATTAGCACCAGGCATTGAACCAGTTAATAAAACTGCTACAGTATCTCCTTTCTGAAGATTCATTTTGACTAATAACTCAACAATACCTGCTGCAAAATTTGGATCAAGGGTAGTTAGTTTTGCATCTAAGTCTCCTTCATCAGTGGTTATTAAACTAAATAAACTACCTACCAATCCGGTTTCATTGGGATCATTTTCATCATCAATGAATATTCCAGATTCCATTCTGTAATTTTTTAACATCGACATAGAGGCTTTCATTAAATTAGCTGCTTCTACTTTTTCATTATAACTAGGAGATATATTTTCAGTAACACTGTTAATAGAAATAATAAAGCCTAAAACAGAGATAAATGATAGAATGACCAAAGTAGAAGTCTTTTGAATAGCCGGGACAAATGGTTGTTTTTTGTAATTATTCAAAGATTGCCCCTCCAAAAAGAATTATTACCATTAGTTTAACAATAACAGCAGTGAGTAAAACAACTGAGATTGTTCTTACTACTCCCTGCCTATCCATCCAGTTTGCAATTAACCCAGGGATGATATTTCCAATTACAGCGACACTGGCAATTGTCTCAGACTCGATATATATATTTCTTGACAAGTAACCAAAGAAAAAACCAAGAATTAAGGCAAAAACAATTCTTCTTTTCCCATATAAAAACATGACTTTACTAAGACCTTTAATAATTAACCATACCAGTATGGCAACAGCAAATGTAGATAGTACCTGAACTGGGTTATGAAGAAATAATGATATATAACCAGGGACAATAATTCCTCCAGCTGTAACACCTAACGTTTCAGATAAAATGAGGCTAAGTATTATTCCTAATCCTATGCTTATTTCAATCATTATATTTAAAATTTGATAATTTCTGTAAAATTTCTTGCCCCTCACCAACTTGGTTACCAATCGCATAGACTAAAACATCATCCGGTAAGGATAGAATCGCATTGGTGGTTTTTTCAAGTTGATCACTTAAACGAAATGTCTGAACTTTAGTATCTGGAGAGTAGTGGGCTAATCTTTGAATTTTTGAATCAATTTTATCTCCTCTTACAATAAAATAGTCCGGTTTTATTTCTTCAAAAGTAAGTTCTAGCATTTGTTTTGTTCTAATTGGTCTGTCATCTCTTGAATTAAAAAAAACTGCTGTGCCGGTGTTGGCAGGATATCGATCAATAACAAATTTCCAAATCTGTAACGTGGAAACTGGGTCATTTGCAGCCATTCCATTAACAAATTGGATATACCCATCATCTACTTTTAATCTCCAAACTACCAATGCTCCTAAATCAGGCTGCACAGAATGCATTCCTTTTAAAGCGATATGCCTATCAATCCCCATTCTCTCACAGACATCCAAAGCAATAGCTATATTTTGTGGATGCTCTATATACTTAAATTTATTTAATTCATCCGTAGTAACCGTCGATTCATCAGAAAAAACAATATTCGTTTTATTGCTATTTGCAACACTTTGCATTATGCTTTTATGTTTCTGTTCTGCAGTAATTAATGTTCCATTAGTTGGAATAGAATTACATAATGATTTTGCTACATCCTGTTCTGTTGGACCCATCTCATCTAAATGGTCAGGCCTAGCATTAGTTATAACGCCAATATCTGATTTTACCATTTGATGCTCAGAAATCCACTGATACTGTGGTTGCACAGCCATACATTCCATAACAACTACATCAGGTTTTTCATCAGAAAAATATTTTAACAATCTTACTTGTTCTCCAATGGAAGGCTTACGAAGCCGATGAATAATCCTATCAACACCCTTTGCATCAATTACTCTTGGAGCTGTACCAGTTGTTTTCGCAAATGTTCTTTTTCCACCAGCTCTTAAACCAGCTGCTATTAATCTTGTCACACTTGACTTACCTCTAGTGCCATTAACATGTATCCTGCATGGAATAGTCAATAAAACCTGCTGATGATATTTGAATTCTAATAGACCTGATATTATTAGAAAAAGAGCAAGTGCCCCAAGAATAATTAAGGGCGAAAACAACATAATTACTACTTCTATTCTTGTTTATAGATCATAGCCCATAACCATCTGAATTAATCTTACCATGTCAAGTATATTAACCATACCATCAGAATTTATATCAGCAAGAAAAGGGTTGAACTGATTTTGATCAGTAACTATAAAATCAATAAGAAGTAATAAATCATTGATGTCAACCATTGAATCCATGTTTAAATCACCATCAAGTCTCATATCACTACCCCTAGTGGTAATCAATATTGCCGTGTCATCACTTAGAGGCATTGCAGCATCCGGATAAGAGTTGTTAAATGTATACTGCAACCCTCTGGTCATCGTATGATCCTCTATACCTACAGTACAATAATCACCGTGAATTTGATTCCAACTATAACTACCATTAGAAGTGTTATTAAAATCCATATACTGAATCAATATTTCTCCATCCCCGGTTGGTGTCATATAATAATCCGGGTCTCTTAAAATAATTTGAAATGTTTCTGTACTATTATTTTGAAATGTCCTTACCCGACTCCACTGCACAATATATACTTTATTAGAACTGTCATACCAGGTATATACCCTACCAGAGTTAGTAAGTTTTAAATCATCCCAGAATCCTGCTACCATCTTACCAGGTCCACCAGGACCAGGTACATTATAATTTCTAAATGATGACATATCAGTTTCCCCAAAAGCAATCCAACCATTTGAGCAAATACTAATTTGATCATAATCTACGCCATAAAATCTAAAGTTAAATGGCAAAGAAATAGTTTCTACATCATCATCATTATCACCATTATCATCTAATGAGCTAAGATATGTGCCCTCTCCACCATACCTTGAATCAATTTCAACCCAATCATAGACAGGAGCTAAAAGGTATTCTATATCTCCACTATCATATATATAATACCCATATGAATCAGGACCAAATGGATCCGTTACTGTAGGGATACCAACCTGAATTGGAATGATACTAGAATTCGAATATCCATCACTTGTCTCCACATTAAGAATCAAATGCGCTACAGTGCCAGGGATTACATCTTCTGCTGCACTAATTACAAACGAATTTCCTGAACTACCACTTGAACTTATCGCATTAGGATAGACAGCTGACCAAGAACCATAATTATCAATAATTTCAATAGCACTTGAAGCAGATGTAATTTCACCAATAATATTCTCAGCTAATACACTACCACTATTAGAAAGTTCAATATGTACTGTAAAAGCCTGCCCAGGAGTTAATACATCTTGACTATTACCAGGAACATCTACTGCATGTCCATTTAAATCTTTACCAGAAACAAATAATTCAATAAATCCAGTAGAGCTATAGTCAGAAACATTGTTAAAATTCAATAAAAGATGAATCTCTGAGCCATCATGGACATCATTATCAACCATAAAAACAAAAGGAGATGATATATTGTTTACAGCATCACCAGCACTTAAATCTCCATAAGAAAAACTGTTATTTATGATAGAAATATTTGAATTCTCTGATATCAAAACACCAGTAATACCGGATGCCACATCTGTTCCATAGTTAGAGACAGGTATAGATAATTCAATAGTCTCACCAGGATTTACGACTCCATTACCATTACCAATTGAGTTCCCGCTTCCGCTATCATTAATAATTATATTATCAGAAATAACATTTACACTTGGACCATTTTGATATATCTGAAAAGAACTCTGATAAGGATAATGATTTTTCTTCGTAACAGTTACCAGAACTTCCCCAAGTTGATCAGTTTCAACATTTAAACGAGCGAAACCATTGCTGTTACTATATTTAGACTCAAGCAATACACCTTCTTTATAAATGGTTACCCAAGCATCTTCAATAGGATTCCCACCACTATCAGTAAGATTAAAATCAATAAAATTAGTTCCCTTCATTAAAGAATAGCTATGGGAAACATTTAACATTTCTGGATATGAAGTCCACATCTGTAGAGATGCATCTCCCATAAGACTATTCCAATGTGTAAATGTATCAACATACTGATTAGGGTTAGATGGATAAGTTCTAGAAAGCCACAATTTACCAGCCATAAGTGCTCCACCCGCGGAACTAATATTATCTATTAGGGCACCATAATAGAATCCCATATCAACCATATTATTAAACATTGTATGAGTCCCTAATGTTGCAGTGCCGATACAAACTACAGACCCCCTTGGGTTAGAGGCAGTTCCAGCTCGTAAAAATGCTTCCGATAGCGATTCACCACTGCCAAATGAGCCAGTACCGCATGTAATTACCGTGGCAATAGGCAACATAAATCCATTATTTGTATTGTAGACATCTGAATCAGTAAAGCCACTTACACCATAATATCCACGATAATTAAAAAATCCTAAACCATCGGTAATATTATTCTGCATCTGACTTGGAAAAGAACCATTGTATATAGTTCTTATGTCATCAAAACCAATTATTTCAAACAGCTCATTTATATGCTGATTTGTAATCACGCAGGATATACCTGATGTACTTGGATCGCCAACAAGACATGCTCTTTCAAACCAATTTTCACCCATATAAGGACTAGACTCATAGCTCAAGGTTTTATTTATAATTGTCTGAAGATCAGTTTGATTATCAAATGACAATCTACCTACAAACAACTCAGGCAAAAGGTCATTTCCTGAAAGCGTAGAATACGGGTGGTCTCCTTCACCATTATATCCGCTCCAATTATCAAAGAATGTAGGAACATCGTAAGACCCTTCTGCATCAGCAACAATTGTAACATACTCCGGTGGATTCTCCCAAGCCTCATAAGCAGTTTGTATGTAATTTTTTAAATTAGTAGAACTGTTTACAACATTTGAACTTGATATATAATTAACCTCATAACCAACTCTTCTTTTCCAATCCATTAAGACATTTACGGTACCTAATAAATTCCCAATATTACTTGGGAGCACATACAATATTGAAGGTCTTTGAAAAGGAATATTTTCTCTATTCAAAGAGGAATAATTAACAACCATTGATTTATACAACGGCTCAAAAGCTCTAGAGCGTTTTTGGGGCACAAATACCGGATTATCATTATCTCCAAGCTCTATAAGCTCAATATCTATCTCAGTGAATTCTTCAAGAGTCTTAGATTCAGGATAGTAGCGAAATGGACTAACAGTAAGACTCACAACAGATAATTCTCGAAGCATCATCAAATTTGAAATACTTGCAATGTTTTGGGGGTAATAACTATTACTGTAATTTAATTCTCCACTGTAAGATGTATTTTCAGAATCATCATCCCAACTGCCTTGCGGGGCAATATCAACATTTTCTATAATATTTGAAGAAATCACATTTACGTTGATTGAATATATTTTTGTTGGGTCTACAGCGATGAAGGTATTATTTGAAGGGAGACTCGGTTCTCCAGGATTAGAAATATAACTAGATCTTTCTAAAATTGGTTTTGCATAAGTTTTATCACTAATAACAACCGACTTCAAACTATGACTAGGCTTGGTATACCTTACTTTGCCCATATTAGCCGATGTAATAACATATTCAAAATCCGAACTCTTCTTATTATGAACAGTACTCACCTCTGCAGAAAAACCACTACAAATTAAAAATATTATAACTACTAGTATGCGAAACATAAACTACCTTCTATATTATAAAATCAGATAATGAAACAACGATGGAAAATAAACACTTCCTATAAATGTTCCAATACTAGCAATCGCTAAATATGGAGCAAAAGGAAGTGCCCTATCTCTTTCAAAACCTCTTGTTAAAGATAAAAACAACCAGACAATCAAACTTAATAATGATGCGCCGAATAATGTAAGTGCCATTCTAACAGGGCCTAACCATATCCCTAAAATAAAACCCAACTGAATGTCCCCGAAGCCCATGCCCTGGCGCTTAGTAATTAAATAAGTAATCCCAATAAGCGCAAGAGGAATAACCGCGCCGACTATAACTCCAAAAAAAGCGGTCTTTACACTACTAATTCTAAAGATAACACCAAAAATAGATACAATAAAACTGACAATAATTAAAAACAACGGTATCTGATATGTATTAAAATCAATCCAGCTAATTGCAAATAAAATTCCTGAAATCAACGCAAAAATTGTACCCTCCATTGGTTGCAAAGACACAGAAGCCCAAAGCCAGGAAGCACCGCAAAATATTTCTAGCTTTAAATCTCGATTAGATATTTGGAAACCATCAATATTTAACCAATTCACACTTGATTTCAAAAGCCTACCATAAAGAAAACCAAATCCAATAATTAGTACAGTAATTAAAATATTCATTTATAACCCTGATTGCAATGCTGACCCTAGGTGAAAAACAGGTAAATAGGTTAGAACAACCATAAGAGCAATAACACCTCCTACTAATAAAATTAATAGAGGTTCTATTAATGTAGTCATACGCTCGACTAGAGCGTTTACTTGCTTATGATAATAATCTGCTGCCCTATCAAGTAAGTCATCAATTTCACCAGTCTCTTCCCCAGTAGATACTAACTGCAGTAATATTGATGGGAATATCTCAGTTCTTCTTAATGCTGTAGATATATTATATCCATCTCTAATATAGTTAGAAGCATCCAAAACTGCCTTCTCATATACTCTATTACCTACAACTTTTTGCAGGAGAGCCATAGCCTCTAAGACAGGAACTCCCGCACCAATTAAAATTCCAAAAGTTTTACAAAATTTATTTAAAATTGACTGATCAAGTAGAGATCCAAACACCGGAATTTTAAGCTTAATTGTATCAATAAAAAATCCACCTCTTTGAGTTTTTGATATTAAAAAAACAATTAAAAAGACCAGAATAAAATTAAAAAACATAAAGCCTAAATTCTCTGTGACCCACGCACTAGCATTCATCATTTTCTTTGTTGGCCCTGGCAGTGAAGCACCTAACTGAGAATACACCTCTGAAAACTTTGGAATAATCCAAACAAACATTGCTAAAATCATGCTCCCAAGAAAAATAACCATAAAAATTGGATAGGTCATTGCTCCTTTTACTTTTCTCCTAGTATCATCTAAATTTTCAAGATAGGAAGCCAATTGGTCAAGAATCTCATTGAGATTCCCACTTACTTCACCAGCTTTTGTCATCGCAACAAAAAGATTATTAAATACACCTGGGTGGTTTGACAAAGATTCTGACAGGTTTAGTCCTTTTCTTATACTAGAACCAACCTCAGTTAATATTTTTTTAAATTTGTTATGCTTTTCCTCAAGAGAGAGTGCCTGAATAGCTCGCTCTAATGTTAATCCAGCACTAAACATCGTAGCTAACTGCCTTGTAAAAAAAACAATATTCGCAAGTGGAACTCTATTTTTTAACCTTTCAAAAGTTAAATTTATTTCATCTAAAAATGGTCCAAGGAAATCAAATGTAGTATCAGTCTCTTTTAAAGAGATTACTATTTGGCCATTTGATGTAAGCTTCTGAATAGCTAAGTCCATCGACTCTGCTCTTATGTCTCCTTCGCTCCTATTGCCCTCATCATTTTTAACCAGATAATGAAATACTGCCACTATAAATCCTCAACCGTTGACCTAAGAACCTCTTCAATACTAGTGGTACCATCAAGAACTCTCTCATTACCTGCATCGCGAAGGGTAACCATACCATTTTTTATTGCTGCTTGTCTAATTTCATCTTCATTAGCATTATCAAAAACAAGCTTACGCAACTCACGAGCCATTGGAATCATTTCAAAGATTGCTGTTCTTCCTCTGTAGCCAGTATTTCTACAATCCGCACACCCTTTTGATTTGAAAAGATTACTTTTAATATCTTTTTTAGAAAGCCCAATTAAAGAAAGTTCTTCAGCTGTAGGCGTATGCTCTTCTTTACATTTAGTACACAATTTTCTAACTAATCTCTGAGCCATAACTAGATTTAAACAAGAACCAACTAAAAAAGGAGCAATACCAATATCTAATAAACGAGTTAATGTCCCTGGTGCATCATTTGCATGAACAGTTGAAAATACTAAATGACCAGTAAGAGAAAATTTTACTGCTATATCAGCAGTTTCACCATCACGAATTTCACCAATAAGTAAAACATCTGGATCTTGACGAAGAATAGATCTTAAAGTAGATCCAAAAGTCAAGCCAATATCATCAAAAACCTGAACCTGACTAATACCCTCTAATTGATATTCAACAGGATCTTCAACCGTTGTAATATTAGTTCTCTCATCTTTTATTTCTTTAAGCGCAGCATACAAAGAAGTAGACTTACCTGAACCTGTCGGTCCAGAAACAACTACCATACCATATGGCTGGCTAATAACTTTTTTAAAAATACTGAGATTCTTCTGAGGAAAACCAAGCGTAGTCAAATTAAAGTCAAAGCCACTTTTATCAAGTAACCGCATTACAATTTTTTCACCATATACCGTAGGAAGTATTGAAACACGCATATCAATATCTTTAGTCGCAGTTTTAATGGAGAACCTACCATCTTGGGGGAGACGCTTTTCAGCAATATTTAATTTAGACAGAATTTTTATTCTTGTAACTAGACCGCTCAGAGACGTAGCAGGAGGCGTCATAATAATTTGTAATACTCCATCAATCCGAATACGCACATTAACCTTCTTCTCCTGGGGTTCAACATGAATATCAGTGGCCCGTTCTTTTATCGCTTCCTGCAATATTAGATTTACAAGCTTTACAATTGGAGCATCTTCTTCACTAGCATTCTCAGGAGATAGATCTACTTCCTCAGAAGCATCTTCATCACCAGAGATTACGGTAATGCCTTGAATAGCTTCTTCAACTTTCCCAGCTTTTGTTATTTCGCCATAATGTTGATCCATTGCTTTCGTTAATAATTCTGATCCTCCAACAACAATATCAAGGTCGAGACCAGTTAGCCTTTTTACAGAATCTACTGTAGCAATATCCTCTGGGTCCTCCATAACAATGGTTACAGCCTTATCTGTTTTCTTAACAGCTAAGACTGAATTTGTTCTTGCAAAATCTTCTGGGATTAGACTTACAGCTTCTTGATCAGCTTCTAAAAGTAAAAAATTATCTGCTTTTCTATAACCCATTTGCATTGAATATGCAGTAATAAAATCATCTTCAACAATCGTGCCCATCGAAACCAAAACCTGTCCAATCTTCTCATTTGTTTGTTTTTGTTCGGCAAGAGCACTATTTAATTGCTCCTCAGTAATCTTACTAGCATGAACTAGTATCTCACCTAGCATTTTAAACTGAGGGTTAAAATCGCTGCTCATGGTGTACATGCCTCTGGTGATCGAACAAGCTGAATATCTAGTGGGTCACTAGTAGTAATTTGAGGTATCAATAAAGTTGCAGACATAGAAGCAGTAAAATCCTCCCAAGAACAGATTCCAGCATCAGATTGCGCTTGAAAAACACATAGCTCTCTGACAAACTTCGCTTGTATCCTCGCATAACCATCTTTGTCAGTTTTGACTACTGCCTCACAATTTATCATGCTATATCCGTCCCACTTTAAATTACCTTCTCCTTCGTCAAATGTGTTTGGAACCCCATCAAGTCCCCAGTCATTAAAAACCTCACTAACCTCTGCTGCATCGTTCTCACCATCTCCATCAGTGTCAAACGCATCATGACTATTATTATAAGTACCCATATCTGTTGTTTGAGGGTCATCATCTAGACCATAATCTCGCCAAGTAAAGCAACCGTCACCAGCACCAACACCTGTACCAGGAATTCCACTATCAGTCCAGTTTACATTCTCATACCCAACTTCTATCCATTGACTCACACCAGTACCGGTAAATGCAATAGGAGCATCTACAACGGGATTACCATAGAAATCTATCAAAATTGCTGTGATTGTAACATCTACCTCTGTTGTGTTAGCAGGTATGGTATAGTCATGGTAACTTATATCTGAAGTGAGTGTAAGTTGACCAGGCAAAAAGAACATAGCAGCATCTCCTACGCCTTCATTTATCATCGCAGTAACAGAATCTGCTATATCATCTTCATCTGGCCCGTCAGCGCCAAATGTAGTTGCCCTAACACGACCAAAATCTCCAATAGCATCTGTAGAATAAACTATTGTGCTGTAAGCAACTCCGGTATTCGAATCACCATCAAGATTTTCATTGCTAGTAAAACTAATACCTTCCACAAATGCATCTATTAAAGTATCTGGAGGTATAGGGTCTATTGACCAATAAACATAGGTAGAATCCTCAACAGGATTATACCATTTATCATAGACAATTGCCGCACACTGCGTTTTATAAAAACCGCCACCAATTGGTGTTGTTGAATTAGGGTCATACTCTGGTTCGATGTAATAAGGTGCGCCAGATGCAATGATAACAGGAACAGCATTTGCATTTATTTCATAATCCCCATCCTGATCACAGTCAACACCTACTTCAATTCTAACAGTCCCAGGTGAAGTTCCACTATTTATTGAAACTGTAGCTATACCATTGACTGTATACACACTAGTATCTGTTACTCCTGGCTCCTCTAAATAAGAACCTTCAATAATTGGATTTAATTTAAACCTGACCAATCTCGGCTCCGCGATAAGATTATCATTGTCATCATATAACTTAGCCTTAATAGAAGTAGATTCAATACCTCCACCATCTTTTACAACAATAGCATCAGGAACTGAAGAAGGAATCTCAACATAGGTACACTCTTGAACTAAACCTACTTCTGAGATGATTGACACAGTTGAAGAATCAGTAATAGTCTGGTTTATTGATGGATGATTAAACGAAGCTTTAATAGATGCTATACCTATATCTGACTGCTCACCATTATCATGAAAACTAAATGTTACTTCTCCATTATTATTAGTTGTATCTGAATCGACAACACTGTCATCTATTTTGATATACCCTTTCTCACCTGCATCGATCTGGACAATAACATTCCTGACAGGTGTACCATTTTTATTCAACAACCTACATGTTATCTCTGATGAAGCTCCAGCAGCAAGAGTTATTTCCTCAGGACTAGGGTCTGTCATTGTGAAAGAGTAAGGCCACACGTCATCTTTACTTCCATAAACATCGAAACGAGCTTGTGCATCAGTCTTGTCATTAAAATATGCTGTTACCTCAACATTTTCATACAAAGGGGTTGTTATATCATCGACAGCTCCACTACCACTATTAACATTAAAAGTAACAACAGCGATTCCATCAGAATTAGTAGATACAGAATTAATATCAAAACCACCATAAGCAACACCATTAGCTTTTGCACTAAATGATATTAGACCATCTTTGTAAGGATTATTGTCAGTATCTCTAAGCTCTGCGACAATCAAGACACCAGCATAACCAACAACCGCCTCCCCAACGGAAGCCCCATTCGCAATTGGTTGTGCTGATAATATAGTTAAATTAAGCGCATCTACTGATGCACTATCAGTGACTACCCTATCGTCACAACTTAGACCTGTAAAAAGCACTATGGTTATTATAACCGAGCTTAAAATTTTAACTATTTTATTTTGTATCATAATCAGTCTCCTAACTCTTGATCTGATTCAATTTGTTCAGGCAATGCTGAGTCATCATCCCATATTCCTTTATATGCTTTATATGATGAATTAGCATCACCCTCTGATTGAAAATTTTGATTTTTTAATGAATCGCTAGATCCAAGTAATTGATTTTCAAACTTTTGCATTCGAGCAGTTTTCATAATCCCAGTATAATTATCAGCAACAATTTTTGGCGTTATTTGAATGATTAAATCTGTTTTCCTGTCGACAAGATTCTTACTGGTAAATATCTTTTCACCAAGCCATGGTATCTTATGTAAAAAGGGAACCTTATATAGAGTTTGTTTTCTATCATTACTTAATAAACCACCAATAATGATACTCTCTCCATCTTTTACCCTAATTGTTGTGGACGACTTTCTACTTTTCACGCGAGGAATATTATTATCAGGGCCAATAAATTCAAAAATAGTTGATACCTCAGGTTCAACTTTTACAGTGATAAAACCATCTGTGTTAACGGTCGGATTAATATCCAGCTTAATTCCAACCTCTTCTCTTTGAACTTGAACCTGACCTCCAACACCACCAGAGCTTAAAATATATGGAACAATATCAACGAGCTTAATAGATGCAGGTCTTCCATTTAGAGTGGTCAGCCGCGAGTCAGCTAATACTTCAGCTTGATTCGCTTTCATAAGCATATCTAGAGTTATATCAAAAGCCGTCATTTGCCTACTGAAATATCTAGGGATTATCTGACTTCCATCAGAAAGGTCTCCCTTTAGAGGATCAAATGGCATCGTTGTTGGTTTCTGGCCTATAGTCTGATCATCAGGAACCAATGACCCTCCAGTAGCTTCATCAAGTGCGTTCTCAGCAAGAATCGTAGTAAACTTAGAAAGTCTTGACCAATCAATCCCTAGTTGCTCTTCAGAATCTGCAGCAACCTCAATCAATCTTGTTTCAAGCATAATTTGAATAGCTGGAATATCAATTTGTTCAACCACATTTTTAATTTCAGCTATTTTTTTAGGAGAGGCATTTACTAAAAGCTTATTGCCTGAAATATCCACCTGGATTTGATCTGATATGTCCTGCAACATTGTTCGCACTTCTTCAGCAGATGCATACTTAAGCTCTATAACAAAAGAAGAAACACCAACTTCTTCTTTTAATTTTTTTGGGTCAGCAATTAAAAATGAATTACCAACAACTTCATAACTCAAGCCAACTGCCCTAACAACCAAGTTAATTGCCTGTTCAATAGGAACTTCATCCAGGTGAATAGAGATTTTTTCTTGCCTATTAACATTAGGATCAGTAACAATATTGTATCCACTTTCTTTTGCTAGTATTGCAAGAATACTAGGTAAATGGGCATCCTCAGCATGCACAGTGACTAAATTTAATTTCTCTTTTTCCTCTAACTCATTACCAGCAGCAACGTTATTATTATCTGTCTGTCCGTAAACCAGTAAAAAAACTGGTATCAACAGTCCAATCAATCTATAGGACTTCATTATCATAATCCCCTTTCATTAAATCTTACCTCGTTTAATATCTTGTAAATTAACCTCAATAGCATTCTGCCTATCTGTGCCAGGAGCTGGATAGGATAAAACCTTATTCTCTCTTTTAATTACAACTTGTTTCTGATCAATATGAACCACATCACCTAAGCTAGAAACAGATTCACCTGAACTGACAGTATATACCTTTCCTCGATAATTGAGCTGTGCTTGAAAATTTTTCTGACTTTGATAAATCATTGACACCCTTAATGCACTTCGACTTCTTCTATTTCCAGGCCCACTACCATCAGCCAAAGTAAGTACATTTGTTAACCGCATTGGCTGCTTATTTAATTCAAAATTATAATAACTTCTTTGCTCTAATCTTTTTTCTAAATATTCAATCACATCTTCCAAATCCTTATCCGTACCAAATTTAACTTTTGATGACTTTGCAACGATTTTTCCATACTTTTTATTTTTTGGATACAAACTAAAACCACTTGCTATCAAAGATAAAATAGTGAAAGCTATCATCAATTTCCAAATCGTTAGAGATCTTTCACTCATAATTAACCCTTCACTCTCGATTTTACTAAAGTTATTGTAGCAAGATTTAGCTCAAAAACCTGTGTTAATAAATCATCTTCAGACACATTTGTTTTTACACGCTCTACACCATTTTTCACCTCATATTCATTTAAAGTAATCAATCTAGGTGAACGCTCAATCTCAGCTAAAAACTTACCAAACTCTTCATAAGTGCACTCTATTGTAATAACATAAGGAGATTTGTAATACTCCCCTCTACTTTCTCTATCTTTTGGCTTTATACCAAGCAATTGAATATTCAAATCATCTAAAATGTCCGTAAGACTATTTAAAAAAGGAAGACTAGCATCTTCAGCAAGAGAATCTTGTTGTGAAAGCGCCAAATTCTCCTGAAACAAAGTGTATACCCTATCAAGCTTACTAGCTAATATCTGAGCACTAATAAGATTCTCATTTAGCTCAGTTTCTTCTTGCTCTAAAAGTTTTATATCAAATGGCTTACTACCAATAAATAAGGAAACAATTAACCAATAAGAAGCTGTTAATATGATAAGCGCCCCAAACAATATTATATTTCTTTTTTCTGCCATTAATTACTCTAAGAATATGATTTATTCCCACCTTTTCTAATTGATGCTACAATCTCAAATCGAATAATATTTTGCCCTCGAAGATTAATTTTCTGATGTCCAACATATTTAATCCGAGTAAAATTTTGTGAAAACTCTTTATTATCTCTTAGTGTCTGAACGTATTCATCAATAATCTCAAAATCTTTTCTATCTTCAAATGTAAGGGCAATACCTTTAATTGTTAACTTATCTCTTTTAAACCTCATACCTGTTATAGCCATATCATCTGGAGTCATGCCACCAAGCAGCTCCATATTTCTGGCCCATAAAAACCTATCCTGTTCCAAATCAGCAAAAGACATAATATCAACCTTAGAAAGATTTTTTCCTTTAGACTTAAGCTGATTTATCTGGTTTTGTAATTTCTCAATTTGAGTTTTTTTCTTTTTAATTATGTTATTATATCCAAATCCTATCATTAATGAACGAACATTAACTGTAAGCAATGAGAAAATTAAAATACTAAAAATAATCCATCGACCACGTTCGGTTGCACGCTCTTTCAAAACCTCGGAACTTTCAGCTTTATTTAGATTAATCTTTATATAATTCTTCATTTTTCCAATCCTGCCCTAATACCCAAACCCATTGCAATAGCATATTGCCCGGGGTTATCCACACTAAGAGAATCAGAACCATCAAACCCTTCAAACGGATTAAGATTATCACATTCGATGTTCAATTTCGAACTAATAAAATCAGATAAACCAGATGTTGAAGCTGCACCTCCAGTTAAGAATATTTTAAGAAAAAAACTTTGCCCTGTTTGCTTTGCATAGAACCTAAGACTTCTTCTAATATCTTCAACTAAATTATCAAATACTGAACGCTCAGCAACGCTTAATCCAGATGGATCTTCTTTGGCATTATCATTCAATATTGACTTCAATCCATCTTTGAATAACAAATCTTGGGAATCAGTATATACCATCTCTTTCTTATTGACGATTTCTTTAATAAAATGATGGCCGCCGATTGGAAGATCTCTAGTAAAATATTGAGTCCCGCTCCCCCATACAACTAAGCTAGAGGAAAGTGCTCCAATATCTAATAATACCACAGAGCCATCTTCTGGCATATCTTTTAAATAAGTAAAAATATT
>CEVZ01120618.1_pt1 | contig 15348 bp, 20 predicted proteins | sample 361371 | NCBI WGS metagenome assembly CEVZ01 (sample SAMEA2620217, study PRJEB7988) | marine metagenome | isolation source: saline water (ENVO:00002010), including
TCCGACAGAAGCTTCCTTATTCCATACTCAGCTCTGCAAAAGAGGGCAACGTACGTGACTAGCGGAGCCACGACAGGAGGCAACTTAGTTGAGACAGAGTTAAAGGCTGAAGATTTCATTGAAGCCTTAAGAAATAACACTTTGATGATAGGAATGGGAGTCCGCACTCTCCCAGGTCTAGTAGGGGATGTGGCCATTCCTAGAAGGTCCGGTGTTAGCACAGGCTACTGGCTCTCTTCCGAAACTACTGCTATCACACAGTCCGAAAGTACCTTTGATCAGATCTCATTAAGTCCTAAAAACTATGGGGTCTTAAGTAAGTACTCTAGGCAGACACTTCTTCAGGCAACTCCTGGCATAGAAGCCCTTGTGAAGCGTGATCTAACTGACACCGTAAATGTTGGTGTAGACCTTGCAATCCTTAATGGTTCAGGTTCATCTGGTCAGCCAACAGGTATCCTTCAGACTTCTGGCATTGGTTCAGTTGCTGGTGGAACAAATGGTGCAGATATTACCTTAGAAAATATCATTAAGTTAGAAGAGGAAGTTCTTATTGATAACGCTGGTGGCGACAACATGGGTTATGTCACCAATGCAAAAGTTCTCTCTGCACTTAAGCAATTAAGGGCCGGTGGATCTGCTGCTGGTAACGGATCATTCCTTTGGAACACAGATCTTTCAGGAATTGGCCGTGGTGCTACACCAGGCGTTGTTAACGGCTATCGCATAGGCGTTTCTAATCAAGTTCCTTCTAACTTGACCAAGGGCTCCACAAGCGGAAGCTGCTCTGCTGTTCTATTCGGTGACTTCTCTCAAGCCATTGTCGGCTTCTGGGGTAACGGAATGGAGCTTGCGGTTTCTGATTCTGATAACACAGACTTCCAGAAAGCTTTAACTAGCGTCAGGGCGATCACTACTCTTGATGTCGGCGTAAGACAAGCAAGTGCATTTTCAGCCATCTTGGATGTTACTACTTAGTAGTTAGGGAGGGGGCTTCGGCCCCCTTTTCTTTTTCTTTTTGTATCCATGAAAGTACAAATTACACGAAATGTTGGTGTTAGTGGTCAACATTTAGGCAAGGGAGAAGTTCACGATCTTCCTGAAGCAGACGCTACTTATTTAATAAGACAAGGTAAGGCCACTGAAGCTATTGAGGCCCCAGCTTGTCCACCAAAGCCAAAAGCAAAGAAGCCCAAGGTAACTACTGATGGCGCTGAGTGAAGATTCAACAACTTTAAATGCCTACCTCGCGGACTTCGGAGTGTCTTGTACAGCCGGTTCTGTTACGGCTGACGCGATACTGGATCAGCCTTCCGAGGACTTGATAGACGGCACAATTATTTTTACTGATTATTTGTTAACAGCTCTCAACTCTTCTTTTGGTAACTTAGTCTCTGGTGATTCGATTACATGCGATAGCGTTGCTTATACCGTTAGAGAAACGCGCAAATTAGATGATGGAACGTTTGTTGAAATCTCACTTCAGAAAACATAATGACTACAAAGAGAGAAAGTATCCTTGATGCAATTAAAACTGCCTTGGCTGGTACAGCAGGTGGTGTTGGAACAAATATCTATCGCGAACGAGTCACAGCAATTTCGCGTGGAGAATCTCCAGCAATTGTTATTGAGCCAATTAGTGATAATTCAGAGGCGAGTTTTTCTTTGCCAAAATTAGACTGGTCTCTCACTGTTCGTGTGTCGGTAATTTGTAGGGGTTCAGCAAGTACAACACCATATGAAGTTGCAGACCCAGTTATTGAGTCAATGCATAGCAAGCTTCTGGCTGATTTAACGCTTGGAGGATATGCAATAGATATTCAACCGGGCAATGTAACGTTTGATTTAGTAGATGCTGATCAACCTAGCGCTGTCATCGGTTGTGATTATCTCGTAAGGTATAGAACTGCTGTTGCCGACCTAACAAGCTCATAACGTCTAAACTAAATTAGTTTATTAGTTAAATACGTCTAACATGGACGATGAAACCCTTGGACAAGGTGGTACTTACCTCCTAGATCCTAAAACTGGCAAGAGAAAGCTCATTGAGCAGACCAAGCCAGCTCCTAACCCTGAATCTTTAACTGAGGAAACTGACAATGGCTCTACTAGCAAGAAAGATAACACTGATAGGAAAGACTGAATCCAGTTATGGTGTCGATTCGTCTCCTTCAGGTTCGGCGAACGCCATCTTAGTCAGAGAGCTGGAGATCACACCACTGGAAGTAGACGAGGTCGAAAGGACGCTAGTGCGTGCTTATCTCGGTAACTATGAGACATTGTTAGGCGCACAGCGTGCAACGATGACGTTCAGCATTGAGCTTGCGGGTAGTGGAGCTGCGGGTACAGCTAACCAAGGTTTGAGTGTATTCTTAAAGGCCTGTGGTTTTAGCGAGACAGTTAACTCAGGTACATCGGTTGTTTACGCACCGGTTTCTTCGGCGTTCAGTAGTGCCACGATTGGCGTGAATTTAGACGGAACCAATCACCAATTAACAGGCGCAAGAGGAACTTTCAGTATCAACTGTTCCTTGAACGAAGTGCCAACAGTCGATTTTGAATTTACAGGGAAGTACAACAACCCGGCGGCAGCAACACAACCCACTCAGACATACCAGAATCAAGCCGATCCTGTTCTCTTTAAGTCTGGTAACACTTCTGCCTTCCAATACATGGGGAACGCCGCAGCTCTTGAGGCATGGTCTCTTGATTTAAACAACGAGGTCGTTCACAGGAAGCTGGTCGGAGGGACAGAAGAAGTCATGATTACCGACAGAAAGCCTTCAGGAACCTTGACTATTGAGGCCCCTGCTCTTGGCAGTTTCAACTACTGGACAAAAGCCACATCGGAAGTGACGGGGAATAACACCTTCCAACACGGACAAACTGCAGGCAATATTGTCACCATATCAGCGCCATATTCCAGTATGGGTGCTCCAACCTATGGAGACTCTGATGGAGTCATAACATTAGAGAGTTCATTTACTTGTTCTCCTAGCGGGGCTGGAAATAATGAGCTAACCCTTACCTTTACATAATGTGAAGATCGACTAGCCTACGTAGGACAGATATTCTTTTTAGATGAGTTTCATTTTGAAGCAGTCGGCCACATTTACGTGGCCTGTATCTCTAGTCCTTCCTGCCGAGTCAGGTGGACGAAAGGAGAAACATACCTTTGAAGGTGAATTTCGTCGTCTTCCTCAAACACGTATTAACGAGATTATTCGTTTAGCAAAGCGAATTGAAGTCGGTATTGCTGATGATGAGGAGGTATTAGAAGACCAAGCTGCTGCTCGTGAAGTTCTATGCGGCTGGTCTGGTGTTATCGATGATGACAACAAGGAAATTAAATTTAGCGATACGACTCTTAACCAAATGTTAGAAATCCCAACTGTTGCCTCTCAAATAGTACGCACTTGGTTCGAGAGTTTGGAGACGGCTAAAAGAAAAAACTGACAGGGGCTGTTGACTATTGGTTTAAAGGAGACAGCAGCCAGGAGACTGAACAGTTAGAGAAGGACTGCGAATTGTATGGCTTAGAGCTTCCTGATCACCTATTAAAAGTGAAGGATTACGAAGTATGGCCTGAACATGAAGAGGTAGTGAATATGTTTATGCTTTGCTCTACTCAGTGGAGGTCTGGACCTTCAGGTGTTATCGGTTTGGATTATGGGGTAGTGATTCAATTGTGCAACATCTATGATGTAAAAGACATACGTGATTTATTTGACGATCTTCAAGTTATGGAAAACAGAACGCTTGAATTGATCGCAAAACAGCAGGAAAAAGCTGAAAAAGATGCTCAACGTAAAGCAAGGAGGAAGTAGTCATGGCTTTTAATATGACGGCAGCCTTGAAGATTGTTGCTGACGTAAGTGGTGTTAAGGATGTTACGAAGCTAGAGAAAGCTTTACAAGGTACAGAAAAGGCTGCTGCTGGCGCGGCTTCAGCATTTAAAGGGATGCTTAGCTCAAAGGCTTTTCAAGCGGCTGCGGTAGGGGCAGCGGCTATAGGCACGGCCATGACGATCTCAGCTAAGTCTGCTGTTGATTTTGAAGACAAGATGGCAGGTGTCTTGAAGGTTATGGAGGATATGAATAAGAACGAGGTAGAGGGGCTTAAAAAAGAAATTATGGCTTTAGGTCGTGTCTTGCCTATTGGCCTTAAAGGGATTGCAGATATATATGCGGCAGCCGGACAAACAGGTGTGCCCAGGGAGAAGATGAGAGAGTTTGCGATTGATGTTGGCGAGGTAGCGACTGCTTTTGATATTACGGCTGAGAAAGCAGCGATTTCAATGGCAAGAATGAAGACTGCATTAGGTAAATCTCAACCTGAAGTCAAGTTATTGTTCGATGCAATGAACGAGCTTGGTAACCAGTTTGCAGCTAGTTCAGACGAGATTTTAGAGTTTATGAATAGAGCTTCTGGTACAGGTAAGGCTGCAGGTTTTACGGCTGAACAAACAGCAGCGTTGGGAACGGCAATGATTGGCGCGGGTGTTGAAACTCGTGTGGCTGCAACTGCTTTCAGGAACTTTGCAACTGGTTTAGCAGAAGGCTCAAGCATGACTGCACAGCAGATTGATGCGTTAGTTGAGCTTGGATTTATCCAACATGATGCGGCAGGAGCTGAACAAAGGCTTACAGAAGAAGTCGAACGGCAAAGTAGTGAGCGTATTGCAATTGCCAGAAATGAAACCGATCAAATAGCAAAAGAATTAAATAGGCGTTATCAAGACCAGATGACGGCTTTAAGAGATGGAATGGATGATCAAAACGAAGCGATAACAGATGCTCTAAGGGATAGAGCAGACCAGGAGATCAAGGCTCTAAGAAGACAGATGAGGGATAGATTAAAGATTGCTAGAGAGTCTGGAAAAGGTGACGTTGATGCAATTAGAGATTCCTTTGACGAGCGCATTGACATGGTTCGGGACGCTCTTAAACAAGACTTAAAAATCCAAAGACGCGCTGCAAGAGATAGGCTTACTAATGTTAAACGGCGTGTAGATGACGAGAAAGAAGTCGAGCTAAAGGCTATTAGAGAACGTCAAAAGGCACGAATAGAAGCAATTAAGAAAGAAGAGGCAGAAGGCAAGGAAGCGGCAAAAGCAGCAAGCCAGAAAATAGTTGAAGATGCAAGTAAGGCGTTCTCTGCCAAATTCCATGCGGATGCAATTGGAACAATTACAGAAGTCTTCGAAAGAATTAATCAGTTACCAGCTCCTGAACGATTGGGAATGATCACCAAGCTATTTGATGAGCAAGCGGCGAGAGGTATTAACCAGATGATCGGAAATATGGACAATTACCATAAGGCGTTAGAACTAGTTGCAAACACAACGAATTTTGCAGGAAGTACGAATAAGGAGTTTATGAAGCAGGTCGGCACTACTGCGTCACAAATGCAGATTGCAAAAAACGCATTTAGTGAATTGTCGATAACCTTTGGCACCTCTTTCTTACCTGCAATTAATGGCGTTATGAAAGCAATTGCTCCAATGATTCAGGGCTTCTCTTGGTTGTTGAACAAAGTTCCTGGCTTGGGATTCCTTGTCGCTGGCCTTGGGGCTGCGTTTGTAGGGATAACGGTTGCTTTGCCTGTGATTGCTTCTGTCGTAACGATTGTTTCGACTTTAGGGCTTACCTTGTCGGGAGTATTGCCAATTATCGGAACGGTGGTTGCAGTTATAGCAGGGATTGGTGTTGCCTTTGTAGCTGTTAAAGATGTAGTTATTCCTGCGGTTCAGTGGATATGGAATAAGTTGACTGAATTTGGATATTGGCTAGGACTTCAAATTGTTAATTGGACACAAGGGTTTGTGCAGATTGGCCCGACTGTTGTCAGTGCTTTAGGGCAAGCATTCTCACAGGTTGTTCAAATAGTAACGACTCCGTTTAAGGCTGCCATAGATGTTGTTGGTCAACTTTTCCAATCTTTAATATCGTCATTTACTTCGCGGATTAATGCCTTTTGGACATGGGCTATGGGTATATTTAAAGCAGCACAACGCTTGCTTAGTAGGAGAAAAGCATCTGGCTCAAAGAGCAAAAGCAAGGGAGGGAAAAAGAAAGGTGCTGCTGCAGGTGGTTTATTAACAGGCCCGACGAGTGTCCTTGCAGGAGAAGCAGGCGGAGAATACCTCGTACCTGCAAACAAGGCAGCGGCCTTCTCTAGAAATTACTTAGGAGGTGTTAGAGGTGCAGCTGCTGTTCCTGGCGGTCAACGATTCGCAGAGGGTGGTTTTACAGGTAATGCGAATATCAACATAACCACGGGACCAGTCTCGCAAGTTGATGGAACAAACTTCATTACTGTTACTGATATGACAAAGGCTGTTCAACAGGGGGTTAATCAAACATTAGATTTATTAGCTGGAGACATGCAACTTAGACAACAATTAGGAATGAGTTAAATGGCTAATACTCAGAAGGATCTTTTTTGTTTTCTTGAATATTACGCAGACAAAGCCAATGTTCTTGATGGAAGCAATAAACGTAATCCAAGTAATTCATATCAAAACTTCTATCAATCAGCGCAGTCATTAGCAGGTGTTGATAGTGATGTCGCAACTGGGATTGAATATTCTTATTTGGCTTTTGATGCTAATGGGTTTGGGTCCATACAAGCAGCAAACGTTGGCAGTCTTTCTTTGTCTCTTGCTAATACAGCGACTATTTATGATTTAACAGATACAGCTCTTACAGGTGATCGCTTAGTGATCTGTACTTTATATCAACAAAATGTAGGTCAAGACGCAGTACACGCCGCAAGTATTCAGTTAGTTTCTAGATATATTGGTACTATTGAGTCGGCATCTATGAGTGATGAGTCGGCTTCATGGAAAATTAGTCCAGCTCTTTCTAAGGGCAAAGGTCAAGTACCACCTAGAAGAGTAACCTCTGATTTGATGGGTCAATTCTTCTCGCCATGAAATTTAGAAACTGTCTTTTTGCTGCTGATTGCACTATTACCTGTGCTGATGGTACGGAAGAAAAAGAGTGCATTGGTTTTGTAGAAAATAACAAAAGAGTTTATAAAACTAAGGCAGGTGTAGAACTGACAGGAGCAAAAAAACCGACTTCTATAAAGCTTTTAAGTATCCTTGTGCATCCGATGGAACTTGGATTTATTAATAATAATTTGGAGATTAAAGAATAATGAAAATACTGAGACCACAGCCAAAGAGCAAGGAGTTCACAGCGCCAGAGCAGCCTAAAAGCGCTCCAGCTCAGGCAGTAGCCACCTTTGATGCATCAGCAGCTAATGATAAAAAACCTCCTTCTGATTTAAATCAAAAGCAAAAGATCGCAACTACAGGTGAAACAATACCTTTGGTATTTGGTAAGCGTGTCTCTGACAAAGGCGGTGTATGGGTTGCCCCAAGCCTTTTAAAGAGTGGGACAAGAATGTTTGAAGGTCGGTTTTTATATGCAATTAGCGTTGGTGAGGTTGCGAGTACTCCAGACACTAATTTTGCTTATTCAGGCTTAAAAAACCTTAAGTTTTCATTTGATGCAACAGTAACTCTTAGCCATAAATATGCAACCGCGTCTCAATTATCGTCTTCGCCTAATAGTTGTCCGATAGCGGGCCAGGGGCTTTTTTGCGGGATTAAAAATCTTACATATTTAGGGTCAGTACAGACCGCAACAGCTTCATTTACTGAAAGAGAGATGATAGATGTTAGCAACGTTTGGTGGGGTATGAATTGGCGCAATATTGGGACAGGGGATTTAACTAATACAGGGTTTACAGCCCAATTAACTGGTGTGTTTGATGTTAAGACGGGTGCTGATATAACAAGCGCTTATCACTCTTGGGCTGGGTCAACAACAAGTACTGTTTTTCCATTCAACTATAGATATAACGCTACAACAGGCGCATTAGAAGGCGGAGAGCCAGCGGGCAGTACCGAGAACTGGATTGATGATCCCGCTTTAGGATTTCAACCGCCAATCAACCAGGCAAGTGTAGACGCTGGCTTAATAACTCAGGCTTATTTGAACGGGTTGAATGGCATTAGTAACGGTAATCATAGATGGGCTTGGAAATATACAAACAATACTATTAATACTCAAGTTGTTGCTTCTAATCCTGCGACAGATAACACTTTGGTTGGTGTGCAATATGAATGGCATGCATCAGAGACAGAAGACCCGGACTCAACTCCTACAGCCGATAATTCTAGTTATGCAGATATCACTTTCCTCCAATGTGTAGGTGCTATTAATCCTTTGCCAACTTCAGGTAGTTTTAGCACACAAACAGAGCAATTATCTATTTTTTACGAACAAGGCGCAAAGGTGAATTTATATAGTGCGGGTTTATCAGGGTCAAGTTATACCGTGGCAGCCAGCAATCAATTTGTTGATTTAACAATGCATCTATTTAAGTTATATAAGCTTTCATCTGGTAATGATACAGCGGACATTGTGCAGCCAATGAACTTAACGAATTTGCAGAATTTAGCTACATTTGCAACTACTTATAAATTGCACTTTAACGGTGTTATTTCCCAGGCGGTAAATATTATTGAATATATCTCTAAACTATCTCCATTCTTTTTATTAGCTTTTATTTCTGACGGCGGACGTTATAAGTTTTCTCCTGTATTACCTTTGAATGGTAGTCATGCAATTGATGTAACTGCTTTAACTCCTACTCTTACATTTACTGAAGCCAATATTATTCCAGGGACTTATTCTAAGACTTATTTATCAGTAGAAGATAGAAGAGGTTTTATTGCTAATTGTGTTTATAGAACTGATGACCCTGCCACTATAGGAGCACAGCGAACACTTTCTGTAAGGTATGGGACAACTTCTATTGATGCACCAACAGAGCAATATGATATGTCTGATTTTTGTATTGATCCAGATCATGCCATCATTTATGCAAAGTATGAATTAGCCAGGCGGAAATATTCAACTCATAATATATCTTTATCAACTCCATTATTAACGACTGCTTTAATTCCAACTGACATCATAAAAGTTACACGTACAAGAAAATCGTCCACTGATGATGCTGACCGTACTGAGACAAATTGGTATCAAGTAAGTAGTGTTTCACATACAGCAGACGGCGAGACAAAAATAGATGCTTCACATTTTCCTGTTAATGGATCTAGTGTTTCTGAGATTTCTAATGAAGTCTTAAATGGAACTTTTACGGTGCTTCAGTAATGCCGAATTTCCCAAGCTTAGAACCACGCACAAGAGCGATTACATATGGTGATTTTCCCCAGTTGATTCATAAGGGGTTATCAGGTGGTAACGTTCGATTTTTACAAGGTACGGACAGAATTGCACAGAAATTGACGATTGCTTACGAGTACTTAACAGAAGCAGAAATGAAGTTACTTTTAGATCATTATCAAGAACAACAAGGCAGTTTAATCCCTTTTGATTTACCTTCTGCAGTTTGGGCCGGATACGCTAGCGGTGCTCCTATTAGCGCTAGTGATTATCAGTGGAGATATACAGGGGCATTTACCGTAGGCATGTCAGGACCGATTAGTTATAGCACTAGTATTGAATTAGAGAGCGTACCTATCTAATGGCTATCTATCCTTCTATTATTCCATCCGCTAGGACGTATATTCCGGGCGATTTCCCTGCTGTTGTTCAAACAACATTAGCGGGATCTGTTGCAGGTTTTAGACGTGGTAATAGAAGAATCGAACAGAAATTACAACTTGAATATGAGAATTTAACAGAAGCCCAAGTTACAACTTTAAGGTCACATTTTGATGGACAAAAAGGAAGTTATGAGATCTTTTATTTATCAGAAGCGTGTTGGTCTGGATACCTAGGTGATCCTCCCGTTGCTCTTGTTAGTGATTTTGCTTGGATATACGCGGCCCCAATTACTATTACTGATGGTATAGCTACAAAATGGAGCGCTTCTGTAGAATTAAAGACTATCCCCATTGATATTGGTGATTTAATAGTTGACGGACAGGATGCTTCTGACACCTGGGAGTATATCCTGGAAGCAGGGTCGGCATCGACTTCTAATCAGGATTACATCTTCGACGGCTCAGGAGCTTAAGCAATGCCTCTTACACTGACAGCAAAACAAAAACAAAGAATTGATACAGCTAGTAACTGGACAAGTGCTAACCCCGTTTTGCTTACAGGAGAAATAGGAATCGAGTCTGACACTGGGAAGGCAAAGTTAGGCGATGGGTCAACAGCTTGGAGTTCTTTAGGTTATACAGCTTTTGGCGGATTACCAAAGACCGGCGGCACAATGACCGGCGCAATTCTTGGTGATAATTCGACAAGCGCCAGTACTCCAGGTTATGCGTTTGATGGTGATGCAAATACAGGATTATTAAGAACGGGTGCTGATGCGGTTGCTTTGGTAACAGGTGGAACGGCTGCGGTTTCTGTTGATAGCTCCCAAAACGTTGTTATAGCCGCGAACTTAACAGTTAATGGAACTACGACAACAATTGATACTCAAAATTTAGATGTAGAAGATAAAAATATAACGATAGGAAAAGTAAGCACCCCTTCTGATACGACTGCCTCTGGAGGAGGCATTACTTTAAAAGGATCGTCAGATAAAACGATTACTTGGACAGATTCAACGGATTCATGGGATTTCAATCAGCACGTTAATATTGCAACTGGCAAAGAATACAAAGTTAATAACGTATCAGTTTTAAGTTCAACAACTCTTGGGACTTCTGTTGTTGGCTCTTCTCTGACTTCTGTTGGAACTATTGGAACAGGAACATGGCAGGGGACAGTAATAGCGGCTGCTTATCTTCCTGATGGGACTACAAGCGCAGAAGGTGTCGTTCAGTTAGAAGACTCAACCTCTTCGACATCTACGACTAAAGCGGCTACTCCTGCGAGTGTTAAGGTTTCTAAGGACGCGGCGGACGCAGCGGCAACAACAGCTAATGCGGCATTGCCTAAAGCTGGCGGACAAATTTCTGGCAATATTACTTGTGCTGGTACTGAAACTGTTGATGGAAGAGATTTATCTGTTGATGGCGCAAAACTAGACGGTATAGAAGCTAGTGCAGACGTAACAGATGCCACTAACGTTAATGCGGCTGGCGCAATAATGGAAAGTGATGTTGATGCAAAAGGGGACATATTAGCAGGTACAGCAGATAATACCGTTTCACGTTTAGCGGTTGGTACTGATGGATATGTTTTAAAAGCTGATAGCTCAACAACGACAGGTTTAGCATGGGGTCTTGATAGCGCAACTGACTCAACAAAGCTCCCTCTTGCAGGCGGAACCCTGACGGGAAAAGTGACTCATAACTATACTTCAAGTCTAAGAATCCCCGCAGGAACTACTGCCCAACGTGACGCTTCAGCAGCAGTAGGTGATTTTAGATGGAATACCACTCTTGAACAGTATGAAGGATATGACGGTAGTGCATGGGGTGAGATAGGAGGCTCAGGAGGAACTGGCGCAGCAGACCTTTTAGATATTGCCAGCTCTAGCGGAACAGGAGGAGGCTCTGCAACTTTCAACGGTACAGCCTACCGATTTAAGTTAGTTACTAAAGGAACGTCAACAGCCGTCACCCCTACCTCTGCCGAAATCCTGACTGTTTCGATTAACGGGATTCTTCAAAAACCAAATGACGGTTCTGGACAAGGAGATATGACTGAGGGTTATGTCGTATCAGGTACAGATATAATTTTTGATTCACCTCCTGCGGCTTCTTCTGATTACTTTATTGTCAATATGGGCGCGGCTGTATCGGTAGGTAATGCTTCAACAGTTACCGTTGCTGATGAGAGTTCAGACACAACTTGCTTCCCTACTTTTGTTACAGGTGCGACAGGGAACCTTGCAGCAAAGACAGGATCAAACTTAACTTTTAACTCTAGTTCTGGACAATTAGCGGCGACATCTTTTGCAGGTGATGGCTCTGCTTTAACTGGTATCGCTGGGGCTACGGCTGATGGTTGCCTATATGAAAACGATAGAACACTAAGCAACAATTACACGATAGGGTCAGGCAAAGGAGCACATTGCGTGGGACCGTTGACAATTAGTGCAACATTGACTATTAACGGTCGCTTAGTTATTAGCTAATATAAAACTATGACGATTGTTCTAAACGGGGCTTCAAATACTCTTACTGGGTTGGCTACGGCTGGCGCAGGAATACCAGGGTCAGAAGTTGTCGCAGCAGGAGCACTTTCTAACGGTGGAATCATTCAAGTAAAGAGTGTGCATTTTAACAGTGGAGTTGCTAGTCAAAGTCACCCTGCACAAAACTCATCCCAAAGTTGGTGGGAATATGACAATGCAAATTTAAGAATTGGTATTACTCCAACAGCAGCGTCAAACAAAATATTAGTTATGGGTCATGTGAGCGTTGGTGCTGCTGTTAGTACAGCATTATCCTTTAGAATATATAGACGATTAGGCAGCGGTACAGGTGCAATGGTTGGCAGCAATACTGCTACAAATGGCACAGCTTATTTATGTTTTGGATCAACTCTAATAGATCAAACCAACCAAACTTACACACAACCTTTCACTTATTTAGATACTCCTGCCAATGCAAGTGATGAACACGTTTATTATTTAGGATTTAATCATAACAGTAGTCAAACAAGAGATATTAAAATAAATACATCTGGAGATGATAGTAGTGATTATGCTTGCGAAAGAGCAACTTCTGGTATCACATTAATGGAGGTAGTAGCATGAGCAGTATTTATAAGCATGAACGTAGAGAAAACTATCCTTCTTTAGGAGATTTTGCGGATGCTATGTACTGGAACAGTGAAGGAGATGATACGAAATTAAAAGCTTATTACGCAGCCTGTAAAAAGGTTAAATCTGACATTCCTAAATCCTAATGCCAGGCGAAGCACAAATAACAGCAGCATCAGGAGGCGGGTCCGCAGCATTTGTAGGGCCACCGACTAGCAGCATACATACAAAGCTCAAGCTTCCCGGTGATACGGGTTCTGCTGGTCAAGTTCTTAAGATTAAGAGTGCTAACCATTCATCGACAAACGCGGAACTTGAATGGGCGGCTGATGCTGGCGGTAAAGTTCTTCAAATAGTTCAATCAACTAATTCGGATGCTCGGTCATCAACAAGTACAAGTTTCGCAGATATCAGTGGCACTGATGAAACAGGAAGTGGAACAGTTTGGGAATGTAATATCACACCATCATCGGCAAGTAATAAGGTCATAATTTTTCTAAATGCAAGAATGTCATGGAGTGGCGATGCAGGACATTTAAGATTGCAGAGAGGTAGTACTGTCATTAATGCAGGAACTTATACGGCTGCTAGAGCTGGTATAGGTGGAGGATATATGGGAGGTGCATCTTTAGGAGAAATCTATTATGGAACTTATAATATGAGTACAGCATTCATGGATGAACCTAATACGACAAGTGAAGTAACTTATAAATGTCAATGGTATGTTAATAGCGGATATGCTGTTCTTAATGGACCTTCTTCACATCTAGTTGCTGGTTACAATAACGTATATGCCAATGCCGTTGAGAGTTCAATATTGTTAATGGAGGTAAGCTGATGTTAGATTTTGCTGCAATATATAAAGCTTATCCAGAGGTCATACATCTAGGAGAAAAAGCCTTTGATAAAGATTGGAAAGAAGTAACTATTGAGCAATCTAAAATAAATGCTGCACGAACTGAATTAAACACAGAGGCCGCAAAAGTTAAATATAAAACCGATAGAGCTGAAGCTTATCCATCACTACAAGAACAATTTGATCTTCAATACTGGGACAAAGTAAATGGAACTACAAAGTGGCAAGAGGCGATCGCTAAAGTTAAATCAGATAACCCTAAGCCAACATGAAGGAGGTAAATTAAAATGGCTGTAGTTGACCAAGATAATATTAGTTCAAGCAGCGGCACAGGAGCGGCTATTAGTCTCACAGCGAGTAGCAATACTTGTACTGCAAATATCACTAATATTCCAGGTAGAAATTTAATAATTAATGGTTCTCAAGCTATAGATCAAAGAAATAATGGAACTGAAGTGACTCCAGTCCATGCAAAATGTGTTACTGATCGTTTTAAATTTGATTTGTCACAAGCTTCAAAGGTCAAAGCTCAACAGGTAGCAGATGGCCCAACAGGATTTACAAAGAGTCTTAAAGTTACATCTTTAGCAGCTACAACTCCTGGGGCTTCTGATTATTACCTACTACAACAGCATATTGAAGGTTTAAATTCAGCTCAGTTGGGATGGGGAGCTGCTGGAGCGAAAACTGTTACCTTGTCTTTCTGGGTTAAATCTAGTTTGACAGGAACTTTTGCTGCTTGTATAAGAAATGGTGCTTATGACAGAGCAAATGTTCAAACTTATGCAATTTCTGCTGCTGATACCTGGGAGAAAAAAACTATAACTTTTACAGGTGATACTAGCGGAACTTGGTTGACTACCACAGGAAAAGGTTTATCGGTGGGATGGGATTTCGGAGGTGGTACTAATTTTGACGCCGCCTCAACTGGTTCATGGTTGGCTACAAATGATTTTACTACTAGTTCTTGTACTCATTTAGTAGCTACCAATGCCGCTACATGGCAAATAACAGCCGTTCAATTAGAAGCTTCGGAATACGCCTCGGAATTTGATCATAAAAAGTATTCTGATGAATTGAAAGAGTGTCGTAGATATTACTATCAAGCTGGTGTTAATGATGTAAACACCAGTACAGAATGGATCAAACTTCTATTGACTCGTACAGGTGGATTAAGAAACGCAAATGTTATGTTTAGAGAAACAATGAGAGCTGCGCCAACAGTTACACTTACGGGTCAATTTGATGATGGTGGAGCAACAATCGTTGCAGGTGGTATAGGTATAGAAAGATGTACTTTTAATCAATCATCATCTTCTGCCGCTGGCGATGCTCCTTCTGTCTATTATTGGACAGCCGCTGCGGAGCTTTAACTATGACTTATAAAAAAATAATAGATCCTTTTACAGAAAAGGAATCCACAAAGACAATCTTACGGAAAGCAGATAATGCTTGTATCCCTTTTGATGACGCAAACACTGATTATATTGAATATAAAGCCTGGTTAGAAGCAGGTAATACCCCAGAGGAGGCCGACTAATGGGATTAACTCAAGCAGGCGAGGAAGGTCTTAAATTTTCCAATAGTGGCTCTAACGGTCAATATATAAAGAAAGACAGCACCGCTACAGGAGGCATGAGCTGGGCCGATGCCGAGGCTGGCAAGTTCGTTACAGGTACTACGGCAGAACGTCCAGGCAGTCCAAGTATCGGAGATTGTCGAGTCAATACAACAACTAAAAGCTTTGAATATTACAACGGTCAAGATTGGGTCTTTACTCA
>CEVZ01224232.1_pt1 | contig 15267 bp, 10 predicted proteins | sample 361371 | NCBI WGS metagenome assembly CEVZ01 (sample SAMEA2620217, study PRJEB7988) | marine metagenome | isolation source: saline water (ENVO:00002010), including
TCAGAATCAACAATTTCTTCTGAACTTCCGGCTACAGCTTCTGACCACTCTTCGACAGACATGGCCGCGCCACCATCCGCAGGTTGCCAAACTTGTTCACCGGTTTCCTCATTAACTACCCATTCGCCTTCAGCCCAATCAACTTGTTCGTAAGCGGCTTCGTCAGCAACCTCAGTTTCACTTTTTATATCGACTCTCCATCCAGTCATGCGGGCTGCAAGGCGAGCATTCTGACCTTCTTTTCCTATAGCTAAAGAGAGTTGATAATCAGGAACGACCACTGTTGCTGTACCAGATTCTTCATCGACTAAAACTTCTTTAATTTTCGCTGGGGACAGAGCTCTGGTGACAAATTCGCCCGGGTCATCTGAGAAAGGAATTATGTCGATTTTTTCTCCTCTTAACTCATTGACCACCATTCGTACTCTGGCACCACGCGCCCCCACACAAGCACCAACTGGGTCAATCGTTGCGTCATTTGAGCTAACAGCAATTTTTGTTCTGTGTCCTGGTTCGCGGGCGCAAGCTTTGATCTCTACAATCCCATCAGAAATTTCAGGAACTTCTAACTCAAATAGACGCTTTATTAAACCAGGGTGTGTCCTGCTTACAACGATCTGAGGACCCTTTGCAGTTTTTCGCACTTCAACTATGTAAGCCTTTAAACGCGAATTGGGTTCCGGTCTTTCGAACGGAACTTGTTCTGCTTGTGGTAAAAGGGCTTCTACGCGACCCAAGTCTAAAAGTGTGTAACGCGAATCTGTTTGCTGAATCATTCCTGTGACAATGTCACCCTCACGTCCTGCATACTCTTCATACTTAAGGTCTCTCTCAACCTCACGGATTCTCTGGGTCATCACCTGACGTGTTGTCTGAGCTGCAATTCTCCCAAAATTTTCCGGTGTTACATCAAATTCTTCCCCTTCGGGTTCACCATTCTCATCAATGTCTTGAGCAAAAACCCTGAACTCCATGCTGTCAGGATCAATTGTTACCCAAGAAAATTCATGAGCTCCGGGCATTCTTTTGTACGCGGACTCTAAAGCATCAGCTAAAGCCGCAAGCATGTCCTCAACGGTTATTCCTTTTTCAGATGCAACAGCCTGCAGAGCTTCCAGCATTTCGGAATTCATTGGCCTATCCCTTCCTCTAAAATTTTTTCATTCTTACCATGAGACCTATTTGATTTAGGCTCTGGCTGCCAAACAAAAACTGTTCTCGCCTTCTGTATCGCCTGAAACGGCACTTCCTCTAGAGAACCGTTTTCCAGCAATACAGAAATTCCTGTTTGACCAGTTGCTTTCAATACGCCTTCTATCCGCCTCTCCCCTTCGGAGTTGGGAATTTTTTTGATAGCTACCAGGCTTCCCACAGCTTTTTCAAAATGTTGCGGTTTTTTTAATGGTCTTTCAAGACCAGGGCTAGTTACCTCCAAAGTGTAAGACCCTGATACAGGTTCAATTTGATCTAATTGACGCGATATATCACGAGTTATATCCGCTAATAACTCGGTATTTAGTCCTTCTGAATGGTCTACAACTATCTTCAGAATGCCACCGTTCAACTCAACATCTACAAGTTCTAAATCTGCGTTTGAACACAAAGGGGAAACTAAATCACCTACTTTTTCGGCAACACTCATAGCAACCCCTAATCCTTTATTAAATTTATATTCAGTACACACCCACGCCCAAAAAGAGGCGTGGGCAAAACCCACGCCTCGTCCAAAGGAACGAACGATGCACCTCTCTTAAATCATACCGGCAGTCACGCTGTCCTGCTTCAAGATTTTAGTGAAGCCTTCTAAGCTCCTTGATTTCTTATTTCACTCAGTTTCAATTTTGTCTCGTTTACATCATCTCCTTGCTCTTTAAGGAGTTGTTCTCTATCAATTAGTGCCTCACGTTCAGCAAGTTTCGTATCTATACGTGCAAGAGCACTTTCTGCTCCTTCTTTGTGAATAACTTTCGCCCATGAAACCAACGCATCAACCATTTCATCTTCTTTGACGACTTCAACATTTTTACCTTTTACGAACAGATGCCCCCTTCCGCGGCCGGCAGCTATCCCAAGGTCGGCATCGCGTGCTTCGCCTGGTCCGTTCACGACACAACCCATTACCGCTACCTGCAGTGGAATCTCTTCATCAGCAAAAGCTTCCATAGCTGCTTCGGCTACTGACACAACATCAATTTCAGCTCTTCCGCAACTAGGACATGAGATGAGATCCACGTTTTTTCTATCGCGCAATCCCATAGCTTCCAAAAGTTGTCTACCTGCTCTGGCTTCATGCACTGGATCTGCCGTCAATGAAAAACGAATCGTGTCTCCTATTCCCTCGGCAAGCAATGTAGCTATGCCTGCAGTGGACTTAATTAATCCCACAGGCGGAGGTCCTGCTTCAGTAACCCCTAGGTGTAAAGGGTGATCGGTTAGCTCAGCGAGTTGTCGATATGCATCTAGCATCAATGGCACATTTGACGCTTTAACGGATATTTTGATCAAATCGAAACCAACTTCTGAAAAATAACCTATTTCCTGTAAGGCAGACTCAACCATCGCTTCGGGTGTTACTTTTCCTCCATGTTTCTCGTAAAGATCTGGGTGTAAGGATCCGCCGTTTACTCCTATACGGATCGGAACATCACGGTCTCTAGCTTCTGCGGCAACAGTTTTTATGTGTGCAGGATTTTTTATGTTTCCCGGATTTAAACGTAAACAGTGAACACCTGCCTCTAATGCGGCTAAAGCCATTTTGTATTGGTTGTGGACATCTGCGACAACCGGCACTGGCGATCTTGGAACTATCTCAGCCAGTCCCTCAGCAGCAGCAATGTCGTTACAGGTGCAACGCACAATGTCCGCCCCGGCCATGGCAAGTTCATAAATCTGTTGAAGTGTCCCTTCAACATCGGACGTTCGGGTGATAGTCATAGATTGGACACTTATAGGTGAAAAACCACCTACTGGCACGTCTCCGACCTGTATCTGACGGGTTGGGCGTCTGGGAAATGAAGACTTTGTATCCACTATTCAATGAGACTATCGGAACTTTTTTGACCTGATGAATCAGCAGTCATCATCAACCAAAATTCGGCAAGTCGACAATATCTCTGTAGAGAGCTATCAGGGCAATTCCTACCAATACTGTTATCACTACCCAAGTAACAGGAATCAGCTTGTTTATATCCGCTACGTATCTCTTTCCTTTTCTGGATCTAAGTCTCTCATACGTGGCAATAGCGGCATGTCCACCATCAAGGGGCAATAAAGGAACCAAATTAAATATTCCTACGAAAACGTTTATCAAAACTAGGAACCACAAATAATTGTGCGTTCCCTCATCCAACATCGCGCTACCTAAACGCGCTGCTCCATAAATTGACAAAAGGCGATCATCTTCACTTTCAGTTTGCGACCCAACTGGTTCAGCCGAAGGTTGACTCTCACTACTAAATGTTCCTTTTACGAAACCGGTTAGGCCATCTGGGGAGAAAAAATCTGCGAGTCCTTCTACTGAAGCGACCGATAATTCTGTAAATCTGTCAAATGTAGCAGGAACTGAATCAACCAAACTGAGTGGCACGAAACTGCGTTGAGGGCCTACTCCAAAAAACCCCCTGACTGCTATTTCTGCATCAGGCAGTTGTTCTTCGTCTTTTATCCATGAGATTCCTCTTTGTTCTCGTGGTATTAGCTCAACTTCAAAAATTCCTATACCCGTTCCTAATCGGTTGATTTCTACCTTATGGGTATTTCCGTCTGTCAAAATAGATGAAAAATCTTCCCAATTTGAGTAAGGATTTCCGTCTACTGAAATAATCTGATCTCCTGCCTCAATTCCATCTATAAACAACGCCCCCTCAGGAGTGACACGTTCACCAATATTGGCGAATCTGTAGAATTGTTTCCCGTCTCTTTCGAATTCTATTTCTAAAAATTTTCCAGGGTTTTCATAAACAACCATTCCAAATGATTTGAAACTTTCTGTTTTCTGACCTCCAACTGAAAGTATTCGGTCACCCTTGACCACTCCGACATCTGAAGCCGTCGACTCTGGTACGACTTGTCCTACGTCCCACTTAGTTGGATGCGGCTCTCCGATCGTCATAAAAATTACTATTAGTAAAATTAACGCCAGGAAAAAATGGGTTGCAGAACCTGCAAGAGTGAGTGCCAATCTTTTTGGATATGACTGAGCCCTGTAGGTGCGATCTTCTAATGCAGGATCTACATCTTCGAGATTGTTCATTCCAGTAACTCGAACATATGCTCCTGCAGGAATTGCTTTCAACCCGTACTCAGTTTCTCCTCTTCGGAAAGAAAAAATTCGAGGCCCGAATCCTATAAAAAATTCTGTTACTTGCATTCCGCTCATTCGAGCTACTACGTAATGACCTAATTCATGGAAAAAGAAGATGAGAACAATAGAAAGAACTACAACAACTGCAGAAAAACCGCCTAAGAAGGCTAGAGACACAAAAGCGCCGATGAGTAACAGCAATTTAAAATTCTGATCTCTATCCATGAGCTTATTTCCGGGATTTTATGAAGTTTGAAGCTATTTTTCTAGCGTCTCTATCAGCTTTCAGAACAGCTTCTATGCTGTCAGCATCTTCACCTGACCAGCTTTCAAGCGTCGCAGAAATTGTTTCTGAAATCCCTACCCATGAAAGCTGACCTGCAAGAAATGCTGCGACTGCTTCTTCATTTGCAGCATTTAACCACGCAGGCGCCGTTTTTTTCTCTTTTCCTGCTTCGTAAGCGATATTTAAACATGGAAAAGCTTCATGATCTGGTGGTTCGAAATTTAAATTCATTTCTTGTGACCAGTCAATGGCTCCAAACGAATGATCGATTCTGTCTGGGTAAGTCAGTGCGTAAGCTATGCAAAGACGCATATCCGGATTGGACAACTGGGCCAAGGTCGCACCATCAGAAAAGGTGACCATCGAGTGAACAATTGATTGCGGGTGTATGACTACATCTATTGCTTCATATGGGATGCCGAATAGTTCATGTGCTTCTATTACTTCCAAACCTTTATTCATGAGAGTTGAAGAGTCAACAGTAATTTTGGGGCCCATATCCCATGTGGGATGCGAAAGTGCATCTTCAATTGAGACGTTCAATAATTCTTCATTTGAAAGCCCTCGGAATGGCCCGCCTGAAGCCGTTAAAATAATCCGGCTTATGCTTTCTGGGTTTGGGTTAATTCCGAGGCATTGATGTATCGCGCAATGTTCGCTATCGACAGGGATCAACTCTGCTCCTTGTGTTGAACGAAAGTTCTGAATCAGAGGACCAGCAGCTATAAGTGACTCTTTGTTCGCGAGCCCAAGTCTTTTACCCGCTTCCAATGCGGCCAGTGTGATAGGCAATCCAGCAAATCCTACTACTCCATTTATTACTACATCACTTAGTGATGATGCTGCTGTTAGCGATTCAGGACCAGCAGTTACCTCAATTTGTGAAGGTAGCTTTTGTCGCAGCTCTTTCTCCAAAGAGGTATCCGAAATTACAACAGTCTTTGGTTTATACCGAACAGCCTGTTCAACTAAAAGTTCGACGGATCTAGAAGCCCCTAAAGCAATAACCTCAAATTCATCAGGATGGTTTTCGATAATCTCAAGAGTTTGATTACCGATTGATCCTGTCGATCCCATTATGGCGACAGTTGTCGCAGACATCTAGTGATTTTACCTTTTAAATCGCTTATCGCTATACGGGATCATGCAGTAAATAGATTCAACAGGCGGGCCGTGAAATAAGTTGCTGGAAGAACAAACAGCAAAGCGTCAAAACGGTCGAGAAAACCTCCATGTCCTGGGAGGACTGACCCCATGTCTTTTATCCCTAAATCTCTCTTGAGCATCGACTCGCTCAAATCTCCTAATGGTGCAGCCAGTGCTCCTACCAACCCAAGCACAAAAGCAGTTCCGAGATCACCTGGGTCTTGGCCAAACGGTGTGATCTGTCCCACGACAATTACACCTGTAAGAAATGAAATGGCCATACCGCCTAGCAGGCCTTCCATTGTCTTGTTTGGACTTACAGATGATAGAGGAGTTCTGCCTATTAGACGGCCTACTAATAATCCTCCTGTGTCATATCCGACTGTTATTAGGACAGCTGCTAGAAGCATCCCTATGCCATTTTTATCGTTCAGCATTAAACCTATGAAACAACCAAGTAAACCTATATAAGCAACTCCAAATAAGGTTATTGATGTGTTCGCAATTGGCATATTGCGATCCACTCCTGTTAAGTACCAGAGAAGAGTGAAAGTAACTGTCAATGCCAGAATCAGAGGAATGGCTGATTCAAACCTCCAGTAAGCTCCGATGTTTAATGCTGCTATTGCTGCCATTCCTAACAAGGTCGCTGGCTGATATCCCGCTCTTCTCGCAGTTAGAAAAAATTCTGAACCGGCAAAAACAAGTAAAGCTGTACTAAATATCAGGGTTACTGTGGCACCTGCAGCACACACACCTAGAAAAACTGCGCCTAAAGCCAAACCGGTAATAAGTGCCGTTGACATATTTCTGCTTGGCACACTTTGCCCCGTAGTGTTTGATTGGGCTGCAGGCTGGAAAACCGGAGTTGTTTTTTCTGTCTTTATTTCCTCTGTGTTATCGGGTGGAAATATAGGAGGGTTGAACTCTCCGCTGAAAGGGTCGCTGTCTGATGGTTCTTCATCAAAAAAGATTGCAGCGGTTTCACCATCTAAATCACCCACATGTTGTTGAGATTCGTGTTCGATTAAGGCTTCATCAGACCATTTGGGAGTCTGAGCTATTTCAGACCATGGGTCGTCATCGGATGCAATAGTCGCAGGTTCTTCTGTCCAATGCGGTAATTCTTCAGAGACACTGTCCTCTTCGTCAAATACAGAACGCCCAGGCTCCACGCCATCCTCGGGAACTTCAAGTCCGAGTATTCGGATCTCTTCAAATTCTTCTTGTCCTCTATCACCTACCACAGATCACCTCACCATCCATTTGGAACTAAACATCTAATAATTCTTCTTCCTTAGCGGATCTTGATTTTTCTATTTCATTTTCATTAGTGTGTGTCAGATCATCAAGCTGGGAAGACAACCATTTCACATTGTCTTCTGAAACTCCGCCATTGTTTGCTAAATCATCTAAATCTTTTCGGGAATTTCTTCTAATTCCGCGCAATCGGTTTTTCCCTTCCTCTGCCATACCATTTACCATTCGTACCAGATCTTGGCGACGTTCTTGGGTCAACTCGGGAAAAATAAGTCTTATTGTGCGTCCATCAGTGCTTGGCGTTAATCCTAGATCGGCCTGATTCAGAGATCTTTCAATAGCTTCCACATTTCCCTGATCGTGAGGGGTTATCAATAATTGTCGGGCTTCAGGCACAGAAAAGGTTGCGAGTTCCTGCATCGGCATTTCCACGCCATAAGCTTCCACCGTTAAACGTTCCACAATGGAAGAAGAAGCTCTTCCAGTTCTAACGGTTCCAAACTCGCGTCGAACATAGGCGACTGATTCAAGCATCTTCTCTTCTGCTTCATCCAAAATCATCTGGAGGAGTTCTTCACTCACCGCTACCCTTTCCCCTAAGAGACTAGTGTACCTATGGCCTCTCCAGCGAGTATGGACCTTACATTACCTGCTTGCATCAGATCAAACATGACAATGGGAAGATCATTGTCCATACATAGGGTTATAGCAGTTGCGTCCATTGCTTGTAGCCCTTTTTGTATCACTTCTAAATGTGAGACCTGTTCCAATAATGTGGCTGAGGGGTCTTTCTTGGGGTCTGCTGTGTAGATTCCACCTGTCCCTGAGTGGGTTCCTTTTAAAACAACGCCTGCTTCTATTTCGATAGCTCGTAATGCTGCTGTCGTGTCGGTAGTGAAGAAAGGGTTGCCTGTTCCTCCTGCGAAAATAACCACTCTTCCCTTTTCTAGATGCCGGGTTGCTTTTCGTCGAATATATGGTTCTGCTATCTGCGCCATGTGTACAGCTGTTTGTACACGTGTAGGTTGACCCAACTGTTCAAGTGTGTCCTGCAGGGCGAGTGCGTTGATTACAGTTGCGAGCATGCCCATGTAGTCGGCTTGGGCTCGGTCCATGCCGGCTCCGGCTCCAGCCATTCCTCGCCAAATATTGCCACCGCCGACTACTACTGCTATGTCAACTTCGTATTCTGATCTGACCTGAAATATTTCTTCAGCTATTACTCCGACTATGTCGCCATCTATTCCAAATCCTGCATCACCTGCAAAAGCTTCTCCGGAGACCTTTAGAACAATACGATCCCATTTAGCTTTTTTACCTTTTGATGACTGTTCGGATTCGGAAGCTGTCATGCCTATTCACCGATGAAGGCTTGTTCGAATCTTATTAGCTGGCCTTCTCCGATTGTTTCTTGTACGGTCGCTTTGTCGCCGTGTAGTCCCTGCTCCAGGAGAACAGATTCCTTATACCAGGCGGTTAATCTACCCTCTACTATTTTTTCCCATGCCTGTTCAGGTTTGCCTTCTGCTTTTGTTATTTCCAGCAATGAATTTCTTTCCTGCTCGACGAGTTCTTCCGGTACTTCATCTCTGCTGAGCGCTGTTGGTTTAGCGAAAGCAATATGGAGAGCTACTTGATGTAGTGTCTCTTGGTCAACGTTGGCACCTTGTACTAGAACTCCGTTCACTCCTCTTCCGTCTTGAACGTGTAGATATGTGTCGACTATTTGATCGTCGCTGCCTTCGATTAGTACTACTTTTCCTACAGAAACATTTTCTTTTATTGATAGACGAACATCGTCAATGACTTCAGCTTTTGATTCAACTGCCTGTTCGCCTTCTTCTAGGACTGCTTCTGCAAGGCTGTTTACGAGTTCTACAAAACCTTCTGATTTTGCGGAGAAGTCGGTTTCACAGCATAAGTGCACCATCGCTGCCTTATTGCCGTCTGTGGCTATAGCGACAGCTCCTTCTGTATTATCCCTGTCTGACCGGGATGCCGCTTTGGCTAATCCTTTTTCCCTGAGAGCCTGAGCAGCTGCTTCTTGATCACCGCCGTTTTCAACCAAGGCTTTCTTGGCGTCCATCATCCCTGCGCCTGTAAGGTCGCGGAGTTCTTTTACGTCTTTTGCTGTTATTTCAGTCATCCGATGAGCCTTCTTCTGTTTCTGCAACTTCTTCATTTACAGAGTTGCTGTTTTGTTCTGCTTCTGAATTTTCTTGAGAGATTCTCTCTTCTCTTTCAGTTTCTGCAATTGCAGCTTCTTCTCGGGCTTGAGCTTGTTGAGCTGCCTTGTCTTCAGCGTCAAGCGAAGGAGCTTCTGGTTTTTTTGACTTTGAATTGTATATGTGTCTTCCTTCTTCAACGGCTTCTGAAATCATGTGGCACATAAGTTGGCTGGCTCTGATTGCGTCATCATTCCCTGGTATTGAGTATTGGATAACATCTGGATTGCAATCAGTGTCGACGATGGCAATTACAGGTATGCCTAATTTGTTTGCTTCAGTTACAGCTATGTGTTCTCTTATGGTGTCTATGACGAAAACCGCATCTGGAAGCTTCGTCATGTCTTTGATTCCGGTTAGGTTACGCTCGAGTTTTTCAAGCTCACGGTTCAACATCAATGCTTCTTTTTTGATCATCGCGTCAAATTCACCTGACTCGCGCATTCTTTGGTATTCCTGCATTTTGCCGACTCTTTTTGAAATTGTCTGGAAATTGGTCAGCATTCCTCCCAGCCAGCGTTGGTTTACGTATGGCATGCCGCATTTGTTTGCGTAGGACTCAACTGCTCCTTGAGCTTGTCTCTTTGTTCCAACTAGTAGGACTGTTCCGCCGTTGGCGACTAAGTCACGTGTGAAGGTATATGCCTGTTCGATACGTTCGAGCGTCTGGTTCAGATCAATTACGTAAATGCCGGATCTTTCACCGTGAATAAAGCGTTGCATTCTTGGATCCCAGCGCTGTGTCTGGTGCCCGAAGTGAACGCCCGCTTCGAGCAACTGTTTCATTGTGACGACTGCCATGTCGTTTTTCCTTTCCCAACGGTTTAGCTGATCCCTGTCAAGCGCTTAAGCGACCGTGGGTAGACAGAGATGAATTTTTTACCTATTTAAAACAGGCTTTCAAACTCTATCCTGTGTTCTATTCGAAAACTATAGTTAGTTTCTATTTTGCGGATTTCAAAAATTTTTAAGAAATCACGCAATCATCGTTACGGAGTGTTCCATCAATATAGATGCTGCTACACCAGAAAGAACGTCGTTCAACCATTTGATCAGCTAAGGCTCCACTCATGTTGACTGACTTTAGGTCAGCTTCCATTAGTACGGCTGCTGTCAAATCTGTTCTCATCATTGATGCATGAGAGAGGTTCGTTCTGAAGAAAAGAGCACCTGGTGCTTTTGCGTCGTTGAGACTTGCTCCTGCAAGATTAGTATTTGAAAGAGCTGCACCGGAAAGGTTAGCTCCGTCAAAGTTTGCCCCTGCGAGCATAGTTCCATTTAATAGGGCGCCTTCCAGATTGGCTCCCGCAAAGTTGATTCCAGGAAGAATCATTCCCGCCAGATTCTCACCAGACATGTCGACTTCCGAACAGTCAGCATTTGGAGCTACATAACATGTTTTCTTAACTACAACAGCTTCAGCCTCAGCTTCTTCTTCAGCTTCTGCTGCTTCAGCTGCCTCTTCAGCTTCTTCTGTTTTCTTTTGCTCAGTTGCTTCAGCTTCCGCAGTTTCAGTTGAATCTGCTTTATCTGCTGCAGCTTGCGGTGTTGCCTCGTCGTCACCACCGCCTCCGCATGCACCGACGACAAGCGCAAGGACTAAAAGTCCTAAAGCAATCGCCTTTCCTTGTCGTCGGCCCATTTGGATTTTCATGTTTTCTCCTGTTGTAGTTTCTGTGTCTTGTGTGTCGATTCTCATCATGTCAACCACTAGTCCTCAAATACCAAGGTCAAAGCAACTAGATCTTCTACTGTGTATGGCTGCCCATCAGCTTTGGTGGCAACAGTGCCATCCTCGTTGTAGTAAACCGGCAACTCATCATCACCTGAAGCTTTCCTAGCTATCAGTGTTTCACCACCTGTTGTTATAGCTTTCTGGACTGCTCCTACTGCTAGATTCTCCATTGCTATTTCAATTGGTTCCTGATCCATTGTGATCGTCACACCAACATCTGTAGTAATTGATGTAGCTGTGAAACCAGAAGCGTCTTTAATCTGCATCTGTGTTCCATCAGCTGAAACAGTTACTGTCGCAGCTTGTGCGGCCTTTTCAGCCTCTGCTGCAGCGACTGCTTGCAAGAATGCTGCTACATCTGCGGCTGCCTCATCGGCGGCGGCTTGTGCTTCTTCTGCTGCTGCGATTGTCGCCTCATCAGCATCTGGGGCCGCTGCGGCTAGCTGAGCCATCTGGGCTTCAACCGCAGCTGCTCTTGCTGCTTCCTCGGCTTCGTTAGCTTCAGCTAGTGCTTCAGCAGCAGCGGCGTCTGCAGCTGCATATGCTTCAGCATCCATTGGCACTTGTATCGCCATGCCTCCGGTGTCTGTGAATGTTGACTCGATCAACAATGCTCCACCTTCGGTAACAACGCCACCTTCAGCTGGGTTGAACACCACGACACGTGCTGATTCAGAAGCAGGTGCTACACCTTCAGCGGCTGCAGCGGCTTCTTCAGCTGCGACAGCAGCGGCTTCTGCTGCCTCTGCTGCTGCAACAGCTTGTTCTTCCAAAGCAGCTTTATATGCTTCTTCGTCAAGATATTGCTCAGCGGCGGCATCTGCTGCGGCTGCGGATGCTTCAGCGTCTGCAAGAGCTGTAGTTGCAGCCAGTAGAGCTTCAGTGTCTGTTGGGTCGACTGTTTCAAGCGCTGCTTGCGCATCTGCCAGTGCAGTCGCTGCTGCGTCTGCTGCTGCTATCGCTGCTTGAGGTCTTACCAAGGCTGCTTGAGCTGCGACTGCAAGTCGAGCTGCTTCGGTTGAATCAGCTACTGCTTCTGTTTGAGCTGCGTTGGCTTCAGCTAGAGCTGCCTGTGCATCTGCTACTGCTGATGCTGCAACAACTGCGTCGAATTCAGGATCAGCGAAAGCTGTTGCTACAGCTGTCGCTGCATCTTCCGCTGCTTCTGTGACAGTCAGTTCAGCTTGAGCTGTCGCAACCGCCTGGGAAGCCTCTTGCACTGCAAGCATCGCTGCTTGAGCCGCTTCGAGAGCTTCTGGTGTTGCATCTTCTTCTGAAGCTGCTGCAACGAGTGACTCAGCTTCAGCTAGAGCTGCAGCTGATGCTGCTTCTGCCTCCGCCAGAGCGGTTTCCGCTGCCGATCGTGAATCTGACGCTTCACTCAGAGCCTGTGATGCTGCTTGCGCATCCATCGTCGGATCGTTAAACGCTGAAGATATGGCGACTGCCATAGTCAGGTCTTCTCCTGCTTCTGTTACAGCATCTGCTGCTTCACCAGCGGCTTCTGCTGCGTCTTCTGCTGCTGCGAGTACTTCGTCAGCGCTTCCTGCAGCGAATGCTTCTGCCACTACCTGAGCTGTAGCTGCTGCAGTCTCAACTGTGTCTAGTGCTGCTGATGCTTCAGCTGCGTCTACTAGTGATGGGTCTGCGGCTGCTGTTGACTGAAGTGTTATGACACCGTCATCACTGAGCGTGTAGCCGACAGTGTTTCCACTTGAAAGCGTGATCGCTGTTGAACCGTCTTCTGGGTTCTGTGTGATGTTCTTTGGTGCTACACCTTCTAGAGGTATGTCAGGAGTTTCAGCAGCTGTTTGTGCTGCTTCTTCTGCTGCCGCTGTTGCTGTAGCAGCATTATCGGCTGCTGCAGCGGCCTGTTCATCCAAAGCCGCGGCATATGCATCAGTGTCAGCTAGTTGTTCAGCTGTTGCTGCTCTTGCATCAACCGTTGCTTGCGCAAATTCAAGTGATTCGTTAGCTCTTAACAAGATCGCTTCATTCGCTGGATCATCGGCATCTATGCCAGCGATTGCAGCTTCGATATTGGCAAGTTGTTCCTCAGCGGCTGCGGCTGCTTCCGCTGCTTTTGCTGGAGCAGCTAGAGCCTCTTCAACAGCGTTCTGGGTTGTGATTGCCTGTGTGGCAACTTCCAGAGCTGAGTCGACTACCTTGTCTGCTGCGGCGAACGACTCCTGCGAAGCAGCAGCTGCTTCTGTGGCTGTTTCAAGTGTGACAGTCGGATCCTGGATAGCTTCAACAACTGCTTGTGTTTCAGCTGCCTCATTTGTCCACAGGTCTAACAGAGCATTGCTCTGTGTTTGCGCTGTTTCAGCTGTTGAAACTGCAGCTATAGCAGCCTGAGCGGCGGCGATCGCTGCGCTTGCAGCTGATTGAGTATCACCAAGCAACGCTGCTAGTGGGTCATCAGCTTGATATGTGGTACGTCCAACTTCAACGTGCTTGGAATTAGATGCACGTCGCATGTCTACTCGCTTGTTCTGTGTCTGATTTGCTTCAGCTTCGGCAAGGCTTGCTATGAAAGCATCAATCTCTGCCTGTGTGTAACCGGCTTCAAGCGCGGCATCTATAGCTGCTTGTGCTGCTGCTGATGTTTCCTCAATTTGGGATACTGCCGAAACCAGGTTGTCAGTCGCTTCCGCTACGGCCGCTTCACTTTCTTGAGCCGCTGTTTCCGCTGCTGCCAACTCGTTTACAGCATTCACAGCAGCTTCCTCGGCGGCATCCTCAATTGCTTGAGCTGCCTGTTGAGAGTCATCAACAGCGGCTTGTGAAGCTGCTATCTGTTCTTCAGCGGCTGCAATCTCTTCAGGCGTAGAAGCGTTCTCCAAAGCTGACTCAGCTGCTTCAAGAGCTTGCGCTGCAGCGTCCGCTACCTGCTGTGCGGCGTCTAGATCTTCCAAACCTTCTTGGATAGCTGAATCAATTGAGACTTGCTCACTAAGGGCATCACGTACATCGACTGCTGCCTGAGTTTCAGCAACTGCCAATTCAGCAATTTCGATTGCATCCTCAGCATTTCCTTGATCTATAGCATCAGCAATTGCTGCAGCTCTTTCTGCTGTGTACTGAACCGCATCAGCAAACTCTGCTGCTTCTTCTGCTGCTTCTTCAGCAATGGCCTGCTGAGAAGGACCAACATAAGCTGCGCTTAGGTTCCCTTCGTCGTCAACCAAAGCCAACTGTTCGACACCATCTGGCGTGTTGGTCTGTACAGATCCGTTGTCGTTGACAGTCGGTTCAAAGATGTTGCCTTCTTCGTCAACATAAGTCATGTGACCGTCAGCTCCAGCGGTAACTGTCATTCCGTCAATCATTCCAGTCTGCAATCCGCCATCTTCAAGTCTCTTGGTTTCCTGAGAGGAACCGTCTGCGAATGTGACAGCGGTTGCACCTGTCAATGGATTTGATTCTGCGACCATTCCCATTGGATCAACTACTGAAAGACTTCCGTCAGGATTCTCTCGTGTTACATAGTCTTCACCTTCAGGGGTTGTGAAAGTGGTTGTTCCTGTGAGTGGGTTGAACCTTTGAACACCTCCGTCAGGAAGGTTTTTCTGGATTGTTCCGTCATCAAGTGTTGATGTGACTGTCTGATCACCGTTTGGTGCGACTTCTATCTCCCAACTTCCATCTTCGGCTTCCATTATCGAAGTTCCGTCTGTCATAAGAGTCACGAATGATCCGTCATCTGACTGGACTTTCTTTCCTCCGTAGCCCCATTCGTCAGTGAACTCGACTGAACCGTCGGTGTTTAACACTTCAACCGAACCGTCACCCATTTGTGTCACCATCGACCCGTCTTCCTGAAGGAATGACTGGTCAACTGATCCGTCAGGGTTTGTTCTTCTGAATGTTCCATCTGGTCTTTGTACTTCGATCAGGCCGTCTGATTGTTTAACTAGGAAGTTTCCGGTTTCTTCGTCGAAGATCTTTTCACGTGTCCAGCCTGATGGCTCAACGAAAGTTTCTCCACCGTCTGGTCGCTTGAGGACTGTTGATCCATCTTCACGTGTTGTTAGCGCAGATCCGTCTTCCTGTACTTGTGTTACCGTGATTTCACCTGTGATCGAGGTGAATCTTCCTGAACCATCAGGGTTTTGTTCGATTATTGTTCCGTCTGGGTTTATCTGCTGGAAACCACCGTCTTCATTAACGACTCTTTCCATGGCTTTTCCGTCGCCCCAGAAGACTGTAAATCCGCCGTCTTCACCGATTGTCTGGCTCATTCCGTCTTCCCATGCTGTTGCTTTCAAGCCGTCTCCTAAGTCGAACGCAACTGGTGGCTGGAACTGTT
>CEVZ01085571.1_pt1 | contig 15209 bp, 24 predicted proteins | sample 361371 | NCBI WGS metagenome assembly CEVZ01 (sample SAMEA2620217, study PRJEB7988) | marine metagenome | isolation source: saline water (ENVO:00002010), including
GAACTATCGCCCTGAAAAGAAAATGCCTGACGGTGGTCCGACCGCAGGAACTATTGCATGGTTATTGTGGGGTGGAACTTCAGGAGTTAATTGGGCTAAGAAGAAGTCTGCGGCGATGAATGCTGAAACCATGGTAAAGCAAGTATGTTTATTTTGTGAGTGCGATGAAGATGACGAACTGTTAGTAGAAGTAATGTTAGATGGATATCCAGAACTTATTTGTGAAAGTTGTATGGATCCGAATAATTGGGCTGCAGAAGATATGAATTGGGGTGGTGACCCTGATGGACAATTAGCCAAGGCTTTGGCTAAGGCTCGGGAAGATGCTAAGAAACCTCGTCGCCCATTAAAAATAACTAAATTACCTCACCCTAATCAGAAATCGCTAAAAGATTTTGAAGAGTTTAACTCGGCAGTAGTTTACAAAAGACCTAAAGGTATTGTAGCCCAAGTCATGGCAAGAGAAAAAGCCTTGAATGATGTGGCTCTGACCGAAGCGTTGTTAGAATTAGAACAATATATTCGTTTAGGTATGATATCAGAAGAAGAAGCGTTTCGTAAGATTGTTCAGATGTCACAGTAGGTGACATGAATGTGGGTAAATACATTTAAGATACTTACTAATACTGATGCACCTGCAGAAGTAGGAAATGCTTATTTATTTGATACTAATTTTATGGTGGCAGAAATATTAGACAAAACTTCTGGTGTCATAATTAAATCTGGTGGACAAGATGGTCTACTGAGATGGTTAGAGAAAAATAATTATGCTTTACAACACAAGAAAATAGAGCAGACGACGGATCTGGGCAAAGATGTCAACATAAAATTAAGAATGGGACTTAATGAACCTATTACTACTACTCTGGACGACGGTGCCGTAGTTCAAACCAGTGGATTACAACCATGGTCTATCAATCAACCTTATAGTAGTATGTCGTTAGGTAAAAAGATTGGACAATTAACTACGTCTGCTTTTAATGAACCATGGGTGATGGTGGTAGATGGAGATATTGCAGCGTTTATGAGTATGAATGATTGGAAGAATCCTGCTTATGGTATTACTGATTATCAAGGAGGTGGACATAATTTTTGGATACCTTTCATGATGTCAGGAGGACGATCGGGTGCAGGATATGTTATGGTAATGGATTTACCACCTCTACAAGCCCGTTTAGCCGTAGATGCTATGAAGGGAAGTGGACATATTGGAAATGGTTCAAAGGCAGAAGCAGATTTAATGAAAGCATATGTGTTTGGAAGTTATAATGTTAGACCACTTCCTGAGTTTCAAGATAGAATGGAATGGGTCGCCACGAGACATAATGAATTAGTTGGTGAAGATATGGAACCTGAAAGTGCTACCCAGCAGACTTTCAATGAACTTACAGATTTAATTCGTAAAAAGGATACTGCAGTGTTTGACAATAGTTATACTCTGGAAGGCGGTTACGTCGTGGAAGGACAAGAATACGAATGGCCAAAACCATAAGTAGGTAGTTGTCATAAGTATATTTATGGAACCCGAATGGTTGAGAGATCCGGCTATCGTGGGTAACATCGCCGCTATTGCTAAAAACAGAGAAGTAAAGTGGACATGGAATCTTCCTGATGGTAAACAAATTGGAATCCGTCAGACCCGCATCGCTTGGTCACGAGATTTTGAGCGATGGATTACCATGCTGGGTGTAGACCAGAGACATTTAGACATATTTATATCTACCAATCAACTGAATTGGAAGGCTTTACCTGAATTACCTCCTCCTTATCGTGTCAAAGGCCGGGGCGTGAATACCAAAGGAAGAAAAATGTATGCAGATAGATGGAAATATTTCTTAACTCCTGCAGGTCTCAAACCATATGGCTTAAAGTTTGAAGAAGTTTGGTTAGGCAAGAATATGGTATGGGATTTCGATCATGAAGATTTAAGTGTATCTTTCCAAGATGCTTACCAAGTATATAATTATCTTACCGAGGCAGGTATGAATCCCACCATAGTCTTTTCAGGCAGAAAAGGTTTTCACGTCTGGTTAAATGGTGATGAATCTGCTAAGATGGCAGGCGTTCACTTGCATGATTTGAAAAATAATGAGGACCCCTTGCGTGATATTGGTAAGATTTATGCTCGCACTGTAGCCGATACTACTTTCGCTGCCACAGGAAATGCTCACCCCAGTTTAGACTTAAGTCCTAATTACCGCCAAGGATTAATTCGGTTACCTTATTCTGTTAACGAACAAATTGTGTGGCCCTTGTCTAAAGAAGAAATAAATGTATTGGCAGAAAATAAGTTCACTAATGCTGACGAAGTTGGTGCCCTACTACATTCTTGGCAGAAAGGCAAGATATACTATCGTGCAGGAAATAGATGTTTCCGTAGAATGTTAGATAACTTTGATTAGTATAAATAAGTGGTAGCCTATAGTTACCATATGCCAGAAGGTCCAGAAGTAAAACGCACCACTGAAAGGCTAAATCGCTTTTTACAAGGTAGCAAGTTACAAGAAATTGTCGTAGAAGATGATGGTTGGTTTCAGAATCAAGTAAGAGATGAAGTAAGTTTATTTTTAAGTGCACTCAATAATGGACCTTTAGAAATTAGATCTGTAAACTGTAAAGGTAAGTTTATTTATTTCCAGATTGACAAGTTTGATATCCATCATACATTAGGTATGACAGGAACATGGAGATTTCCCGGACGAGGTGACCACAAACATCGTCGCTTAGTTCTCAAAACCGATAAAGGCGAAATAACATATGTAGATTATCGTAAGTTTGGAACATTTAAGATATTTCACGATAAACCTGATACTCTAAATAAAAAGTTGGGCACTTTAGGTCCTGATTTGCTAAATGAAGAGGTGTCAGAAGATTTATTTTTATCACGAATGCGAGGAGAACATACTCGTAAAGGATATAATCATAAAGAAGTAACCCAAGTCATGATGGACCAGAAAGTAGTAGCCGGTATTGGTAATTATATCAAGGCTGAAGCACTCTACATGGCTAAAATCCACCCTCGTGCTAAGATTGGAGATTTATCTGATGACGAAATCAAAGAATTAGGTCGTGCTTGCATTTGGGTGATACAAGCCAGTTACAAAGCCCGTGGTGCTACTATCAGAAATTATAAATTACCTAATGGCGATGTCGGTGACTACAAGTTTGAGTTCCAAGTTTACTCCCAGAAGACCGATCCCGATGGAAATAAAGTTATTAGAGAAGAAACTGCAGATAAAAGAACAACTCATTGGGTCCCTGAAATACAAACCCGGGGCGTGACAACACAAAACCATTTATAGTCGGCAAGATAAATATACACTATGGGTAGGTTTGAACTCAGGGGTGGAGATTATACCCCAGACCAAATTGATGGCGTAGTTCGTAATCCAAGAACACACCAAAATGATCCCGAAGAAAGCCTAATTATAGAATTATCTCCTAAAACTGCGGATTCGTATTTGGAAATTGACCACGCTGATGGAAGTGCAGAAGATATCTATCCTGCTGTTATTTATTTTCGCCCGTCGGTAAACTCCCTGATGATGGACACGGGGACAACGTTGATTTATACCTATAATGACGACGATGACGAGGACGAAGACGAGGCTTACATAGAAAAATATATCAATATCATGCCTTCTGATTGGGAAGTAACTGATTGGTGGTATGATACGCAATACGATCGCAACAGGGCTGTCCCTGAACAAGATTTAGCAAAAATATTTGATGATTATGAGTTAAGAGAGCAAGTCACAGATAAAGGAAATATGTGGTTGTTTAATCCCCAAAGTGTTCATCGCTGGCCTGATATTATGTTAGACCACGAAATGGGAAAAGTATTGTGGGGCGATGAAAAAGTAAAAGAGCGAATGCGTAATAGAATTACTTTTGATTTCCTAAATGCACCTCAATCAATTAACAGGAGAAAGATTACATGACCATCATCAATTGGGCAGGAGGCTGTAATTATATTTTAATTACAGTAAATCAGCCAATGAGTGCTATTTGGAATGTTACCGATTCTTTAGAAAAGGGATACCGAGTGCGTGACAGCGAAAAGAAGACGACGGCTTTGGAAGATGTCTTCGTATTCAATAGTTTAGAAAAATGTTTTCAAGAATTAGAGATTGTGCTGGAAAGTATAGGTAATCCAGATTGGGCTGAAAACAGATATCCTGCTATTTCAGTAGGAAATGTAGAGAAATGGAAGGACTTGGACGACGACGATCGTTACGATAAAGATATCTTGATAGCAGATAAAATAATTGAACAAAAGTTGGTAGGTCCTTATACTACAGTAACTCAAGAACTAAAAGATTATGTAGTTGAAAGAACCAATGCAGGATTAGCAAGCAAAGGTCACGTTACTTTATGGATGTCAAAGGAAGATTACGACAAGCAAGAAAATAAACAAAGAAGGGATATTAGAGTATATGAATGGATAATTATACCAGTTTGGGGTGAGAGATAGATGAGTGGAGTAATCAATTGGCTAAAAGGTAACACCGTTTATATTGTTACTTTAACTCTTTATGGAGATCCTGATGGACATATTGATAGTATTGCCGAATCAGAGTTGTCGGAACATAGGAACTCACCGTATCAACAATGGATATTTAATTCAGGAGAAGAAGCCATAGATGCTTCTCAAGCCATCGCTGCTGCCATAGATAAAAAGATTGGACAAAAATTAGGCGTAAGATTAAAGGAAGATATCATGAAAGGTAGTCAAGATATACTTTTATGTGTAGAACTATACGATGAATCTGATGATACTGTGCAAATGAGATTATATGTAACTGCTTTCCAAAAGCAAGGCCGGGAGTGGGTTTAATGGGATATCGTAGTCACGGGTTCTTTGCCCTTCCCACTAAATATATTCCCGAATTAGAACGTAGAATTAAGGAAGCCGAGATTAATTGGATGCTGACTGACGACGGCGAGGTAGATTGGAAGCAGTTTGATGAACGAGAGGAGTTTCCTGCTACTCCTGATGAACCAGCGATGACTAAGTTTAGTTTTAATAGTTGGAAATGGTATTCTGGATATGATATTCCTATGATTATAGAAAGCGTCTTGAATGAAATAAGTCAAGGAGAGAATTATGACCGTCCTGAAGATGTTGATACGTTCAAAGACGTGACGGTAGTGTATCCATATAGATTTATCAACTATCCTGTTAAGGAAGTTCTGGGATCTTCCGTTTATCATGAGGAAGAACCTGTGGCTTTCGCCCGTGTAGGTGAGGAGTTTGGCGATGTAGAATTGATGAGCAACTGGTATGATCTGTATCAGACGACATATGTAAGTAACCACCCTGTCACCGAAGATGCACCCTCTACTACCGTGGCTTTACAAGTTACCCACCCAGATAAAGCATTAGTAGAAAGTTATCTTGCTGATTATATTGAAATGGCTACCAAAGTGCTGAATAAATCTATGTCTATCAATGAAAAGTTCGTTGAACCAGATACCATACAAGGACCTAAAATGACTGAACCTCGTAGATATAATCCTAAAACACAACAATATGACAAGAAGAACATATGGCAGGGAGAAGTTTTCTTTGCATGGACGACTGATATTGCTATTTATAATAAAAATAGAAAAGATTTAACGGAAGCCGTGCAGAAAATAGAAGAGTGGATTGTAAAAGACAGCAGAACTCCTTTATTTACGCAAGGGCCAGTGGAAGAATATACTTATAATAACAGAGATGGCACCGTAGATATTAGGAAAAATAGATTATCAGACTTAGTGTTTGGTGCATGGTCATTCTTTGAAGATTCTGAACCGGCTACTTATCACGGAAATGCTCCTAACGAATCCGCAGAAATAGATTATGAACCTGTAGATTATTGGGATTGGGATATCTATCCCAGCAGTGATTACTACTCGTCGATCTGAAGTTATAAATATGTTTGTTAAGAAGGTAGTGACATGAGTCTGCGCCAATATGCTGAAAGAATGGTTATCTGCCGAGGTTGTCCTGAACTAACTCGGAAATTATTAGGTAGTTTCTGCAACATTTGTGGGTGCAATATGAAATTAAAAACCCAAGTGCCATCTGCTAAATGTCCGTTAGGCAAGTGGTAAATATAAATAACAGGTCACACTATATCTTGTTATGGTTGATTTTGGACCCGGGCAGGATAAATTAGCCATGCCATTAACTACTATTATGGGACGCATAATTATCTCACCTGTCAGCACTATCAATTATTATTTCAATACTGATTATTACCAATGGATGGCACAACATGAAACCGAGTTAAAGAATATCCACAACATGAATTGGTGGAGGGCACAGAAAAATGAAGAGGAAAGAAATATGCCTCGCCATGCTAATCGCTCATATAATTGGATACCAAATCGGATAATAAAAATTAGAGACAAACTTATTGAAACACAGTTATCATATTTATTTGGTGACAAAGACTGGAATGAGAAACCTTTCTCTAACGATCTAAACTGCAGACATTGTGATGTTTACATGGAAGATATTAGTGAATATATTTCTAAAGTAACTAACTCCTTAGATGATATTTGGAACTGGCATAATGATGACCAAAAAGATTTTGAACCCTCTCTCCAGCAAGTTTTAGATTTCTACGACGATAAATATCCTGAATTAGTTAAAGAAAAGGCTCGCTTAAATCTACCTACCTATGGAAGTAGGACTATGGTGGGTCACATAAATGGTTTCTGCCATGTTTGTTGGGAAGATATTATAAAACCACAGTTGGGTTGGGACAATCGGTTAGTATAAGTAAGTGGTAGCCCGAAGATACAGCATGGACGACTTTGAAATTGAGGTTCATAGTGTGCCTGTAGGCAAGGCTATGACTGGTTTTGAGGTTTACGAACCGGGGATTGAGGTCAAAGTTACTGAAATCAGAAAACGTTGGCAACCTATTTATGCATATTGTCCTGAATGCACACAAACTACAGAATATGATAGTCGTTGGAAGGAAAACCGACAGCGTAAGATGGCTCGGGACGATTATAGACAAAACTTTAAGCAAAAAGAATGTGCTGACAGTCCTACAGGTTGGACTAATCAATGTCTTAACTGTGGGTTTGAGATGAAAGATACTACTGAACAAGAACGAGAACAAGAGGAAGACCGTGGCGAAGATGCTGAAATTGAATGGATGAATACTGGATATATGTATGAAGGCGGTTGGTGGCTGAGCATGGATAAAATTAAAGAAATGCTAAAAACAGGCAACAGCAGCCCAGTAGAAATAAACTTCGCTTTCGTAATAGAGGGACAAACCCGATTGTTACCCTACGATAAACTCAGGGAAGTCATTAAATCTAAAACTATTTTGAATCGTGAGGGCAGTGATGACCTTGGATTCCCTATTCATATCTTTAGAACATTATAAATAGTTGGCAGAAGGAAGTGATGACTAACTTATTGTAGGTGAAAAAATGACAGAATGGATTCAAGTCGGTGGGCCTTGTCGTCGTCAATGCGATGTAGATAAAGATACTTTAGTGTGTCAAACTTGTGGAATGTATTATGGAAGGGCTGAGGAATAATGTTCCAAACTTATCGTGTGCTGTTAATGGGCGTTCCCACTCTCCAAAAAGTTGATGGATTAAGCCAAGTAGGTGCTGTTCACGATTGGATATCTGCTCGTGATGTGCATGAAGTTTATTATTCTGGGTTCGGAGATAAGTTTGATATGTTTATTGACAAGGTGGTCGGTATCAGAAACGAGATTCTGAATGGTCCTAATACTTCCAATATGTTAAGTGCACTCTTTGGTAATACTTGGCCAAAGTTTTACAATACAGTATCTAAGGGAAATAAAAATATAATTAACTACCAAAATAAAATCTTGCCTCTGTTTCCGATCGCTGTAGATGTAGTCATCGTTCTTACCAATCCACAATATCGCCGTCAAATGAAAAACAATCCTAACAAGTTGGCTTGGAAGGCATGGTATGATGCTCGTAACATTCCAGTCTTGTTTATGAAAGAAGATGGCCTCTTTGATTCACTCTAAGAATATAAATAGTAGGCGCATAGTATTTATTTTATGGTCGTGCTGCCCAGTCCTTATGCTTATGCGTGGTTTGAAGCACCACGAGAGTATAATTTAGAAGTTAAGGTAGGTTGTAAAGACCCTAACAGCGTAGACTATTGTGAAGATTGTCAAGTAGAAGATAATTCTCGTTGTGGTCCTTGTAATGCAGGCTGGACTAAAATTAATGACCCTAATATGAAATGTTGGGCTGTTGGAAGTATGACTGTAGACTGTGCTGCTGGGACGATATTTTACCACCCGATGGGATGTCGCACATCAGATAGTTATACTGGAAAAGATTGCACCTGCGGTGGCAAAGATGCTTTTGAGGGTTGTGGGCAACAGATTGACCCCCGAAATCGCAAGTATCAAAACCGCAAGCAAGATGTTACCGCTACTAATCCACAAGTTAAATATAAACCATCAAAAGGAAAACCGGGGTATGTAAAGACATATGCTGGTGATTATTCTTGGGATAGGGTGTTATGGGGTGTCACTTCTGATGGAACGCCAGTGTTTAAACAAGGTAGTAAGGGTTGGAATCAGATAACAGAAACGTCTGGTGGTTTAATCAAAGAAAAAGTTTATGATATAATTAAAGCCAACTGTGGTGGAACTGTAACTCGGGTAGAACTAACTGAAGACGATCGTAAATCTATTCCACCAATTTTAGGAGTTACTACTTCCGTAGCAGGTCCATCAGTAACGTCTACGGCGGCAACACCAGCGTCGGGACTATCAAATACATCTATTTCCACTCAAAGTAGTGTTATCTCTCCTGTTACTTCAGGAACACAAGAAGATGAGGGTGAGACACCATCTTTAGCAGGATTAGTCTGGCCAATAGCAGGCGTAATAGGTTTATTAGGCTTCATGAAACTACGAGGTGGTAAATAATGAGGTCAGGTATACTGCGCTGTGTCAATATTATGGAAGATACTTGGCAAGAAATGGGCGAAGAAATCGTGCAACACGTTGTAGATTATACTGATTGGTGGCAGAATGATTTAACAAATAAATATTTATTGGAAGATAGGGATCCGGCTAACATTAATTGGGACGAAATGTTTTATGAGTTCTTAGAAAGATTTATGAAAGAGGCTCATACAGCAGATGCTGATTATATTCATTGTAGTAGAATCCTGTTCGGTGAAAAGGATTTCATTGTAGATACCGAACATTTAGGAGGATATCATCGCACCTTCCCAGCAGATTTAGAAGATGCACTCAAAGTAGGTAGTGGTGTAGGTAACAGCGAAATGACTTCGTGGACTTACTCCGATGATGCTTATTTAGATATGGTCTTTGGCATAGCCCAAGACGGGGATTTTATAGATAATAGTATGGCAGCAGATAAAGTAGTAATCAACGCTGTGGTGGCTATTGACGATGTTGATTGGCCGACGACTATTGCTAACAACTTGTCACCCTATTGGGAAGAATATGAATTAGTGATTCCACACAACACTCCAATCTATGATATAGATATATTGCGTAATGGTGAACCCATGACAACCATGGAAGAAACTAAAGCCGCAGAATGGAGTAATGCTACTGTTACCAGTTCAGTTCACGAGATGATAGAAATGTTGGGAAGAGATAAAAATAAGAAAAACCGTATGCCTGTAGGTCGTTGGGCCGCAGAAGATGATCGAAAACAAAGAATAAGAGAATTAGCCGATGCTCGTAATAAAGATGTAGACCCTGATAAGGTGGAAGCCGCTAAGAAAGGGGCAAAATCTGATTACATCGGTCAATGGAAGCGAACACCTAACTTGCCTAAGTTTCCACCGGCGGGTCAAACATGGTGTGGATTACAACCTTTTTATGATATCTTGGTAAAGCAAGACCAACAGCGTAAAAGTAAATATAAAAGATTAGGCACAGCCTTGAAACCTGCTGTGCAGTTAGAAGTCACTGATGGTGCAGGTATTGGAAACCAAGAGTTTATTACTGGCCCACGAGGGACAGATGTAGCCTATACACAATACCAACGCAAGTGTAAAGCCTGCGGACAAGGTTGGGTAGCATCACAAAAGGACGTAGATAGAGGAACTAAAGCAAAAGAACGATGTTGGAAGTGTGGGGCCGTGAATAATTATACTGAAAACAAAGCCAATATCGCTTACAGAGAAATTAAGTTCCCTGTAACTACGCCGGGGTGTAATGACACAGTAGCATATGTATCTTTAACAGGAGAACCTGCTAAGAAATTGGAATCGGTGTTGCGTCCGGGATCTGTGATTGAGGTGCAAGGTTGGATTAAACCAAACAAAGAATGGAAATATAAAAATAACAAGAAATACTTAGTAGATGCCTTGTTGATTACTTTGGGAAGCACACAACACGGTGGATATGTTAAACTTATCAAGAGATGATGACAATGACAGGTGTAATTAACTATCTTCGGGAAAAGGGTGGCACAACCGAAGGTGTTTACATTTGCACAGATTGGTATGACAACGAATTATCCTATTACTTAGGTCTATGGCCGAAAGATAGAGACAGAATGGAACGAAGTTTCCGAGAAGAAGTGGGAGAATGGTTAGCGAATGTATCATCATATGAGGAAGGTGAGATAAGTATATCTGGAATATTGGAAAACGGCGAGTTTTTCCAAGAAGATTGGGAGGTATCACAACTTCGGGACACTAATACTGATAAGGTATTAGACCGAATTATGGAATTAGTTAAAATGTGCAGCGATCCTGAAACCCTACCTTGGTCAAAAATAAAAGAAGCCAAAGAACAAATTATTAGGGCCAAAGAAAAAGGCGGAACTGGAACTGGGGCGGTAATGTTGTTTGGTATGATGGCTTGGTATACTTATGATGGCTTGGCAGAAAAACGATGGGATTTACAATATTTGTTTGAGGTGTGATTATGAATACAATTAACTGGTTTCAAAGCAATCGTATTTACGCTCTTTTACAGAAAGTTCCTTCGTATGACATGGGATTAACTCCCGAGGAAGAAGCAGATTTCTACAAGTTCCTTAACCAATACATAGAACCTGATTACGATAATCCACCTGCGGGGGCACAAGCATGATAATAAATTGGAATATGTCTAAATTGATGGGTTTGTTAGGTGGCCTGACACCCAGAGAACAAGAAATAATAGAAATGGAAAAGGAAACAGGTTTATCTCGTGAGGAAATAGAAAGAATTATTGGTTCTGTAGATAGTATGGACGATATGTTGAACAAGTAGGTGGTGACATGGTAGTCAAGTCAGCCACTAAAAAGAAACTAATGGATATTGGTATCCCTGAAGAAGTAGCCCATGTATTATCGGACAATAGAAGGTGGAGTCCTGCTAAAGAGTTTGCAGGAACTGGAAGTATCAAAGAGTTGATGACTGTAGGAAGTCAAGAAGAAGTGCAAGAGTTCGTAGATATAATTAGACCCGTCATGCATCATTATCCTTTCAAAAACGCACCCGTAGAAAATCTGATGCTGTGGTATGGTATAATTATGGAAACAATCGCAGACCCCACTCTTGGAAGACCTGAAAGTCCAGTATTTTATTCAGGCGTGGGTCATGTATTGTATCTGGGCGGAGGAAAACCCCCTCACATGATGAAACAACGTTTACAAGACTATGTGAAAGGTCCTACAGCCTTTAACGAAAATATGTTTAAACACGCATGGAATCCCGAATCAAAACATTATGCTGCTATTAACAAGAAGGTGATAGTATGACTCCAATGATAGCAGGAAATAGATTTAACTGGATACCAGCAATTAATCATGTTTACTGGCCGATCCTTGCTTGCTACCAATGTGATGCTGTGGCCAAAACCTATGCCGAACTAAAAATGATACATAATACAGGTTTGTGTGAAGAATGCTATGATATAGAATCGTCATACGAAGAACGACAGCGAGAAGAATGGGAAGAGGAACTACAACGAGAACGGTATGAAAAACACCGTTAGTAAGATATAAATAAGTCGTGACATACACCAATGCCATGTCTGGCTGGGAAACGTATGACCCTAATCCTCCTGATGATAAAGGCTTTCCTTGGGTGGAAGGAGTATTGAGCCTTGCGTTCATGGGTGCTTTAATTCTATTCGTGTGCTTTTAGATAAGTATATAAGGGTGCTAACAGGGATTAGAAGCCATGAGCGATGATAGAGATCGGCAACAAATGGCCATCAGCCTATTGCGACAAGGCAAGGTGATGCGAGTGAAGGAAGATTATTTCCGAGTGACAGGTAATTCCGGTAAAGATTGGAATATTGCTGTCTGGGACGACAACAACATTAGGTGTAGTTGTCCTGTCAATAAAATCAAGAAACAAGAATGCCACCACATCAAGGCTGTGCAGATGTATTTGACTTCTGCTCGGACTGGTTGGAGAATGTGGTGATTTACCATAGCCTTTATATAGGAGATAATAGTGGTAAGGGTATGTCTCGGCTAAAGTTGCGTATTGAGAAGGACGGTTGCCACGAAGAATGTCTTTGTGGTGATTGTGGCTATGTCTATGAAGAATATGAGGTAGCATAAGAGCCTTTATATAGGAGAACTCGCTGGGAGTAAATAGGAAGTGAACAAAATGGGAAGAAAACACGCATGGGTAGACCGCCGCAGGGTGAACGCCTTTGATTTGATGGAAGATAGAGCCTACTTGACTACCGAGTTGGCAGAAATACTGAATAAAGACCATGTGCACGAAGTCCGTCCACGACAGATTTTCTGTGTGCTAAAGGCCGATAAGCGATTTCGCAAGATTCGCAAGGTTAAGGTTGATAGCGTGGCTCGCACTAAGAGCCATGAAGTATGGTTGTTTGGTCGTGCTGACCGAGAATACAACGACCGCCACCCTTACCGCTTGAAAAGTGGTGATGTCTGATGTGTGATGTTTGTAGTAAAACAGAATACGTCTGCCGAGTTAGCCGAGGGGCACAATTCAGTAATGTCAAAGCCTATTGCTTAGATTGCTTATTGGAAACCTATCCAAAATCCGGGGAGTTGTTAGCATGAAGATCGGTGAGACCATTTCTAAGACCAAGTTGATTAAAATGCTGACAGGCAAGACACAACGAATGTGGAGTGCCGAAGAAAAGTGTTTTCAAGATATTGCTTTGACTACTCGTTATGATGGTAATGTTATGACTATCACAGACTTTAAAGATACTGGACACTATCAGATTATTAGAGGAGAAAGCGACACACAGAAGATGAAGATGTGTTATAATGTCAAGAATAAAATGGTAGTAACTGGAAGTATCCTGCCCCGAGAGGTAGAGGAATAGGTTATATACCAACCGAAAAGTTTATAAGGGTGACGTGTAGAAATATAAAGGTGAGCAGTATGTGGGATAGCGATTGTAGTGAATGTGGTGCATCTAAGGATAGCATCAGAGAAAATGAAACTGGAGAATATGAATGTCCTGACTGTGGACTCATTTTGGGCTTAGCCATTGATATGGGTAAAGATTATCGTGTCTTTGCTGATGGTGCAGGTGCTAACAATGAACGCCACGGCATGGCAGCAACATGGCTTTTGCACGATAAAGGTCTAACAACAGATATTTGTCGTATGAATAAAGATGCTTCAGGTGCACCTATCAAGGGTGAGTTCCGTAAGCGTCTGGGTAGGCTACGCCGACAACAACAGCGAACTCGTATTCGCAACAGCACAGAACGCAATTTGGTGCAAGCCCTGTATGAACTACAGCGTTTGGCAAGTCAAATGGGACTCAATGAGACTATTCGTGAGCAGGCTGCTTATATCTATCGTAAGGCTGCTGAAGCCAAGTTGGTTCAAGGTCGTAGTATTGAAGGTGTAGTCGCTGCCAGCATTCACGCTGCTTGCCGACTTAATGGTATTCACCGCACTCTTGATGAGATCGGACGACACAGCCGTATTGGTCGTAAAGAGATTGGACGCACCTACCGCAAGGTTAAGCAACAACTTCACTTGCGTATCGCACCCAGCAGTGCTCAAGGTTTCGTGCCAGCATTCTGTAATAAACTGCAAGTGCCAGTTACTATTGAGGCTGAAGCCCTGCGTATTTTGGGTGAACCTGCTGTTAAGAAGATTGCCACAGGTCGTAGTCCAACAGGTATCGCTGCAGCCGTAGTATATTTGTCTTGTATGAAGAATCCAGAGAGTTATCGCACCCAGCGAGATGTGGCTGCCGCCGCAGGAGTGACCGAAGTTACTATCCGTAATCGCTACAATGACATTTGTGATGCTCTCGGTATTGACCGAAACAATTTGGGACAGTAACTACAAATAGGTGGTGACCAGATTCCCCAACCATGTGGGAATGGCTCTCGGCAGGATTAACGGTAATCATATTATGGTTAGTTCAACAATTGTATAGTCTCAAATCTGCTGACCCTGTGATTGAAAGGGTAGAAATCCCTGTGCAGGACAATACACAACTGTTAGAGTTAGCAGACCAATTAGGGTCATCGCAACAACAAGTGAAGTTCTTAGAGGCTACTATTGATACCTTGAGTCATACTGTGGCTACTTTAGAAATAGATTTAGAGAACACTCAGCAAGAGGCCAAGAAGCAGAAAGGTCGGGCTGCCTCAGCCCATACCTCAAAAGGACAAATCTTAGAGAAGTGGGCACCGTTTGTTAATCACCCCGAAATAGATCCTGATTGGGACGCAGAGAATTGGAGTTTCATGGGCAATCCCATTGATTATATTGTCTGGGATTGGTATAAAGATAAAAATAAGAACTTAGAAGCAGGCATGATTTACATTATGGACGTTAAATCTGCTAAAGCACAACTAACTACTAAACAACGCCGTATAAGAGATTTAGTAAAAGCAGGACGAGTAGAGTGGCGAGAAATTAGGTTGGATTAGAATGAATGTAGGATTTACCGACCGTCTGGCCAGATTAATGGCTGGTTTAGGTTTACTGGCAGTAGATTTTTTAGCCAGCAGTGAATGGGAATTACTTTTATTAGGCTTTGGAATCTGGGGTGTGCTCACTTCAACTTTTGGTTGGTGTCCTTTTTACAAATTAACTGGTGTCAATACTTGCCCTATTGACATGGTAAGCGACTAAAATACATATAGTTGGTAGATGATATTAACCATATGTCAGAACAGGCTGGTGGTTTGGCTATGGACGTAGCCTTGGAAATATTTGCCAGTGTCATGGGCTACCACGCTACCGAAGAAGGATA
>CEVZ01077337.1_pt1 | contig 15142 bp, 10 predicted proteins | sample 361371 | NCBI WGS metagenome assembly CEVZ01 (sample SAMEA2620217, study PRJEB7988) | marine metagenome | isolation source: saline water (ENVO:00002010), including
CCGCCGCCGACGCCGACGACCGTCGGCGAGACGCGCGAGACGACGACGCGCCGCCCCGAGCGATCGACCGCGAACGGATTCAAACCCTCGTACCGATGAAATACGAACCAAAACGACGCGCGCCTCGCCTCGCCTCGCCTCGTCGACGTCGACGCCGCGCGCGGTCGTCGTTCGCGTCCCGTCCCGGACGCGTCCCGGACGCGTCCCGGCGCCGGAACTCGAATCGTCGCATTCGACACACATCGACGCGCGCGCGTCGACGTCGACGTCGCGTCGTCGAGACGCGCGACGAGAAGGACGCGAGACGATCGATTCTGTGGATCGTCCACCGCGAGAGACGCGACGACGCGCGGAGACGGTCGCGAACGACGACGACGCGACGACCACGCGCGGGGGAACGACACGCGACGACCGAACGAACGCGACGACGACGACGCGACGACGACGAGTCGAGACGCGAGAGAGGACGCGGGCGATGGAAACGATGCGTGTCGGTCGGTGTAACGTCGTGAGGGTGCGCGAGACGACGCGATGGCGACGCGATGGGACGATTCGCGCGCGACCGGTCGATGCGATTGCGATTGCGACGACGACGACGACGACGCGACGACTCGGACGACGCGACTGACGAGGGACGCGCGCGATGGACGGGCGCGGGTTTTTTCTCGACGCGCGCAGAGCGGTGAGAGACGCTCTCTCGCCGAGGCGGAGGCGTTGGGAGTGCGCGTGCGGGATTGGGAGGAACAGGAGGTGCGGGACGCGAGTCGCGCGTCCTCCGTCGAGGGACCGTATCGAAGGCGAGCGAGCGCGAGCGGGGCGTTCGGAAGTCTGACGGCGAGCGCGAATGGGAGGGTCGGGGGATCGCCGGTTCGCGCGGACGTGCGTCAGAGCGTGCACAAGGTGGCTCGACAGAAGGGAGTGTCGAGCGGGCGGACGTACACGAGTAAATATCGAGGCGTGCATCAAACCTTCCCCACGGGACGGTGGGAGGCGCAGTTTCGTCGGAACGGTAAGCCCACGTCGCTCGGGTGTTTTGATCGCGAGGAAGAGGCGGCCAAGGCGTACGATCGCATGATGCTGTGGTGCGAATTACACGCCAGTCTGCTCGCGACGACGGCGTCGCCGCAAAAGCAAGGCGCCGCCGCGCTCAATTTCGACGTCTCCACGTACGCGAGCGAGTTACACACCCTCGAGCGCTTGTCTCAGGACGATTTGATGCAGGAGCTTCGTCGTCTCGGTCGCTCGCAGGCGAGCGGACAGCGAAACGTCGCGTCCATTTTCACCTAGTCGATAGAGTTGTCGCCCGCGCGCGCGTCGCGCCTTCACAAACGCTCGCCCTCGCGGCGCGATACATGGCCTCGAGCGCCGTCAGTGCGCGCACGAACGTCTCGGAACCTCGCGCGAACGATCCACCGCGCGCGCGACGTCTCTCTCACGCGCGAACGAGCGCACACGCGACGCGCGCGCGACGAGTCATCATGAGCTCGCAGGCATCCACGAGCGACGCGAAACCGCACGCGCCGTCGCTGTACGGCAAGTGCATGCAGAGCATGAACGCGGCGGGTATCGCGTTGTTTTTCAAGTCCTCCGTCACGGATCGCGCGCTGGCGATGCCGCAGGTGGCGTGCGAGAGCATCGCCTCGGTGGATTGGGCGCACTTGAAACGTTTGGGATTCGCCGGGGTCATCTTCGATAAGGATAACACGCTCACGACGCCGTACGCGTTGGAGGTGCACGAAAAGGTTCGTGACTCTCTCGAGGCGTGTAAAGAGGCGTTCGGGAGCGAGAACGTGGCGGTGTACAGTAACTCTGCCGGGTTGTTTCAGTACGACCCGGACGGCGCCGAGGCGGACGCCATGGAGCGCGCGTTGGGGGTGAAATTCATTCGACACGCGACGAAAAAACCCGCTGGTGATGCGGATGACGTCGTCAAACACTTTGTCGGGTGCGATTCAGCGAAAAAGCTCATCTTCGTCGGCGACAGATATCTCACCGACGTCGTCTACGGCAACAGACACGGCATGTTCACCGTCAGAGTCGAGCCCTTCACCACCAAGGGCGAATCGTTCGCCATAAAGAGCGCGCGAAAAGTCGAAGAATCCGTCGTCGGACTCTGGCGCTCGCTCGGCGTCGCGCCGAGACCGCACGAGCGTTTATTCCCCGGCGGCGTCTCGCCCGACGCCTCGAGCCGCGCGCGCTGGACCCTCATCGAGGGCGAACCCGCGCGCGAAAACCTCGACGCGTGCGTGAAAAAATGACGAATCACGCGTCTTCTTTTCTAATCTCCGCCCGTCGCTCCTCGCATCGTCTCCCTCGACGCACGATTCGCCTCGCTTTCGCGTCGGCGCCGCCGCGCGAGACAACCTGACACTTTTCGGTGACGTCTCTCGCTCGCGCCTCACTCGCCGCCTCACCGCGCGACGAACGCGCATCGGGCGACGCACACCGCCGCCATGATCGCTCACACGACGTTTCAGACCACCGTCGCCGCGGCGCCGCGCGCGCGCGCCTCGCGCGCCTCGCGCGGCGCCGCCGTCGCGCGCCGTCCGACCGCTCGGACCGCCGCCGTCGCCGAACGTGCGTCCCGACGCTCTCGCGCGCGAACGCGCCCTCGACCGCGCGCGCGACTCGGTGAGGGTGACAGAGGGGAATATTCTCTCGCGAACGACGCGCAAACGGGGGCGAGGGCGCGCGCGGGCGAGCGCGTGGACCCCTCGAGTCGGCCGCCGCCGGGGACGCCCTTATCCGCTCGAATCATCGACTGACGAAGGGTGACTCGCGTTTTCTCGACGATGCAGCGGCGGAAGGGACCGGAAATGCGGTCGCGCGCGATGAGATTCGTAACATCGCCATCATCGCGCACGTCGATCACGGGAAGACGACGCTCGTCGACTCCATGTTGGCGCAATCCAAGGTTTTCCGGGAGAATGAAAAAGTCGAGGAACGCATCATGGACTCGAACGATCTCGAACGCGAGCGTGGCATCACGATTCTGTCCAAGAACACGGCGGTGACGTACAAGGATAAGAAGATCAACATTATCGATACCCCGGGTCACGCTGATTTCGGTGGTGAGGTTGAACGCGTGTTGAATATGGTTGACGGCGTGCTTTTGCTCGTCGATAGCGTCGAAGGTCCGATGCCGCAGACGCGTTTCGTGTTGAAGAAGGCTTTGGAGATCGGTCTCAAGGTTGTCGTCGTTGTGAACAAGATCGATCGGGATGGTGCGCGTCCGGATTACGTCGTCGATAACACGTTTGATTTGTTTTGCAACCTCGGCGCGACGGATGAGCAGTGCGAATTCCCCGTCGTGTACGCCTCTGGTTTCCAGGGCATCGCCGGCATGGAACCGGATGAATTGGCCGACAACCTCGAGCCGCTCTTCGAGATGATCTGCAACGACGTTCCGGCGCCGGTCGCCGACGTCAACGCGCCGCTTCAAATGTTGGTGACAAACTTGGACTACGACGAATTCAAGGGTCGCATTGCCCTCGGTCGTGTGCGCGCCGGCACGATGACAAAGGCGAGCAACGTGAAGGTTGGCGTCCCAGGTAAAGACGCTCGCAACGGTAAGGTATCTGAGGTGTTCATCTACAACAACTTCATCCGTTCGCCGGTCGACTCTGTCGGCGCGGGTGACATTTGCGCCATCGCTGGTCTCGACGACGTCATGATCGGCGAAACCATCATGGTGGACGGCGCCGAGCCGTTGCCGACGATCACCGTCGAAGAACCGACCGTGCGCATGTCCATGTCCGTGAACACGTCTCCGTTCGCGGGTCAAGAGGGTAAGTATGTCACCTCCCGTAACTTGAAGGCGCGCCTCGATCAAGAACTCGAGCGTAACTTGGCGCTCAAGGTTGAACCGGGCGACACTGCGGATACCTTCATCTTATGCGGTCGCGGTGCGCTTCACATCACGATTCTCATCGAAACGATGCGTCGTGAAGGTTACGAATTCACCATCGGTCCGCCGGAAGTCATCACCAAGCAAGACGAGGAGGGACGCAAGGTTGAACCGTACGAGGAGGCGTACGTCGAAGTGCCGGAGGAATACACCGGCTCATGCGTCGACCTGTTCGCCAACCGTAAGGGCGCCATGCTCGACCTCATGACCGACGACAAAGGCAACACGAAGATGAAGTACAAGGTTCCGACCCGCGGTTTGCTCGGTTTGCGTAACGCCATCCTCACCGCCACTCGCGGTACCGCCGTGTTGAACACCAACTTTGACGAATACGGCGAGTGGGCGGGTGATATTTCTATGCGCGACAACGGTTCGCTCGTCGCGCACGAGACCGGTCAAGTCACCTCTTACGCGCTTCAAAGCGCGCAAGACCGCGGTATCTTGATCGTGAAGCCGGGTGATGAAGTCTATGCAGGTCAAGTCGTGGGTGTCCATCAACGCTCGGGCGACTTGAAGGTGAACGTGTGCAAGAAGAAGGCGGCGACGAACGTCCGATCCAACAAGGACGCGACCGTCGTCCTCAACGAATCCAAGGATATGAGCTTGGACGACTGCGTCGAATACATCAGCCAGGATGAACTCGTTGAGGTTACCCCGCTTAACATTCGCATCACGAAGAACCCGAAAATGAAAACGCGCAACAAAAAAAATTAATTTTTTCCCCATTGGCATGTGTATTCCTTCAATTTTTAGAGTTGTACATAGAGAGGCAAACTAATTCATTCGCTAAAAAGCATCTAATTTTGTTCGAGCATCGCGTCTATCTCTTCATCGCCGTCGTCCCTGGGCCTTTCCTCTTCGGCGGGGAAGAGCTCGTCGGCGTCGCCGAAGAGTTTCGCGTACGCACGTCTCGCGGCTCGGATCGCGCCTTGGTACGTCGCGAGATCGTCCGCCCCGGGACAGAGCGCGACGTTCGAGCTCGTGCACGTCGCGTCTTCTGACGTACTCGCGTTCTGCACGTACATCGTGCCCCAGAGAATTTCGGGCTTGGCGTACTCTTCGCCGAAAATGCTCGACGCGTCCTCCGCGACGCGACGAGTCATCGCATCCAAAGCCGCTTTCACGTCGGCGTAGGGGTCCGTCGAATCGCGTGCGACGATGTTTGAAAGGTACAGGAGATACTTCCCGTCCGGACAACAACCCGTGTGCGAACCGATTTGGAGCGCGCGAATGACGCCGGTTTGCGTCGCCGAGACACTTCCGGGCGGGAAAACGACGAGCATCTGACCGTACTCTGGCACGAGCGGACCATCGAGCACGCACGCCGCGTGGACTAAAACGTGCGAACTTTGCTCGTTCGTCGGTTCGTGCATGACGACGTGACGGACGCGAATCTCTTGTCCACCCTTTGAGGTGACCGACATCACCTCGTCGGCGTTAACATCGACGTCGCGCACCGCTTGGCGCAACACGTACGTCGCGCCCTTCACAGCGCCCACGCGACAAAACGCCTGCGGAATGTCTCCCGAACCGTACACCGGGATCAAACACGCGCCCGTCTGTGGGCCGTACTTGGCCACGCTCAAAATATACACCTTTAAATCTTCGAGTGCGTCAACGGCGGAACAATCGGCGCGCGTCTGCAACGCGAGCGCGTACGTGACGGCCGCACGAAGTTTCGGAGTCAACCCTTGCCTCGTCAAGAACGCATCCATCGTCTCACCGTCTCGCACTTCTAAATCATCGCCTCCCGACCCGTCTTCGGCGGCGGCTTCGCCTCCCCACTCACTCCCCGGCGCGCCGACCGCGACGTTCGTCTCCTCCCCGCTCTTCCCACTCCTACGTCGCGACGTCTCGTCGCGCATCGCCACGTTGTGCACAATCTTTAAAAATCGCATCAACGCCCGCTTCTCCGCCCCCGTCAACGTTTTATCCTTGAAGACGTCGTTTCGATTACTCGCCACCGCGCGCGCGACGCCTTCGTCGTACACGAACGTGCGCTCGACCGGTTTAAACTCCAAATACTTGTGCGCCCCAGAGCGTACGAGCGCTTCGCAGAACGCATCCGCCCCGAGTACGAGTTTCGGGGCGCCGAGATCGATCGAGTATCCTCTCGTCGGCGACGGCGTCGCGCGGGACGTCTCCGTTTGTAACCGTCGACACGCCTCCTCGTCCACCTCTCCCGTCTCCTCGCGCACGCACGCGCCGAACGGCGCGTGAAATGATCGCACGTCGCCCGCGTCGCTCACGAACAGCCCCTCGCGCGCCGTCGTCGCTCTGAACGCGCCGAACGCACCGCCATAAGATGCGCGCGAATCCAGATGCACCACACGCGCGCCGCGTCGCGCGCAGGCCGCGGAGAGGATGGACTCGACGAGACTGGTGCCGAGAACCAACACGTCGCACTCGCTCGGGAGGTCGAACTCGTCGTCTTCGTCCGGCGACGTCATGGGTGAGGGGCGGGACGCGGTGTGGCGTTGCTACGGGGAAAATCGCCGCGTTTTACAACTCGCACGCTCTCTATGACTAATCAGCGCTTGGCGGACGGTTTGCCCTTGTCGGCGAATTTACCCTTGCCTTTCTCGAGGAGCGGATCGAAGACGACGTAATCGTCGACGTCGGCGACGTACGCGCCCTGGTCGTTTCTCTTCGATTCCGGGACGAAGTCCAATTTGTGCGCCTTCCAATCGCTCGCGTCGTCCTCGTCCTCGTCGTCCTCCATGTAGTATAAACCCTGAGGGACGAATCTCGAGACGCCAGCGCGACCGGTTTCCTCGTTGTTGTTCTCGTCGTCGTCTCGATCGGGTTTGGGGTCGGATTTCGGCGCCGTGGGTTGTTTGGACGAAAAGGCTGCCAAACGCGCGAGCGTGTCCTTTTCGCGATCGTGCACACGAGAGCGTCTCGCTTTGGCCTCCACGCGCTTCACCTCTTCGTTCGTCATGAGGGCGGCGTCCGCGTCTTGAACAGCGCACTTGCCGAGGCCAAGTTTTTTCAATTTCGTCGCACGGCGGTGCGCGCGCTCGGCTTCTCGCGCTTCTTTTTCAGCCTTACGTTTTGCCTTCATCTCGCGCTTGTCGAGTTTAGACGCCCACGCGTCGGATTGCTTGCGAATACCTTCTTCGATCTCTTTCAACCCACCGTCGATGTCGCCCAACTCGCGTCGCTTGCGAAGCATTTTGTCGCGCATCTGATCCTGGAACGCGGCAGCATCGTCCGCGCCCGCGTCGTCGTCCCATCCACTCTTCCCGCGACCCTTCCCTTCGTCCGCGTCGTCATCGCTAACGTCCTCGCCCATGTCTTGCATGCGCTCCTTCACGCGCGCCTTCTTCTCCTTCGCCATGGCCTTTTCGCGAGCCGTCTGTTCGAGCGCCGCGCGCGTCTCCTCCGCGTCGGCGCTCACGAGCGTCGCGTCTCCACCGACATCGTGCGACGATTTAATCCCCTTGATTCCCACTTCATCCAACGTCGCATCTTCCTCCGCCGCTTCCTCGCCGAACGATAACAGATTGAGCTTCTTTTTCGCCTTTTTCTTCTTTCTAAAATCCTCCACCACTTCCTCCTCCTCGACGTTGGTCGGCTTTCTTGGCTCGATATCCGGAAACGGGTTCGCTAACACCTCCGTCTTCACGATCTTCGGCGCCGGCGCCACCGGTCGATCTTTTTCCGTCTCCACGTTTCCGATCTGTATCGCGTTATACATCGTCGCCCCGACGATTTTACCGAAAATCGTGTGCTTTCGATTGAGCCACTCGCATTCGCCGAGCGTCACGAACCATTGACTCCCGTTGCTATCCTTACGACCCTCGTTCGCCATCGCCACTCGCCCGCGCGTGTTAAACCTCAAACGAGAGTGAAATTCATCCTTGAACGGTCGCCCGCCGTCGAACACGCTCGAACCACCGCGTCCCGTGTTCGTCGGGTCGCCCGTCTGCGCCATGAAGTTGCTCACACACCGTGTAAACTCATTCTCATCGAAATAACTACGACGAAGACGCGATCGGTTAGTCTCAGAGCGTACAACGCGTTCGCGTTCGTCATCACGCACCCTTCGAGACACAATTGCACGAAATTTCGACACGCCAACGGCGCCTCTCTGGAGAAGAGCTCAATCTCCAGTTCACCCAGCGTCGTGTACACGACCACTTTACCCTCCGTCGGGGGTTCGAGCGTGTACACGGACGACATGACGACGTCGTTAAAGTCCTCGACTTTTACTCCTCCCCGTCGCTCGACCGATTCGAGCGCGCGCGTCGCCGAAAAGTGCGGGGCCCGTTTCTTCGACCGGGACCACCCGCCGGAGCGCCGCCGCAGACCTCGACGCGAAGGTTCTCGTCCACCGTCGACATGGTGACCCGAGACCGCGCGGTGGACGTCGCCGGACGAAGCGAGGCCGAGCGAAGGGTGAGCGCGATCGCCGAGATCGTCGCCGCGCTCGTCTCGCGCGGGGACGAGGAAGGATACGGTCTGAACCTCAATGCGCTGAAAAACGCCACGGCGAGAAAATACAAGCTGAGCAAGGCGCCGAAACTCACCGAGCTGATCGCGGCGGTGCCGGTGGAGCATCGCGATCAGTTGATGCCGAAATTGAGGGCAAAACCGGTGCGAACGGCGAGCGGGGTGGCGGTGGTGGCGGTGATGAGTAAACCGCACCGTTGTCCGCACATCGCGACGACGGGCAACGTGTGCGTGTATTGCCCGGGCGGGCCGGACAGTGATTTCGAGTACAGCACGCAGTCGTACACGGGGTACGAGCCGACGTCCATGCGGGCGATTCGAGCGAGGTACGATCCGTACGCGCAGAGTCGAGGACGTGTGGACCAGTTGCGGCGGCTGGGACACGCCGTCGATAAAGTGGAATTCGTGCTCATGGGAGGGACATTCATGTCGCTGCCAATCGATTATAGGGATTATTTCATTAGAAATTTGCACGATTCGTTGAGCGGAGCGAGCAGCTCGTGCGTGACGGAGGCGGTGCGAGCGTCAGAACAGAGTCGGACCAAGTGCGTGGGGTTGACAATCGAGACGCGTCCCGATTACTGTCAATCGCCGCATTTGCGCCAGATGCTCTCCTACGGGTGCACGCGCTTGGAGATTGGGTTACAGAGCATCTACGAAGACGTCGCGCGCGACACCAATCGCGGGCACACGGTGGCGGCGGTTCAAAAGTGTTTCGAGCTGGCCAAGGACGCTGGTTTCAAGGTCATCGCGCACATGATGCCCGATTTACCGAACGTCGGGATGGAGCGCGATTTAGAATCGTTTAGAGAGTTTTTTGAGTCGCCCGACTTTCGCACAGACGGCTTGAAGCTCTACCCCACGCTCGTCATTCGCGGCACGGGTTTGTACGAGCTCTGGCGCACGGGCAAGTATCGAAACTATCACCCGGAGCGACTGGTTGATTTAGTCGCTCGAGTCCTCGCCCTCGTGCCGCCTTGGGTGCGCGTGTATCGCGTCCAGCGCGACATTCCCATGCCTCTCGTCACCGCGGGCGTCGAGAAGGGTAACCTCCGCGAGCTTGCCATGGCGCGCATGGCAGACCTGGGCTTGCGGTGTCGAGACGTTCGCACGCGCGAAGTCGGTTTACAAGACATTCACAACCGCGTCGCACCGACGCACGTCGAGCTCGTTCGACGCGACTACGTCGCGAACGGTGGTTGGGAGACGTTTTTATCCTACGAAGATCCGCGTCAGGACATTTTAGTCGGTCTCCTGCGTCTTCGCAAGTGCGGCAGAACCGCCGCCAAGACGTCGCCGGCGCTCAAAGGCAAATGCTCCATGGTTCGCGAATTACACGTCTACGGCACCGCCGTCGCCGTGCACTCTCGTGATAAGGGTAGATTCCAACACCGAGGCTACGGCACCCTTCTCATGCGCGAGGCTGAGCGCATCGCTCGCGAAGAGCATGGTTCTCGCAAGCTCGCCGTCATCTCAGGCGTCGGCACACGACACTACTACCGCAAGCTCGGCTTCGAATTAGAGGAGACATACATGGTAAAAACGTTAGAGTAGAGCGATTCGCCGCTAGAAATTGTAGATAGAAGACACCTAGCCAAAACGAACCGACTCGCCCATTTTCGTGGATTACGCTCTAGATCTCCCCACACCGCTGCGCGCGGCGCACTCGTACACCGAGCGCCCACGACCGCGACTCACGCTCACCATGAGCATCAACATCGACATGAGCTTCCTGGATGCCCCCGCGCGCGGCGGCGCGGCGTCCAGACACCTCGAAGAGACGTGCGTGTTGCGATCCAATCTCATCGAGATCGACGACTGACGACGCGCTCTCCCTCGCGCGCAGGCTCGAAAACATCCAAGGAACGATGCATGAGTGTGACTTCAAGGCACCCGCGGTAGAAAACGTGCGTGACGACGCCTCGACGCGCGCGCGGACGATGCGAACACGCGCGTCGGGACAACGGTTTTTGTACTAGGTCAACGAGCGCGAGAGAGAGACTGACCGAAGAGCGCGCGTTTCGCGTGTCGACGCGCAGTTTGATGACTTTCAACGCGAGGTGATGAATTACGTGAAACCGAACCACGGAACGACGACGTTGGGGTTCATCTTTGAACACGGCATCGTCATCGCCGTCGACTCGCGCGCGTCGCAGGGACCGTACGTGTCCTCGCAGACGGTGAAAAAGGTGATTGAAATCAATCCGTTTTTGCTCGGTACCATGGCTGGCGGCGCCGCAGATTGTCAGTTTTGGCAGCGCAATCTCGGAATTCAGTGTCGGTTGCACGAACTGGAGAATGGAAAGAGAATCACCGTGCGCGCGGCGTCGAAGCTATTGGCCAACACGCTGTACAGTTACAAAGGGCGAGGACTCTCCATGGGTACCATGGTCGCGGGGTGGGATCTGAACGGTCCGGGTCTGTATTACGTCGACAGCGAGGGCACGCGATTGAAGGGGCAGCGATTCAGCGTCGGCTCCGGGTCGTTGTTCGCGTACGGGGTGTTGGATCAAGGGTACAAGTGGGATTTGAGCGTGAAGGAGGCGTGCGAACTCGGACGACGAGCGATTTACCACGCGACGTATCGCGACGCGTTTTCGGGAGGCACGGTGAGTGTATATCACGTCGGGGAGAACGGGTGGACGAAGGTGACCGGTGATGACGTCGGAGAACTTCATTTTCATTACTATCCCTCGACGCCGATCGACGACATCGACTCGCTCGGCGGACTCGGGAAGAAGGAGGCGGAGGAACGCGAAGCCGCCATGGAGACGTGATTTAGCACACATGTACTTTTAATTGATGATCTGAACTAATCCGGATTACAAATCTTCTATAATTAGGCGTCGCTACATTTCCTCGTCTTCATCTGCGGCGAATAAACCTTTGAAGAGCGGCGACTTGATGGGAGACGCGGCGGGCGTTCTCGGCGTCCTCGACGTCGACGTTCGAGGCGATGCGCGCGGCGACGAACGCGGTGAACGAACCGCCGTGATCGGTGTCGGCGCCGGACGCGTCAGAGGCGTGAAACTTCCCGGCGTGAGGAAGAAACTTTTACTCGCGCTACCAGGAGACGCGCTCGGCGAAGAAGACGGCATGGGAGATCCAGAGACGGACGTCTCGAGCGATCGCAGACGATGCGACAGCGAGCTCACCTGAGATTTACTCGCAGACATTGCGTCGTCTTGCAATTTTGTCAGCGCCTGGTACCGTCCGATCTGTTCGCGCAGTTCCTCAACCTCTTCGTTGGCTAACTTCTTCGATTCAAGCGCCTCGGCCAATTCGCGCTCGAGCGCGTCCACGCGTCCCTCGTGTTCGCTCGTCGCACGGTGCGCCGACATCTCCATCCCGCGTCGCAACGCGTCGATCTCTAATTGTGCCGTCTGTTCGGCACTCTTCACCGCCGCCGACGTCTCCGCTTTAGCGTCATCGAGCTCTCGCTCGAGTCGTTCGAGCCTCTGCGCGAGAGTCGCCGAATGACTCTGCAGACGACGCGTCTCCTCGTCTTCGTCGTCGCTTGAGCTCTTGCGCTTGTTGAGCAACGTCCCCAAATCGCGCACATTAGCTTCAGACTCGTCTAACCGCGATTGTAATCGCCGGTGCGCGTCCTCGGACGTCGCGCGTTCCGCCTTGAGCGCGGCGACGCGCTCGTTGGCGACGCTGAGCGCCTCCTCCATCGCGTCTCGCTCCCTCTCCATCGACTCGAGTCGCTCTTGCGTCTCGCGTGCCGTCAACTCAGCGATCGCCTTGGCTTTCTCCGCCTCGATCGTGCGCTGCGTAGAGGAACGAATGGACATCTCGGACGCGCTCGCGGCGGAGTCGCGCTCCGCTGCCAACGCCGCCGCCAATTCCGCCTCGTGACTTTGTTTCAAATCTTCAATGTCTCGCTCGAGTCTTTTCACCTCGCGAAGCAACTCGGCGACGCGATCGACGCTCGACGCGTGCAGACGGGCCTCGTAGTGTCGCTGCACCGTCTCAATCACCTCTCTCGCGTCGCGCATCGTTGCCGACGCGACTGCTTGGATTTCGTCGGCGACGGTTCTCTTCGTCGCCGCCGTGCACTCCTTGGCGCGTTGAATCTCAGACGTGAGGTGCGTGACTCGTCCGCGCAAAATCATGATGTTGCGCTTGTGACCACCGACGTCGCCCAAGACTTCCTCGAGCGACGACACTTTGAGGGCGAGATCTGCGTTTTCCGACTCGAGTCGCCGCGTTCGGTTTCGCGCGTCGTCGAGCTCGACGCGCGTCGTTCGCAAATCTCGTCTCGCGTCCGCCAATTCGCCGTCTCGAGCGTGAATGACGTCGCGCGCGCTCGTAAGTTCGGCTTTATAGGATTCAAACTGTCCCACAGCGTCGTCCATCTCTCGCTTCGCTGTCTCGGCGGAGCGCGTCGCAGCCGAACTCTCTCGCCGCGCCTCGGCGACGTCGTCCTCCAATTGTTGCATTTTCGCTCGAAGCGCGTTCGCCTCTCGCGTCGCTCGCACTTCGGTCGACGATGCCAACGCCCCAAATCGTCCGACGGCGTCTCGCGCGCGCGAGGCCGCCTCACGCTCGGCTTCGCCCATGCGTCTCTCGCAGTGCGCCACGCGCTCGGCGACGCGATCCTCCACACGCGCCGCCGCCTCTTCCGCGTCTCTCATGCGTGCCTCGGCCGCTCGGCGCATCGCGTCGATCTCCGTCACCTGTGTCGCACGCCACGTCTCGTTGGCGCGTCGCAACTCATCGAGACGCGTCTCGCTCACGCTTCGTTCCTCATCCAACCGTTTCGAGAGTTCGTCGACGCGCCGACTCGCTGCGCGTTCGCGAGACGTCGACGCCTCCAACGACGCCCGCGCGTCGTCGCGCTGACGCAACACGACGTTCGCGTGCGCGCCGAGCTCTTCATATTTCGATTTCGTCTCCCCGTGCGCCCTGCGTTCGCGCTCCAACGCGCTCACGACGACGTCAAAGTGTTCTCGGCTCGCCGCCAATTTCGAGCTCGCACCTCGAAACGCCTCGCGTCTCGCCTCCCTCGCCGACCGCGCGCCGACGCCGCCACCGCGTCGCGCCTCACCGCCCGCACCGTCTTTCTTCCTCGCCATGGGATGTCCCGGACGCAGATTCCCGCGCAATTCATCCATCAACGCGTCGTCGCTCGTCTCCGCCGCCGCGTCGCCGAACCGCGCGCTCAAATCTTCCCCCACTTCCTTCCCCTCCATCGTCGTCCACCGACGTCCCAACGCGTCAACGTTATCCATCGTCCCGTTCGCGTCCTCCGCCTCGTCTCTCGCCACCTCGCGCGCCATGCGCGCGGCGAATCCTCGCGCGCGACGAATGTACGCGCTCGACGGTTCGTCCCGCGCCGGCGACCCCCACGTCGGCACCGCGCTCGCGATGTCCTCCTCGCTCTCGCTCGACGCGGACTCGACGCCGCGAAGGGCTTTATCGATCAAATCTTTGACGCTCGACATGACGCGCGCGCGCGTCGCGACGGGGACGCGTCGAGATGATTCAAATTCGAGACTCCAGAAACCGTAATCTTTTCTCGCGCGCGCGTCCGTCGAGACGCGCGAGACGGTCGCGCGACGACGCGCGGCGGCGGGTGACGACGCGCGTTCGACGAGACGCGTCCGACGAGACGCGTCCGACGACGGCGTTGACGGCGTGTGACGCGTGAATGTGATTTTTCGGGACATTTTTTGACTTTCGGGACGCGAACGCGCGAATACGCGTATTCGCGCGCCGAATCGCGCGCGACGACGACCGACGACTACGACGACTAGTGTACGATTACAAACGACGACTAACGCACCTCCCCGCGGGCGATTTTACCCGCGCGCTCGCGTTCGTCGATCATGACCTCGCGCAGTTTTCGATACGCCTCGGTCGGCGACGTCCCCTTGGCCAACAACGTCCTCGACGTTTGTTTATGCCCGCGCATGAGCGACATCTGCGCCAGACGCAATCCCAACACGCGACCTAAAAATTCCACCAACGCGCCGTCGCACGCGTGCGCCGGACCGACGACGTCGACATCGACGCGAGACGCGGATATCGTACGAATCGCGTGCGTCTCGCGCCGCTGCCGAACCTCCAGGTCGATCTGCGTCGCCCCGCCCGCACCGCCGACGATGCACGGCGGCGGCGGCGCGTCCTCTCTCACATCTGCCCCTCCCGCACCGTGATCTCGCTCGTAATCGAACGCGCTCAGGGCGTTCGGATGAATGTACAACGTCTCGCCCGCGCGCTCGCCGCCGCCGCTCGCGTCCCGGTACCCCACGGGAACGTCCCCGAGCGTCACCCGTCGTCTCTTCTCGTACGTGCCGTCTTTCCCGCGAACGGCGATCGTCGTCGCGGACGTCTCCGCGAGCACGCGCGTGGGATGCGCGCGGAGATCGAGCATGAGCGCGCCGTCCGTGCGACGTCGAGGGAGCGCGCTGATGTCGGCGGTGGTGGTGAGGACGTGTTCGCCCGAGAATTTACAGTAATACGCCGTGTACCGCGCGCGTTTGGCGTCGGATTCGTTCTCGGCGTCTTCGCTCGTGAAGACGTGCGCGCTCGCGCGCTTTTTGCCCGCCATGTCGACGCGAGTCGGAGGGTGAGGGAACGGGCTCGAAACGAGCTCGGGAGCGCGCGCGCGAGCTCGAGGGAAAGGGTCTCGTTACAACGCGTCGAGGGCGCGCGCGGTGAGGGTCTGTGGATCGTCTGTCATTCGTCGTCTTTGGCGACGCGCACGCGGGCGAGGGCGTCGACGACGCGACGTCGACGTTTCTCGTACCTCGCGCGACCGGCTTCGCCGGC
>CEVZ01100402.1_pt1 | contig 15121 bp, 18 predicted proteins | sample 361371 | NCBI WGS metagenome assembly CEVZ01 (sample SAMEA2620217, study PRJEB7988) | marine metagenome | isolation source: saline water (ENVO:00002010), including
GGACAGGTAAGCATCCGATGGATTGAAAACAAAATGAATGCTTACCTTAATAAATTACTGAAGACTGATGATTTTGATTACGTTATTGCTTCTGATACTGATTCCATCTATCTCAATTTGGGTCCTCTGGTTGAAACTGTATTCGCGAAGCGAGAGAAAAGCAGTGCGAGCATTGTTGGGTTCCTTGACAAGGTGTGTGAAGTGGAATTTGAAAAGTATATTCAGAATTCTTATGAAGCGTTGGCAACCTATGTAAATGCCTACGAGCAGAAGATGTTCATGAAGCGTGAGACCATCGCTAACAAGGGCATCTGGACTGCTAAGAAGAGGTATATCCTCAATGCTTGGGACATCGAAGGTGTTCGTTTTGAGAAACCCAAACTCAAGATGATGGGCATTGAGGCAGTCAAGTCTTCCACCCCTGGTGCATGTCGCACCAAGATTAAGGAAGCACTGGAGATCATGATGAGTGGCACGGAAGATGATCTACAGAAGTTCGTCTCAAACTTCCGTCAACAGTTTGAGAAGATGCCACTAGAGGACATTGCATTCCCTCGTGGATGTAATAACATTGCCAAGAATAGTTCACCACACTCAATCTATGGCAAGTCCTGTCCTATTCATGTACGTGGAGCACTGCTCTACAATCACTACGTGAAGAAGCACAAGTTGACGCACAAGTTCCCACTGATTCAAGAGGGTGAGAAGATCAAGTTCTTGTATCTACGCAAACCAAACCGTATTAATGAGAACGTTATCTCTTTCTTCCAAACTCTTCCGCAGGAGTTTGGACTTGACAAACAGGTGGATTACGAACTACAATTTCAAAAGAGTTTCCTCGACCCACTCAAGGCAATCCTTGATACGATGGGTTGGCACCACGAACCGCAAGCAACCTTGGAGTTTTTATTCGGATGACATCATCTTTTTTCGCAGATATTGTACAGGAGTTAGACAATGACTACGCTGGTGTGGTCAGTGATGGCGTTGCTGCAGGCGACGTTAATCGTTTTATCGACACTGGCAGTCATATCTTTAACGCCTTACTTAGTGGTTCTATTTTTGGAGGTCTTCCCGCTAATAAAATCACAGCCCTGGCAGGAGAATCAAGCACTGGAAAGACTTTTTTTGCTCTTAGCATCGTTCGTTCTTTCCTTGATAGCAATCCTGACGCTGGAGTCTTTTATTTTGAAAGTGAGTCCGCCATTTCTAAATCTATGATTGAGGAGAGGAACATCGACTCTAGTCGTATGTACCTCGTACCTGTTGTGACTGTGCAAGAGTTTAGAACCCAAGCACTGAAAGTCCTAGACAGGTATCTCTCACAACCAGAGGCAGATCGCAAACCTATGATGTTTGTGTTGGACTCTCTGGGTATGTTGTCTACCACTAAGGAGATTGAGGACTCCGAGGCAGGCAAAGAGACCCGTGACATGACCCGTGCACAGGTGGTCAAGTCTATCTTCCGTGTGCTTACCCTTAAACTGGGTAAAGCAAACGTTCCTCTGCTAGTCACCAACCATACATATGATGTGGTGGGTGCATACGTGCCTACTAAAGAGATGGGTGGTGGTAGTGGACTTAAGTACGCTGCTTCTAACATCATCTTCCTGTCTAAATCCAAAGAGAAAGATGGCAAGGAAGTCATTGGTAACCTTATCAAATGTAGAGCACAAAAATCTCGATTAACTAAGGAGAATTCTCTTGTTACAACACGTCTTTACTACGACGAACGTGGACTGGACAGGTATTATGGATTACTGGAACTGGGTGAGAAGCATGGAATCATCCCAAGGAAGGGGAATCGCGTTGTATTTGGTGAATCTTCCGCTTTTCCTTCTGTGGTTCTTGCCTCTCCTGAGAAGTATTTCACAGAAGAAATAATGGCACAACTGGAAGAAGCAGCACGTAAGGAGTTTGGATATGGATCTTAAGGATTACATCAAAGTCTATGATGATGTCCTTGATCCTAACGTCTGTCGCAATGCAATCAAACTTGCAACTGAGACAGAAGCAGAACGGTGGGACCAAGATGGTCGTCCATCGTTCAACATGATCAACATCACTCTAGAAGCAGAGAAGCATAAGAAACAGGAGTGGATGAAGATCCACAATGAACTGATCTTGGCAATCAAGTATGCATCAGAGAGATACATGCTTGAACTAGATCTACGTGAGAGGTTCCCTCCCAGGAATACTATCGAACAGATCCGTCTCAAGCACTATGCTGCTAATGGTATTGACAGATTTGACAATCATGTAGATATAGGCGATCATGATAGTGCTCGTCGCTTCCTTGTCCTCTTCTTCTATCTGAATGATGTGGAAGAAGGAGGAGAAACAACCTTCACACACTTGGATTACTCAGTAAAACCAAAGCAAGGTAGTTGTTTATTGTTCCCACCGACATGGATGTACCCCCATGCTGGTGAGAAACCAGTCAGTAATGACAAGTATATCGTCGGTACCTATCTCCATTACGTTAATGCAAATTGATACGATTGTCCTCAGTAAACTCATACTTGATGAGGAATACTGTAGAAAGGTATTGCCTTTCATCAAACAAGAATATTTTGAAGACTACACATTAAAAGTTATTTTCGACGAAATCTCTACTTACGTTGATAAATATGAGGGTTTGCCAGAGGCAACTGCGATTGCAATCGGCATTGACAAACGTCAAGATGTAAACGAATCAACCTACAAAGAAATCATTTCTTTCCTGGGTAACCTGGACAAGGATCAATACAACAAAGAATGGTTGTATGATACTACAGAGAAATGGTGTAAAGAACGTGCGATCTATCTCGCTCTCATGGAGAGTATCAAGATTGCAGATGGACAAGACAAGACACGCTCTAAGGATGCTATCCCTTCTATCATGTCGGAAGCACTTGGAGTTTGTTTTGATGATCATGTTGGACACGACTACTTACTGGACTCGAACGACAGGTATGACTACTATCACAGAAAGGAAGAAAAGATTCCCTTCGATCTCGAATATTTCAACAAGATCACAAAAGGTGGTCTCTCTAATAAAACTCTCAACATCGCTCTTGCTGGTACGGGCGTCGGGAAGTCTTTATTCATGTGCCATGTCGCTGGTGCCTGCCTCTTGCAAGGGCTCAACGTTCTCTACATTACATGTGAAATGGCAGAGGAGAAGATTGCTGAACGAATTGACGCAAACCTCCTCGACACAAACATCCAAACACTGAGTGATCCTCTGTTCTCAAGACAGAAGTATCAGAACAAGATCGATGTACTTAATCAGAAGACACAGGGTAAACTTATCATCAAGGAATACCCAACTGCATCGGCAAATGCTAACCACTTCAAGTCATTGTTGAATGAGTTATCATTGAAGAAGGGATTCAAACCCCACATTATCTTTGTAGATTACCTGAACATTTGTGCATCCTCTCGTTACAAGGGGAACATCGTTAACTCGTACACCTATGTTAAATCAATCGCTGAAGAACTCCGTGGTCTTGCTGGTGAGTTCAACGTGCCTATCGTTAGTGCTACTCAAACTACAAGATCTGGTTACGGGAACTCTGATGTTGAGTTGACTGATACCAGTGAGTCCTTCGGTCTTCCTGCAACTGCTGACATCATGTTCGCTCTTATCTCAACAGAAGAGATGGAGAACTTGAATCAGATCATGGTTAAGCAGTTGAAGAATAGATATAACGACCCCACTATGAACAAACGTTTTGTCCTAGGCATTGACAGAGCGAAGATGAGGTTGTATGATTGTGATCAAGCACAACAAAATATTGTTGACTCTGGTCAAGAAGTTGTGGACATGCCTATCAAGAAATCTTTCGCTGAACTAAAAGTATGAACAGTAATTTTACTAATGATGCCAACTCTAATGATGAAATGGCGAAGAAGGCAGAACAGTTCTCGTCTAAGACGCAGGACAAAGTTGAAAACATGGCAGCGGATGCACAAGACATTCGCGATGCTACTTACGAGAGTGCAGATGACGTTGCTAACGACGACCGAGTTAAAGACGCATATAAAACTAAGGAACGGATCAAGGAGAAGACGGCAGAAAAGCGTAAGAAGAAAAAGATCGAGAAGTTTGAAGTGGATCTTGACAAGTACATGGAGTTTGTTGATCAAACAACTTCACGTCATTCACAAACGACTGCTGATTACAAGGAACGTATTGAAGAGTTGGTTGCTGCTGGTTGCAATCTTGCCCGACTTGATACTGCTGCAAGTGGTCTTGTTGCGGAGGCAGGTGAGTTTATGGAGATCGTAAAGAAGATCAAGTTCCAAGGAAAACCCTGGGATGAAGCGAACAAAGAACACCTTCAGAAAGAACTGGGTGACATCATGTGGTATGTTGCTCAGGCAGCGATGGCATTGAACGTCCGTCTTGATGATGTGATCTATCTGAACACCATCAAACTTGCTGCTCGTTATCCGACTGGTGAGTTTACAGTTGAGCATTCTGAACATCGCAAGGCAGGTGATATTTAAGATTTGGAAATACGCCTTAGGGAGTTATTCAGATGATAAGACTGAACCCTATGACAACTACATTACTGCAGTTCGCAGTATCATTTTTGTCAGTTATCTTGTCACCAACTGTTTTATTATTAGTGGAGTAATCCGTCACTGGAACTCCGCTACCCCTGATCAATGCCAAGATCGTTCTCAAATGCCGACTCGAAGTACAAGGACAGGATATTCACCCGTTCTGGAAAGAGGAGGTTAAGTAAAGGTTTGTTATTAGTTCTTGAATTAAGTGATGCTATGGAACACCTTGGATGGGACCTGAGTAAGGTTGAGTATGAGGTAGTTACACATCATGATGTCCCTGATAAAGATGATGGTTACATTGTTATCCGTAAGACAAACCCCGATACTTGGTACGTTAACAACAAGGATGTAAAAAATGACTGAAGACACACTGCTTTCATCACGACAATCTACTGCTCTGATGAAAAAGATTCATGATGAAATTAAAGACACCATCGCAAAACTCGGATGGGATTCATACGATGATGTGGTTGTAGAGGTAGGTGGAGCATCCGTTTATATGATTGATGGTGCTGGCACTAAGTGGGCACCTAAGAAAGGTACAGTTAAGTATAACAAAGATGCCTTCATCGTTATTAAAAATAAATCAAGGGGTTGACAACCCCCTTTTTTTATGTCATTATATATTTGTTGCCTGATCAGCAACAAGGGAGTGACCGAATAACTCTGTTGGAATTTGGCGGAGTAAAGTGATGACTTAGAGGTGGTGCTCGCTGCTGGGAACAGTAGAACCCCGACCAAGGGAAGTCATACAGTGTGACCCAAAATTTCGCTTAAGCGATTCCTCACACTTGTTGGTATGAAGTAGTCCAACCTCCCACCCTACAATAAAGCAATAAATAGGAGGGTAATCCCCTCCTTTTTTAATGGCAAGAAGTATCAAAGAGGCGTGGGCTGACTATAAACGTCACTATGCAACAGGGTTTGAGGTCAATGCAAAGAAAGACATCCCTGTGTATGATGGGTATAAGAGCACACGTAAAATAGCAACAATAAAAAAGGGGACTCCAGTACATGTCAAACCCCTGACGGGGGAGAACTATGTCACTAAGATTGAGGTTACTTTTGATAGTGATAAGCATGGATGGATCACCACAACTGCTCTAGGAAAACCAAATGCCTCACCATCAGGTAAAAAGAAAAAGTCATGTCCGATGAAACCTCAGGACTTTGATGGGATTGCTGGTGTCAAACTAGGATTTCAGGCATACTATCGGAAAGTTCTCTCGTCAATTCAGAAACGTGACGACATGCCTATGGTTCTCAAGAACTATCTGACTGAGTTGACTGAGTATTGTATGCACCATGGTCCTGCAGAAAGACGTGAGTTGACTGAGGCATACGCAGAACTTACTAAGTCTGAGTACATCACATGTATGAAGGACATAGAGAAAGACTTCTCCGAAATCACTGCACCTCTGTGTGTATTGGAACGTGGTAGTAGTGAACTGGTAAAACTAGGATTCCCTGAACTGAACAAGACAACTGGGTCTGTATTCATTCCTACTGAGGGTAACTATGCTCTGGTAGATTTCATGCTCTATGATCAGGACGATAGAGAGTATCAGTTTTCAGTTAAGAAAATTAGTAAGACCACAAACGTAGTTAAACCTCAGGACATCATTGACCTGTTGGATAAGTCTGCTAACGCCAAGTGGGTCAAAGAATATAAACGTACCTTTGAATTCAAACTACTAAAAGTATTAGGAGACAACGGTGTTAGGGTCGGATCATTCAAAGCACTAGAACTCTGTGCGGGGGAAAGTAAGATTAGATCTCACCTGCCTGCCGATGTGCTTAACAACATTCCTAAAATGATCAAGGATGGTGACCCCAGTGAGACAGATATAGAACTGGCACACGACCTGTGGTGGAAACTGGCAGAGGTGTATTATAATGATGCTATCGATTACTGGACCGCACCTAAACACTCATCAGGTATTGTTGGAATTGCTTCCCTCATCTGTCAAATCATGCTTCGTAAACTCAGCGCAGATAAAAAGTTGATTAGTTTCCGTGATGTGGTTGAAGAGTTTGTTATGCGTGAGGTCGTCTACTATAAGTTTGCTGCCCCTGGTGGCATCCCAAATTTCTACATGGAAAATCATCTTAAGAACAACCTAAAACCAAATGATGATTATTACCTAAGAGAGAAGTCATCCATCGGTAACCCATACCGTGACAAAGTTGGAGTCCAACCATGAGCAAGAACACTCACCTCGAACACCTTGAGGACGACATCTTCAATAATGGATATGCTGGTGCTGTCAATGCCATCAACTTCCTATCATCCCTTCGTGACATGCTGACCACTGGTAAAGGTGGTACACAAACAAAGGTTACTGTTAAGTGGGATGGTGCACCTGCTATCTTCTGTGGTACTGACCCTGAGGTTGGTGCATTCTTTGTAGGTACAAAGTCTGTGTTTGCTAAGGGTGAACCAAAGATCTGCTATACACATGAGGATATTGATACATGGTATGGTGATCACCCTATCAAAAGCAAACTACACAAGTGCTTGACTCACTTGTCTAAGTTGCCTATTCAGGGTGTGATTCAAGGTGACCTTCTCTATACTGAGACACCACCACTGGTTACCATGGGTGGCAAGAAGTGCTATAAGTTCCGTCCTAACACCATCACATACTGTGTAGAGAAAGCAACAGGTATGGGTGCTAAGGTTGCACGTAGCAATTTGGGTATCGTATTCCATACGAAATACAATGGAGCAACGATGGCAGACATGTCTGCTTCCTTTGGTGTTGATGTTAGTGGTCTTCAGGGTGTTGCTGATGTAGCAGTCTTCTCTGCTGAGTTCCAGAACGTCAATGGAAAGGCAAACCTTACACCAACTGAACTTGTCAAGATCAACAACAGCATCAGGATTGCAAAGCAAAACCTCCTTACAGGTAAGAACTTCCTGAATGCTATTGGTGGTGGTACTAAATCATTTGATTATGCTGCTGTGTTTAAGATCTACTTTAATGATGTGATTCGTCGTGGTGTTATTCCTAGCAGTGCACAATCCATGACAGCAGGGTTTGTTAAGTTCTTAGCAAACAGATATGACAAGGAAATCTCTAAGAAAAAGACAGAGAAATCCAAGAAAGATTGGGAGAAGAAAAAGGCAGACGCCATAAATTACCTAAATACTAACAAGAGTGTAATTTATGCATCACTTTCTGGTTTCAAAAACCTGATGAATGCTAAGGAGCAGATCATCAATCGCCTGAAACGTATTGAAGGTGTTGGTACTTTTTTAGAAGATGAAAATGGTTATCGTGTTACAAGTCCTGAAGGTTTCGTTGCCATCAAGGACGGAGGAGCGGTAAAATTAGTTGACAGACTTGAGTTCTCTCGCGCCAACTTCACTGTAGCAAAAGACTGGGGATGAAATTTAAGACGTTCTTGATGGAAGCAGCAGCATCCGCTGCCAAAGCAACCACTAAAAAGAAAACTGAACAACCACAAGACAAGCACGTTGCTATCACCTTTGGTAGGTTCAACCCACCTCATGCTGGGCATGGTAAACTGCTCGATGCTGTGAAGAATCATAGTGGCGACTCTGGCAACTATCGCATCTACCCATCACGCAGTCAGGATCATAAAAAGAATCCTTTGTCTGCACATGAGAAGGTTGGATTCATGCGTCAGATGTTCCCTGACCATGACAAGGCAATTCAAAACAATGAAGCACACAAGAATATTTTTGACATCATGCGTGACCTCAACGATGAGGGACACGAGCATGTCACCATGGTTGTTGGCGATGACCGTGTAAAAGAATTTGAAAAACTACTAAACAAATACAACGGCAATCACTACAACTTCAAAAGTATCAATATTAAATCTGCTGGTGCTCGTAAGGATGACTCTGATGATCCTATCGAGAACTTGAGTGCAAGCAAGATGCGTGATCATACATCTAAGGATGATCATGAATCATTCCATGCTGGCATGACAAAGCACATGACACCTAAGCACAGCATGGCATTGATGCAGGCAGTCAAGGCAGGTATGACACCACCTCCTAAGGCAAAGAAAGGTGCCAAAGCAAAAGCATCAACGGTTCACGAATCCGTCTGGGAGTATGCACCTAAACTGGACTTTGCATCCTTCCGTGACTGGTATATGCTTGACCACATCTTTAAGGTGGGTGCAATCGTAGAGCATGACGACACTGGTATCACTGGTAAAGTCGTACATCGTGGTCCTAACTACATCATCATGGAAGATGGTCTCGGTGGTGAACATCGTGCTTGGTTGCAGCATGTCACTGAGGTAAACGATCAATCCAACCAGTCTGCTGATGATGGCAGCGGAAATGACTGGAAAATTGGAACTGATACATATAGAATGGCGGTTCAGAACATGACTCCTGGACAAAATGTCATTAAATTCAGCGAGTTTAAGAAGAATCAAAAGTCTGTCAAGACTAAATAGTACATATTAACCGACACGTATAACCATGTCCCGTGATATTCGTATCTCAGCAGCAATGATGGGTTACTCTGCCTATGAGCAGAGACAAATCCTCAACCATGCTGAAGCAGGAACCACACCAGATAGCAAACGCCTTAGAGAAGGTGTTGAGAAAGTCCTCCCAATCCTCAATGAGGAAGAGGAAATTGTGCTGGAAGGGTACGCTGGTTTCCCTGTAGAGAAGGAAGCAATTATGTCCAAGAAGGGCGATGACCGTAACGTCGGTCGCGTCATTCAGATGGGTGGGTCACAGATGTTGATCACTGGTCGCAGATCAGATGGTCGTTACAGTGTGATGAATAAGGATGGCGGTAAGACCGCTAAGGATCCTGCTGATCTCGGAGTCGTTACCAAGGAGTCGGTCGTTGGTATTGACGCTGAGGAGATCATCGAAGGACTGAAGCAAGCACGTAAGAACGTTGGTGCAAGCAAGTGCTGGGACGGTTACAAAGCAAAGGGCACAAAGACTAAGGGTGGCAAACAAGTCCCCAACTGTGTCAAGGAAGAAGAGGTTGAACAGGTTGAAGAAGAGAAGAAAGGTCTCTATGCCAACATCCACGCTAAACGTGCGCGTGGCGAACGTCCTGCTAGACCTGGTGAAAAAGATTATCCCGCAAAGGATGCTTTCAAGAAAGCAGCGAAAACTGCGAAGGAAGATTTTGATCTGGATTCGTTCATCAACTTTGACGACGATGAGATCGATCAACTTTCGTTTGAAGAACTTGAAATCATCTGCGAAGAAGTGTTCACGGAGTTGGAGGCAGAAGGACTCCTTAGTGAAGCACTTCAAGCGGTAGAAGGTATGACCCTCCTCAGTGAGGATTACTACGACAGTGCCGTTAAGGCATCTAAAGCAGCAAGCAAAACCCCCGCTGCTAAAGCAGGTCGTGCTAATCTTCGCAAAGAGAAGGTCAAGGCGGCAGTTAAGTCTGCTGCTGCAAAAGTCGGTGGTGCCGCTGGCACTGTCGCAGGCAAGGCAGTCAACGCTGGTGAGAAAGCCATCGGTGCTGCTAAGTCAGGTGCCAAAGCAGTTGGTTCTGCTGCCAAGAAGGCAGGGTCCGCTGTGAAGGGTGCTGGTTCCGCTGTTAAGAGTGGTGCCAAGAAAGTCGCCCGTGGTGCAGGAGAGGTTGCAGGTAGTGCTGCTGGTGGTTTTGCCGCTGGTTATGCTGCTGCACGTAACAAAGGTAAGTCCTCTAGTGGTGGTTCATCTACCAGTGGTGGTTCTAAATCCTATGGTTCCTCTTCTAGTTCCAGCTCCAGTTCCACAAGTGGTTCTTCTGCTGGTTCTGCCAAACCCCGCACTCGTTTGAGAGACCGCATTAAGTCTGGTCTTAAGAAGGCAATCGGTGGTGCTGCCCGTGCAGTGTCCCGTGGTTCTCGTAACGTTGCACGTAGAATGGGTGAATCCTATTCTTGGCGTAACGCTATGCAATACGAGGGCGTTAAAACTGGAGAATCAAATGACTCTAAATAACAAGCAACCCTCAAAAAAGAAGGGTAACGTTATCTTGAACCCTAAAAAGGAAGATCTCATGCAAGAAAAACTAGATCCCGTAGGTCGCGAAGACAGCGACATTGATAATGACGGGAAAAAGAATACAAAATCAGATCGTTATTTGCTGAACCGCCGCAAGGTACGTGGCAAGGTCATCAAGATGAGAGAGGATGCTCTTGATGAACTTCGCAAGCGTCGCACTCAGAAACCTCAAGGCGAAGGTGCAGTCGATAACACCCCAGAAGAAGTAGACGAGGCAGCATGTGCTCCTGCAAAATCTCAGGTAGACGATAAGGAAGCCAAGGAGAAGTCAAAGGAACGCATGAAGCAAAAGATGATGCAGATGACTCGTGACTTTGATGCTGCCCGCATGGGCAAGAGGGCAAAGTGAGACCGCTCTCTGAACTGTCTTCAAAATACCTTACTGACCCTAAGGCAATGAAGCGGTTAGCAAAGCAAGAAAAAGAAAACAAAGAACGTGACGCTCGCATGAAATATGGCAAGCGTTACAAAGACTTCATCAGTGACAAGGGAAAGAAGTCTGAAACAACTACTAGATCTAAGAAAGGCATCCGCGCATTACATAAAGGTAAGTGGGGATATATGAAGGATCGAAAGTTTACTCCCGACTGACGCTATATAGAGTAGAACCATTTGAGGTCGAATTATGTTAGCATTTCTACTCCCACTAGCGTCGAAGATCATTACCGATGCCGTAGCAAAGATCCCCGAGAACGAAGAACTCGGTGAGAAGTTGATCGATATTTGTCTGGTCATTCTTGGTAAAGCAGTCAAGCTGACCAAGACTGATATGGATGACAAACTCCTTGAGACTGTTAAGTCTGCTATTGCAGCACGAGAAGAATGATCCTGAGGGAGGGCAACCTCCCTTTTTTATAAATAAGTAATAGGAACAATCTTCAATCACAGGGAGAACAATGGCTGTATTTGGAAAAATTGATGCCGCAACCTTCGCAAACAATGTAGCGGTCACCAATGGTGACGCCACTGTTACTAAGAACGCTGCGGATACTGTCGTCGTAGGCGACATTCTAGAACTCGCTAGTGTTGCTTACATCGTTAAGCAGGTAACTAGCACAACTACAATCGAATTGCACAAAGCATATGCAGGTAGCACTAATGCTGCTCTGTCTGGTGCCGTTCGCAGAACTGCTCCTAAGGCAGTTGCAGAATTCGTAGTCAAGGGTGGCGACTCTCGCTCTCGTGACCTCGTATTCGTAGACACAACTGAGATGTTGCTTGCAGAGAACAAGTCTCGCGGCATTTCTGGTCCTGGTTGGTGGCTCTATGAGACCTACCAAACCGCTGCTGGTGACACACGTCACAAAGCAGAATGTATTGCATTCGTACACGCTGCTGCTGGTACATCTGGTGACGACAGTGATGACGCTGTGGTTGCTGATGTTGCATCTGCTGTGACAATCGGTACACAACCTGCTAACAGCACATCCTCCTCTGGTGCTGGAACCTTTACTCTTAGCACATCCACAACAGGAACACCTGGTACTCTCACCTATCAGTGGCAGCGTCAGAAGGCATCTGGTTCTAGATGGACCAATGTCAGTGCTTCCCTTGACACAGGTATCACATATGCAGACTTCACGACCGCAACTCTTGCTTACAGTGGTCTCGCTGGCGCTACTCTGGACGGCTATAAGTATAGAGTCAAGATTAACTCCACAGGTGGTACAGAAGAAGTAGTCTCCAACGGTGCTGCAACTCTGACCTTCGGTAGTTAATAGTTAATTGTCTTTGTAATGTTTTTTGATGAACTCACTGAATCCAATCATGTCCTATTTGCTATAAAACACTACGAGAACCCTCAGTCGGTTACTGTAGATGATTTTATGGAGGACATGAAAAAGTTCAAATACCTCAAGAGATTATTCAAGAGGTATTTGAACTCTGATGTGTTAAGGGTCAATCTGATTCTTAACCACCTGATTATTCTGTTCAATGTATTTGGTGAAGGTACCATACCTTTGCTGATGTATAAACTAGAACATGAATACTGGTCAATACTTAAAACGTTTTTGATCTACTTGAATAGGTATCCTGAGATTGATAGCGGTATTCTATCTAAGGTACCTGTCGATCCTAAAGTAAAATCTATTCTTGCTGAACTGTGATCAACGAAGACGCCCCAACAATGAGTGCTGGTACTGGTGGATTTAGCGGAAGCGCCGCTGCCACTGGACCTGTTGCGGGTTTCGATCCTATGCTTGGCAAGGGTAAGAAGGTAAAGAAGAGAAAGTATAAACCCAAAGGTCACGTTGTTACCAACGTGGGTATCGGTGAGAGTATGTCATACTTCCCGTACCGCGTACAATACGACGACTCACAAGATTACATCCTGTATGGTAAGTCTGAGGCGGAGATCAAGATAGAACTCCGTAAGGCATATCGTCCTGAGATGTTCAAGAAGATTACTGTCACCAGACTGTACCCCAACGAAGTGGTCAAGTTTTATTATAATAAGAGGATGGCAGCACTCAGAGGAGAATAATGTCTGACATCAATACTGCTATTATTGAAAGACTCGAACGAGTAGTTGATTCTTTACAGGAGAACTCTGTAAAGATGGGTCAACTCTTAGCAGTTCATAACGAAAAATTAGATAAGCAAGATCAGATCGATCAAGTATTGTTTGAGAAGATTGATAGGTTGCATTCCGATCTCAATCGCGATACAGAACAAATAAAAAAGGGGTGTGAGCGTGACATCAGACTCATCGATGACCGTCTTAGACAGATGGAAAAGAAAATGTGGTCTATTTTTGGTGCTCTTACTGTTGTATCTTTCCTCGTGTCTGCACCAGGACAATCAATCATAAGAGGGTTGACGAACCCACAGAAAACTGGTACACTACCATCAGCAGATAGGTTGGAATGGATTTCGTTGACGACAAATACATCAGATTCGTCGGCGGTAGGCTAGACAAATTCAAATCAGTAAAACCTGGACTGTACAACTTCCGTTGTCCTTATTGCGGTGACTCTCAGAAGCACAAGAATAAGGCACGGGGTTATTTTTTTCTCAAGGGTTCTGAATTCATCTTCAAGTGTCACAACTGTGGGGTGGGTAGAACTGTGGGAAATTTTCTTAAGGACAATGCATACGATCTTCATGACGAGTATGTCCTTGAGAAGTATAGGAATGGTGCCACTGGTAAAGGACGGCGTACCCCCAAACCAAAGTGGCAATCTAGTAAACCTTCATTTGCTCAAAAAGTTACAGATCTTACACCCATTTCAAGTCTAAATAAGGGACACCCAGCGAGGACGTTCCTTGAGGGAAGAAAGATTCCTCAAGAAAAACTCTCCTCGCTTTTCTATGTTGAAAAGTTTAAGAGTTGGGTCAATACAAAAAAACCAAATGCATTCCCCAACTTACAAAACGATCAACCTAGAATTATTATCCCTCTCATTGGTGAGGATGGTATTTGGTTTGGAATCCAGGGTCGTTCTCTGGCACCAAATGCTAAACTTAGATACATCACGATCCTCTTCGATGAAGACAAACTAAAACTATACGGTTTAGATACCGTCAACAAAGAGGAGACGATTTATGTCACGGAAGGACCCTTCGACAGTCATTTCATTAGAAATGCTATTGCTATGTGTGGTAGCGATGTTGACCTCAGCGATATGGATCATCAGTTTGTCTTCGTCTTCGACAACGAACCTCGAAACCGAGAGATCGTTGCTAGAATTGAGACTACGATTGCGAGAGGCAACAAGGTAGTAATCTTTCCCAAGTCCATCAGAGAAAAAGATCTAAATGATATGGTTCTCGCTGGACATAACGTTCAAGACCTGGTAGAATTAAATACCTACACTGGTCTACAAGCCAAACTTAAATTTAACGACTGGAAGAAAGTATGAGCGACATTAGTGTTGTTAAGCGTAATGGAGAAGTGGCAATCATGGACCTGGAAAAGGTTCATGCTATGGTCGAACACGCTTGTAAAAACTTGGCAGGTGTTTCTGAGTCTGCCGTTGAAATGAATGCCAACCTACAATTCTTTGATGGCATTAGGACTTCTGATATTCAAGAGATCTTGATTCGCTCTGCTAATGATCTGATCTCTTTGGATTCTCCCAACTATCAATACGTCGCCGCCCGCCTGTTGCTATTCGGACTCCGTAAGCAGGTCTTTGGAGAGCACCCAGACGCCGCTCCGAGCGTGTATGAACAACTGCTGTATGGTATTGATAAGAATGTCTATGATAAAACTCTAAAGACTAAGTATTCCAAGGATGAGTGGGAACTCATCGATGAAATGGTCGAGCATGATCGTGACTATTTGTTCACATATGCTGGTCTAAGACAGGTCACTGATAAATATCTTGTACAAGATCGCAGCAGCGGAGAACTGTATGAAACTCCACAGTTCATGTACATCCTGATCGCTGCGACTCTGTTCCAAGATTATCCTCAGGAGACTCGTATTGATTATGTCCAACGATACTACGACGCAATCTCAAAGCACAGGATCAACATTCCCACACCTGTCATGGCAGGGGTGCGAACTCCGCTTCGACAATTTGCGAGCTGTGTTCTTGT
>CEVZ01002317.1_pt1 | contig 15046 bp, 21 predicted proteins | sample 361371 | NCBI WGS metagenome assembly CEVZ01 (sample SAMEA2620217, study PRJEB7988) | marine metagenome | isolation source: saline water (ENVO:00002010), including
ATGAAAGAAGAATGGGGCGAAAGAAACGAAATGGAGATCATGGAAGTTCTCGACAAACACCTTCTCAGATATATACCAGAATACGCTAAGGCACAATCTCAGGTGTTCCAAAGTTTAAAATCAGAATTTGCCAGTGGCAAGCATGACTTAAATGACAATGTATATTATACAGTCGATAGCGAAGATGATGAAGATTCTGACTTAAACTTGCATATTGATTTTACTTTTGCTCTTAACGACAATTATTTCAAATATAGACTTTACGATGGCGAAGAAATAACTAACGCAAGTGGAAATAAAGTTATTCGCGCTAAGAGATCAAAGATAGAAGCACAAAGAATTTTAGGATTTGATATGAACCAAAACAGAGTCACACACAATCTTGAAGCCGGAATATACAATGTATACGTCAAAGCAAGAGAATACGGCAAAAAACAGTTAAAACTTGACTTCGGCCCAGAGTGGGCAGAAGCGTTTGAAGATGAAATGGCATTCCCAGAAACTCCAGCGAGTATAGGAAAGCCTGTTGTAAGGCTAGAAGCACCAGCAGATACACAAGGATTGGTGCCAAACAATGCGAACATAACCATTCAATATAATATTTACATCCCTTTCCATAGATCAGAAGCAGAACTAACTGTTATTATGAACTTTTTTAATTTTATAAAGACTAATTATGATGATATACGTTCATACCTTTATAAATATATGATGCAAGATAATAGTTTTAAAGCTACAGATGGAGACACTATGCTAAAAGAAAGTATATTTGATGAAATTAACGCAACAAAATTGTTTCTGAAAGATTTGGACAAAGAGTTAAAATTATATAACAAAATAACAAGGAGAAAGTCATGGGAATAAAAGTTAAAGTTTTGCGCGAAAACAAGAAAGCTAAGAAGAAGGAAGAGTTGGATGAAGCATTCGGCTTGGGAGAAATGGCTGTAGCAGTCATGGTTAGCTTTGGGGGTACCCGTGTCGAGATCGACAAAAACGATATGAAAGCAGCAGAAGCACTTATGCAACAAATTGAAAACAAAGAAGAGTTTAGCGGAGTACCGTCTATCGAAATCAAGCAATCGTTTGACAGAATGGCACACCAGATCAAAAGCAATAGTAAATCTAAAGTAGATGACGACAAAGACGGGATTAGTGACTTAGAAGCCAATTTTGGAATCTATGATCCTGCTGACGAAATTGCTTCACAAATATTTTTAAGAACTGATACTCAGCCTGCCCCAGCGCCGAAAGCAGAAATCCCAGCTACTCATGGTATTGGAGATCAATCAGCTACTCAAAAGAATCTTTTCCAAAGAATGATGGACAAATTTGGGCTTAGTAAGGATGCTCCACCGGCAACCAAAGCCAAGACAAAAAAGAAATCCAAGTACTCCAAGCAAAAACAAGTCAGAGATGCAGTCAGAGATGCAAACAAAAAGTCTCGCAAAAAGATGATGGATCTCTAATCTTTTTTGTTCACGTCGGATTTTAACTTTATAGTTGCTGCATCTATAGATTCTTTTATCTGAGCTAGTGTTGGGCTAAACGATATCATATGCCAGCTAGAATTTACTGCTGATACTAATCCTACAACTTCTCCATTTGAGTTTACAATGGGCGAACCACTCATTCCTCCAATTGTTGGCATTGAGAAATTGAAGAATTCTATTCTTTCATTCTTTTGGTTTATCCTCTCGGCTTCTCCGGAGAACATGCCCTTGGTTATTGGCTTTGCAGATTCCGGAAAATACCCTGCAGGAGCGCCAATACTCCAAACTTCTTCTCCATATGTGGGATCTTTTTTGGCAATCGGCATTCCCCTTGCAATGTCAAGAGGTATTGAGAAGACACAAATATCTTTTTCTGCATCAATGTATAAAACATTTTCTACCGGTATAGCAGTTTCTCCTATCACTATTGACATGTCAAACTGAGTCTCTAGGGTGGCTAGCCCCTCCATGACGCTTGTCTGGGAAACCGGCGGTTGATATGGATAACATAAATGTGCTGCTGTCATAAGCATGGTGTTTCCATCTACATTATCGATAGCAAAGGAAGTTCCAGCGCCATAACTGACGCCTAGTGGCATACATGAAGCATCAACACATATTAGCTCTGTTTGTCTAGTAGCAATATAAATAACAGAATTTGCCCACACGCTTTTATTAGCTTTATATGCAGATTGTAGCCCTATAGACAGGGGCAGTGAACAACTCATAAAAACTAGGTAGAAAAAAAATAAAAAATTAGCAATCATCCTTCGCATCTCAAAAATAACTATGCCATACATCTATTTATTGTACAACATATTCTGACACGGAGAGGATATATGGCAAAAAAGACATACGTTATTGACACTAGTGTGCTACTAACTGACTTCAACAGTGTTAATAAATTTAGCAATCATGATATAGTGATTCCGCTTAAAGTTTTAGAAGAAGTCGATCGACACAAGAAAAGGCAAGATTCCGTTGGCTCTAATGCGCGAAGTTTTATTAGAATCCTTGACTCTCTAAGAGAAAAGGGATCCCTACAAAAGGGAGTAAGACTTGGCAAGGGCAAGGGGATAATAAAAGTTGTCACATATGACAATGTTACTCAGAAAGTTCCAGCCGACTTAACTGCCGGCATCGCAGATCATATGATTATAGAAACTGCCCTCACAGTTGCGGAACAAAGCGCTAAGAGCAGAAAAGTGGTATTAGTCTCTAGAGACGTAAACCTCAGAGTAATCGCTGATTCTGTTGGGATGCTAGCAGAGGACTATTTGGTTTCTCAGGTAGTTAAAGATACTGAACAATTGTACAGTGGTATGTGTACTGTGTTGGTAGATGATGAATTAATAGATCAGTTTTATGACGGAGAAGACATTTATATACCCAAGGATATCGAAGAAGAACAAGAAATAGTTTTATATACAAATATATTTCTAATGTTAGTTTCTTCTTCGAATGAAAAAAAGACAGCACTTTGTAGATTCTTAAATTATGACAATCCAGTACGAAGAGTTCTAGATTGTAAAAGAAATTTAAATTGGGGTGTCCAGCCTAGGAATAAAGAGCAAACCTTTGCCTTTGATTTACTGATGAATCCAGATATCCACTTGGTTACACTGACTGGGCAAGCCGGCTCCGGAAAAACGCTTTGCGCCATTGCTGCCGGCATGGAACAGGCTATATCTTTTGGCAAAATGTACCAAAAGAAGGACTATAATGCTTTTGACTCAATGAAATACAGCGCTCCAGATCCAGAAGATGAAACTAGTTTCGCTAAAATGGTTGTATCACGCCCTGTGCAGCCCATGGGACGCGATATAGGCTTTTTACCGGGCACCATGGAAGAAAAGATGTTACCATGGCTCAAGCCGATTCAAGACAACATACAGTTCATTATGGGCAACGATAAGCTAGCCTTGCAGCAACTCATGGAATCAGGTGCTGTTGAACTGGAAGCACTTACATATATCAGAGGAAGATCGATTTCTAATTCATTTATTATTATCGATGAAGCTCAGAATCTCACGGCTCATGAAGTAAAAACAATTATTACCAGAGCAGGAGAAGGAACAAAAATTGTATTAACAGGTGATATAGAACAGATCGACAACGTATATACTAATGAGACATCAAATGGATTGACATATACGATTGAGAAATTCAAAGATTCTGCAATCGCAGGACATATATCGTTTAAGAAAGGAGAACGCTCAAGATTGGCAACAGAAGCAGCTAAAAGACTGTAGGGAGGATAAGATGATAGGAATGATAGGCTTTGTATTGGGTACTGTGTACGCAAGTTTTTTGGAGTGGTGGGTTCATAAAGAACTTTTTCACGAACATGGCAAAAGAAAGGACAGTATTTTTGCTTATCATTTGAGAGATCATCATAAAGCCGCCACCCAAAATGATTTTATTGACAGTAAAAGATCATACAGAGAATCATTGGGGCTTTTATTTCTTGTTATTTTGCACCTGCCAGTATGTCTTTTTAGTGTCGATTTTTATCTAGCCACTGTAGTTTATGCTATAGCATTCTATATATTACACCACTATTCTCATTCAAATCCAGACTGGGCTAGAAAGTATATGCCATGGCATTGGAAGCACCATATGCAAAGCCCTAAGAAAAATTGGAATGTAGTACTCCCAATCGCTGACAAGATCATGAGAACAGATAGGTAATGTAAAAGAAATCAACTTTTCTTTACAAATCAAAAAAAATATGATAAAATATTGAATAAATCTTTACATACAAACGTATAAAAAATAACACTAAGGAGAATTACATGGAAGACAAGAGTCCACTATTGGAATCGACTGTCAATAAAGACGAGTCTGAGCTTAAGCTTTGGCTAGTAAATTATGTTGGTGAAAAAACTAGCCCCAAGGATGGGAATGTGACTGTTGAGAATATTATTGATGTTATGGCAGAAGAGTTTCCTGAGTTCTTGATGGCATTGGCTGAAGAAAATTGGATCCGAGGTTACCACCAAGCACTCACAGATGTTGAAGTAGGAGAAAAGCTTGCAAAAGAACAGAGCGAACTTAATAAAGTTGATGCAACAATCAACCAATAAAATATTATCTGAAAGAAAAAGATTTTATTTCAATAGAGGAATCGAGTTTGTTATCAAAGATTCGATTCCTGATAATATTGACTTAGAAAAGATAATTGGATTATTAAGGGCTAATTTGCCCCTTTCTGCTTATGAGGGACTCAATAATGTTTATTTTGGAGAATTTGAATCTTTAGAGAAAAGAAAATTAACTGCGATGCACCACAAGGATAACATCTATATCGCTAGTAATGAATTAACAGGCGAAAAAGATTTGCTAGATGACTTAGTACATGAGTTTGCACATCGCTTCGAAGAGAATAATTCAGAAGAAATATACGAAGACGGCTCTATAGCAAATGAGTTCCTAGGTAAAAGAAATAGGCTATATGATTTACTTAGGCAAGAAGTGGATGAAGAGGAATTAAATTATTTTGATTTTATAAATACAGATTATGAAAAAGAATTTGATGATTTGCTTTACAAGAAAGTTGGATACACTAAATTGAGAAATCTTGCACCAACTCTCTTTATTCGCCCTTACGCCGCAACATCACTAAGAGAATACTTTGCCACAGGCTTCGAAGATTTTTATCTAGAAGGCGGCGAAAAGTTGAGAGGAATATCCCCCATCTTATATAATAAGATATTATCATTGCAAAAAAATACAGAATTTAAAAGGAGTTAACAATGAAAGAAATAAGATTTAATAAGACTCAAAACGATAATGAATTGGTTATCGATGTTGAGCTTCCCAGACGAAAATTTGCATCGGAGCCAGTTATTAGATTTTCTAATTCTGAAATGATGGAATATTTAGCTAACGAAGGAATTAAGCTTGAGGACTATGAATTAACATCCCAGACTCACCCCAGCTTAACATCGTATGCTGATAAGAAAAATGAGCCAATCCTAGATGGCACATGGGTTTTTAAGAAAAAAGTTATTAAAAAGGTGAATAAACCAAAGCAACGAACGTATAATAAGAACAAAGGTACACAAAAGACGGGGGATTAATGTCTAGACATATTTCATTTTCACAAATTAAAAATTGGGTTAAGTGCCCATTTTATCATAAACTTTCTAACATCGATAAGGTAGATGGCGCTTTTTCTGGCAACATTTATACTGCTTTTGGCTCTGCCCTTCATGAAGCAATAGAAAAACATTTGGAAAATAAAGTTACCGATGAAGAACTAAAGTACTACTTTGCATCATGTTTTGAAAATGAAAGAAAATCTTTAACTGAAGAAATCGAAGACAAACATTATGATCAATTTTTGAATCAAGGAATGGGTTTAGTAAAAAAATATAAAAAGCAATTAGATTCTTATTTTGGTAATAATTATGAAATCGTAAAATGTGAAGAAGAAATATTTGAAGATGTGACAGATTATGCTGGCAATCCTTTTAAATTTAAAGGATACATTGATTTAGTTGTAAAGAAAGGGGATACATATCATATTCTAGATTGGAAGTCGTGTTCTTGGGGCTGGGATGCTAAGAAGAAGGCTGATAAAATGATTGTTTATCAGTTGATTTATTACAAGTATTATTATGCCTTAAAGCATGGTTTGGATCCAAACAAGATTGAATGTCATTTCGGCTTGCTAAAAAGAACAGCGAAAAGAAATGAAGTAGAAATTTTTAAAGTTACGTCCGGTAAGAGACGTACAGAAAACGCTATGAAGCTTTTAGTTCAAGCACTCCATAATATCGATAACAAGGTTTATATCAAAAATAGAGCATCATGTGGAATGTGTGAATTTAAGGGCACAAAACACTGTCCGTAAAAAAGGAGAATAAATGTCGGAAGAAAAAAGAATTAAAGTATTAACAATATCAGATCACCCATTGTCGCCATCAGGCGTGGGGACTCAAACAAAATATGTAATTGAGGCATTATTGAAATCTGACAAGTTTGACGTTGTTAGTTTAGGAGGTGCGATAAAGCACCCAAATCATAAGCCGCAAGTCACCCAAGAATGGGGCGAACGATGGAAATTGTTTCCTGTTGATGGCTATGGGACACAGGATATTGTGAGATCTATTATCAGGAATGAACGTCCTGATATTTTGTATTTTATGACTGATCCTCGTTTTTATGGATGGCTGTGGGAGATTGAATCTGAAATCAGATCATTGATACCAATGGTTTATTATCACGTTTGGGATAATACGCCATATCCTATGTTCAATCGTAAATTTTATGAATCAAATGATTTTATTGCAACCATTTCCAAGGTTACAAGTGACATCGTACAAAATGTCGCACCAGATGTCAAAGAACAGTATGTGCCTCATGCTGTAAATTCAGAATTCTTTAAGCCTCTCCCCGAAGAGCAGGTGCAAGAATTTCGTAAGAATTTTGATGAAAATCACAATACTGAAGGAAAGTTTTTGTTTTTCTGGAACAACCGAAATGCCCGTCGCAAGCAAAGCGGCTCTTTAATCTATTGGTTTAAAGATTTTCTAGATGAAGTTGGACACGATAAAGCATCACTGATTATGCACACGAACCCGAAGGATCCATATGGACAGGATTTGGGCGTAATTATTAACTCTTTAGGATTAGATCAGGGGCAAGTGCTATTTTCTACTCAAAAAGTTAATATGGAACAACTTGGGATGATGTATAATTTTGCTGACTGCACAATTAATATTTCGGATGCCGAAGGATTTGGGTTAGCAACTTTAGAATCTTTATCCTGTGGTACTCCAATCATTGTGAATATGACAGGCGGATTACAAGAGCAAGTAACTGACGGTAGCTCATGGTTTGGAATAGGGCTAGAGCCTGATTCTAAGGCTATAATTGGCTCTCAGGACGTTCCATATATCTATGAAGATAGATTGAACGGCAAGAAGGTTGTAAGTGCTTTGAGGAGCATGTATGCTATGCCTAAAAAAGATTTAGAAATCTATGGTAGAAGCGGAAGAGAACATGTAATCAAGAATTATAATTTTGAAACGTTCGAAAAAACTTGGGTTGATTTAATGCTTAAAATTTATGAAGAAGAAGGATCTTGGGAAACAAGAAATTATAAAAATTATAGACTATTGGAGGTAGCGTGAAAAAAGTATTATTAGTGGCGCCAGTAATGTCCCGTTCTGGTTACGGCGAAATGGGAAGATTTGCGATGAGATCAATGCTGTCAAATCCGGATATCGATTTATATATCCATAACATCAATTGGGGAAAAACTGGTTGGATTTGGAAAGATGATGATGAAAGGAGAATAATCGATAGCATTCTTCAAAAGACAGTGTTGTACAGGCAAAATGGAGGAAACTTCGACGCTTCTGTGCAGTGTACTATTCCAAACGAATGGAAGAAGTTGACTAATCATGATGTTGGATATACAGCAGGAATTGAAACTGACAAGGTTGCACCAGAATGGCTTGTAAAGGGTAACGAGGTAGATAAAATTATTACTATTTCTAAGCACAGTGCTGATGTTTATAAGAATACTACTTGGCAAGCCCAAAACCAAGAAACGGGTGAAATCATTCCAAACTACAGGTGTACTACTCCCATTGATTATGTTGGCTTTCCAGTGAAGAACACAGAGTCAACTACAATGGAATTGCACTTAAGGCATGATTTTAATTTTTTGTGTATCGCTCAACTTGGGCCCAGAAAGAATGTTGATGCTGTTATAAACAATTTTATCGAGGAATTTAAGAATGATGATGTTGGACTTTTGTTAAAATTAAATGGCGCGAATGACTCTGTTATAGATTTTCATAGAACTTCCGGAATATTCGAAAACATTCGAAAAACTGCTAAGGAAGAAGGATGGAAGTGTTCTATCAACTTTCTTCACGGGAATCTGACTGACGAACAAATGGCTGGCTTATACAAACACCCTAAAGTCAAGGCTTTAGTTTCACTGACTCACGGAGAAGGCTTTGGTTTGCCAATATATGAAGCGGCATATAACCAATTGCCTGTTATTGCTACTGATTGGAGTGGGCATTTAGATTTCCTTACACTCAGAAGTGGGAAAAAGAAAGAAAAGTTATTCGCTGCCGTCAAATATGATTTGAATAAGATACCTCAGCATGCTGTTTGGAAGGGCGTACTTCATGAGGATTCAAAATGGGCGTATGTCTTCAACCCGGATGCGAAAAAGAAAATGCGTTCTGTTTTTAAGAATTATGGTAGTTGGAAAAAGAAAGCTAAAAAACTATCAAAAACTTTTAAAGGACACGAATATTGGTATCAAAAATTTAATGATGCTTTGGAGCTACAAGAAAAGCCAAGCGAATTTGAATCTTTTGTTGAGTCTTTAGCGCAAAATGAGGGCACGGACAACAAGTAATGAGCAAAAAAGTAATAATTATACAGCCCGGAAAATTGGGAGATATCCTTATTTTAGCTCCCGTAGCGAAGCATTATCATGATCTAGGTTATGAGGTGCAATGGCCGGTATACAGAAATTTTCTTTCTACAATTGAAAGGTTCCCGTATGTCAAGCCTCTTGATTTCGGGGTAGATTTGCATAATTATTATAATCAAAAAAGATCTCATTTTTCTGATCAGGAAAATCTTAATGGTGGGATTAATATATTTAAAAAAATTTATGAATATATTGATTCTGAAGACGTCAAAGTAGTAGATCCTTGTTTTTATATACCGGGACACAACCCTAAATCAGTTAATTATAAGAAGGCTCTGGAATATAAATCTAAAAACATAAGCTGGATTCAGTTAAAATATGATTTAGCGGGTGTTGATATTGAAAAAAGATGGGAACTAGAATATGAGCGTGACAACCAGAAAGAGGATAAATTAATGGATCTTATTGAAATGTTTTGCGAAAAGAAAAACATGGAAGATTATTCTATTGTACACACATACGATAGAAATTTGCTTTCTGGACATAATATAGAAAATGAAATTCCTTTTACATATATTGAGGGGTTCACGATCTTTGATTGGTATAAGGCTCTAGAAAACTCCAGCTCTCTTTATTGCATAGATTCCTGTTTGGCGAATTATGTAGAGGTTTCTAAATTTTTAGAGAATAAAGAAAAATATTATTTAGGTACTGAAGAAAAGCATTATGTCCCTTTCATGAAGAATATTCTGAAAAATAATTGGAGTGTCAACCGATGAGGCTTGGATTTATTAATGGATGTTTTGATGTATTGCATGTTGCGCATGTTAGGATGCTAAAATTTGCTAAGTCCAAATGTGATTATTTGCTCGTTGCTCTCGACGAAGACGAAAGAATTGCTAAAGCTAAGGGCACTTCACGCCCATTTAACAACTTAGAAGATAGAATTGAAATGATTAGAGCTATAAGGTTCGTAGATGAAGTAAGAAGTTTTTCCACAGACTCTCAGTTAAGAAGTTTGGTTAACTTATACCAACCAGATGTAATGATAATCGGATCTGATTGGCAGGGTAAGGAGATAATTGGTAGCGAACATGCTAAAGAAGTGGTATATTTTGGGAGGATAGATGGATATTCAACAACAAGAATATTGCAAAGTTCTTCTGATAGGTGATTCATGTTTGGACGTTTATCATTATGGCACATGCGAAAGAATCAGCCCAGAAGCCCCAGTTCCAATATTAAAAGAATCACATACCGAGATAAGAGGTGGCATGTCCTTGAATGTTTATAATAACTTATTATCATTTGGCTTTGATGTCACACATGTTAGTAATTATGAAAAGATCGAGAAGCATCGCTTTATAGACAAAGTTTCAAAACAGCAAATGATGAGATTAGATGTCGGTGAAAGCGAGGGCATAGAAAGGCTAGAATTGAACTATATTTTGAATAAAGAATGTGATATTGTGGTAATAAGTGATTACAATAAGGGATTTTTAACTAGTGATGTCATCAAGGCGCTTTGTACGATATATTCTGACAAGCTGATATTCGTTGACACAAAGAAGACAAATTTATCATGCTTTAGCGATTGTATTATAAAGATAAATAAGCACGAAGATAATGCAATTACAAATTATGGATTTAATAATCAGTTTATTGTCACAAAAGGATCGGAAGGCGCGTCTTACAAAAACAAGACTTATACGACTGCAGAGGTGGACGTATATGATGTTTGTGGTGCGGGAGACGTATTTTTAAGCGCTTTAGTGTTTAATTATACCAAAACTTTAGACATAGAAGACTCTATTGCCTTTGCAAACAAGTGTGCTTCATATTCTGTGACTAAAAGTGGCACATATGTGCTGACAAAGGAGGATATTGATGACTTATGTATTTGATATTGACGGCACTATTTGTACTAGTACTGCCGGGGATTATGAAAACGCCATTCCAATGACAGAGAGAATAGATAAGATTAATAGGCTTTACGATGAGGGGAATAAGATTATTTTCTTGACAGCTAGGGGCATGGGAAGGCACAATAATGATCTTAGGAAGGCTTATCAGGAATTTCACAATTTAACGATTGAACAATTAGAAAGCTGGGGCGTAAAATATCATGAGTTGTACCTAGGAAAGCCATCGGGAGATGTTTATATAGATGATAAAGGAGAGAAAGATGAAGACTTCTTCAACACAGGAGATTAAGTTTGTCCCAAAGGGCTGGGGATTTGAAAAATGGTTTCATAATTCGGAGAAATATTGTGGAAAATTACTTTATTTTGTAAAAGGCAAAAAGTGCTCTTGGCATTACCACAAGCTGAAGGATGAAGTTTTTTATGTACAATCTGGAAAAATAAAGGTTTATTATGGGGATCATGATGACATAGACAAAGCTAATGTAACCATCTTGTATCCCGGAGACAATTTTCATGTATATGTTGGGCTGCGCCATCGCATGGAAGCAATTGAAGATACTGAGTTATTTGAATTTTCAACGCAGCATTTTGATAGCGATAGTCATAGAATTGAAAAAGGAGATTAAATGTTCGATTACTTATTAGAAAAAATTACACAAGCAAAGATAGAGGAGTTTCCATATAGACATGTTGAAATAAACAATTTCTTGACGGAAGAGCATTTAGATATCTTTGTGAACGACAAGCAGTTGCACTTTGAGGCATGTTCGTCCGATTACGAATTATTCAAAAATTTGCTAGACAATGAATATGAAGTTTTTACTGGCGCCGGCGTAACAAAAGATTTTAAAAAATATCTTCAAATGTTAAAAGATGGAGAAGGCATAGAAGGAATGGGTTTTTTCTTGCCAAATCCTAAAAATCCTGTTTTGAAAGAGTTTTTGGATTTTTTTAGAAGCGACAAGTTTCATGAATGCGTGAAAGCGAAATTTGACATAACTAGGCCAACAAGATTGCATTCTGATTATAGAAAATATCTATCTAGATATCAAATCAGTCCTCACCCTGATATGAGGGAAAAAGCAATGACTTATTTGCTGAACCTCAATAAGCCTCAAGCATCGGAATACGATATACACACTAAAGTTATGTTTTTCAAAAAAGAATATGAATGGAAATATGAAGAGTGGGAGAATAACCCTAATATCCAGAGAGAATGGGTACCATGGGACTGGTGTGAAGAGCACAAATCAATCAAGGAAAATAATTCAATTATTATTTTTTCGCCAAACAACAGGACACTTCATGGCGCCAAATTATATTATCCACACTACGACTTCCAGAGAACTCAGCTTTATGGAAATTTATGGTATACCGATGTGAATGACAGAAAGAGAACAAAAGGAGAATAATATATGAACAATAGAACAGCGATAATAACCGGCGTAACTGGGCAAGATGGTTCATATTTAAGTGATCTGTTGATCGAACAAGGATATACAGTTGTAGGCACTTATCGTCGATCTGTGTCCGATTTTTCTAATAAAACACAGAATATTTCTCACTTATTAGATAATAGAAATTTTATTTTAGAAGAGGCAGATGTGACAGATTCTGCTTCTTTGTACAGATTGGTTCACGAATATCAGCCTGATGAATATTATAATTTGGCAGCACAATCGCATGTCGGCACAAGCTTCAAAACGCCTGTTAGCACCACTGAAATCAATTTGATGGGGTGTCTATACGCTCTAGAGGCAATACGCCTTCAAAAGCCATCCTGCAAGTTCTATCAAGCATCTACGAGTGAGATGTTTGGAGATAACATACGATGCCCTCAAGGCATGGAAACTAAATTTTCTCCTGTTTCTCCATACGCATGCGCAAAATTGGCAGCACATCACATGGTTGGCACATATCGCAAGTCTTATGGTATTTTTGCGTGTTCTGGTATTCTTTTTAATCATGAATCTCCTAGAAGAGGAGAAAACTTTGTAACTAGAAAGATAACAAAAGCCGCCGCCAGAATTAAGCTGGGCTTGCAAGACGAATTGCGCCTAGGAAACCTTTCAGCCCAAAGAGACTGGGGGCATGCAGCAGACTTTGTAAGGGGAATGCACTTGATGCTACAACACGATACGGCAGATGATTATGTGTTGGCAACAGGGCGAACAAATTCTGTACAGCAATTTTTAGATTATGTATTTGAATTTGCAGAATTAGATCCCAAAAAGCACGTTGTGATAGATCCTAAATTTTATCGCCCATGCGAAGTGCCAAAGTTGTGGGGTGATCCTGTAAAAGCTATAACAAAGCTTAAATGGTTTCCAGAGTATGATTTTGAAATGTTAGCAATGGAAATGTATGAAGAAGATTATAAAAAAGAATATAACAAAATTAATAATGAACTAAAGGAGACAAAATGAATATAGTTTATTCTAGCACAAAACAATGGAATCCCGGAGATGAGCTAATATTGGATGGAGTTAGATCATTGATTCCAGAAGAGCATACTTTTATTATGTTCAACAGACATCCGTTTATAAATTTTAATAATAGAACTGGAGATAATAGTTATTATCATGGCATGGGAGATGATATCATCGATTATATTATTTTTGCAGGATCGCCAGAATATCAAACATTTCCAAATGAAGATCTGTACAAATTAATAGAAAGCCATGAAACGCCTTTTTGTTATATTGGCGTGGGCGGACGCCCATTCATGTCCCGCCCATTTGATAGAGCAGAGATAACGATCACCAGAGACTCAAATGCAGGAATGTTACCAAATGCGGAAGTCTTGCCATGTCCATCAATTTTTGCGAATAGGGATATGAACTTAAGCCCTGTTACAAAGAAAGAGAATATTGGTTTTTGCTTTCAAACGAATTTGAGGTACATTTGCGCCCCTAGTGAGAATATTCACAAATTAAGCGTCCAGTTTATTGAAGAATATAATCCATTAGTGATTTGTCACAGTTACCCAGATTTTGTGGAAGCAACACGCAGAGAATGGAACGCGTTCTACTCATCGAATAAGGATGATTACTATGATGCCTACAAGGATCTAGATTTTGTAGTTGGTACAAGGATTCATGGCTCTGGCTGGGCAGCTAATTTTGGAATTCCCAGCATTACTATCCCACATGATGATAGGTTTGAGACTGCACAAAATTTTGGCTCTTTGATATCCGAACTGGATTATGATAAATTGAAAGATTTGTTTGAAAGTGTGGATGTTGAGAAAGAGTCTAAAAATATAATAGAAATAAGAAAAAAGGCGCTACCAAAATATTTGACTAAAACCAGTCCTATTTTTGGTACACCAGATTGGTTTAAAAAGGAGTAAAAAATGGAAAAAATCAAAATCAATGAAAAACAAGAACTTAAAGTATTAGAGCTTTCTGATCAAGCATTGGGGGCTATCATGATGGCGTTACAAAACAGCCTTTTGCATCAAACAGATATTGTTCCCGTTCTTAAAGGGCTTAAACTAGTTCGCTCGCCAGAAGGCTTGGTGGTGACTAATCCGCCTATTCTAAGAACAGGTGAGCAATAATGCCTAAATATAGCTATCATTGTCAAGACTGTGGTAGTCTGTATGAGGTATGGCATGGAATGACTGAAGAACATACAGAGTGCATTGTTTGCAAAGAGACTTCAGTCGTTCGTATTCCTGCAATTTTGAGTGAAACATATGTGGCTAAGGCTGAAAAGGTTGGAGACATTGTTAATGAAACCATCGAAGAGACTAGAAAAGAAGTAGAAGAATACAAAAAAGAGTTAAGCAAGGAATTAGACAAATGATTACAGAAATAATATTGGGGTTTTCTGTTCTACTCAACATGCTATTAGTTTGGTATGTTTACAAGCTTCTGCGCAACTTACTCAGCATCGAAGACGAGTTTCAAGAAATGAGAACAAAACTTATTGAATTTGCAACTCATCTGAGAGGCATCAATAAGGTTGAGTCTTTTTATGGCGATCCTACAATCACTGCTCTGATAGAGCACATGAAAAGGTTAGCTAACGACATCGAAGATTATTCGAAAGTTATGGTTGTTTTTGAAGATGATATGGAGGATTTACAAAATGCCAAAGAAGAGAACTAGAAAGCCACGCACCAAAAGGCTATATTTTACACAGGTGCATGAGGATGCTATAATTGAATACAATAATAGCACAGATTTTAAAAGAAAGACAGAGTTATATGAAACTTT
>CEVZ01245602.1_pt1 | contig 15030 bp, 17 predicted proteins | sample 361371 | NCBI WGS metagenome assembly CEVZ01 (sample SAMEA2620217, study PRJEB7988) | marine metagenome | isolation source: saline water (ENVO:00002010), including
AGGGGAACCAGAAGTTCCATTAGATCCACCAGAGCCATTCGAAGCATTGATTGTTGTTGTCATATCTACTCTTTTGAATTGTTTAGGGCTACCAGTGAAACCACATTTAGGGCACTCTCTAGCAGTCCTTCTTCTAAATAGTCTCTTAAATACACTAAACATACTTATATTTTTTTATACGTTTTTTTTGAGAAAAATAAAAATATAAATATAACTTTTCGAAAATGGCTAAAAAGATTTTAGTTACTTGGAGGGCTTCTCATGAGGCAGTATTAGGTCTAACTCTAGATGAAGACATAGATATCGCAGAGTTTGAGAAAGACTTAAACGAAAGTGATCCAGCTGACCCTAATGGAGCATTAGCAAAAGTAGAGCAGATGACGAGGGAGGGTAAGGTGGATTTCCAAAATATGGCCGACGTCACCCTTAAGGATTTTAAGGTTAGGGAAATTTAGCCCTAGCTTAAGGGCGGAAAACTTTCTCTAATTTTTCTTCTAATTTGTCAAATCTGGAATGAATAATATCTATAGCGTGTGTTAAGTCGTTTTTTGTAACATACTGCTTCGGCATTTCAATTGCCAATTTGGAGACTTTATCAGTCGTATCGTCATGCTTTTTCCAGAGTTCGTCGATATTGTGAAACAATCGTTTCATCGTCCAACCAATGAAGAACGCAGCTAGGCCCAAGATTATATCTATTGCATTATTTAATTCCATCTCTGACTATTTTAATTACACCACAGGTTTCCTATTATACACAAATTTTTTCATTTGTCTTTAGGTAGCTCAGGAAGTTCTTTCATTTTCTCCCTTATTGCTTTTTGTTGCTCGAAGCCTTGTTCTCCACCTTTATACAAGTATGAAAAGCCCCCGTTTAGGGGCAGTTTCTTTTCTATTACAAGCAATTTTAGTCTGTCATTTGGGACTATCATTTTAGTTCCTCTATCCGTCATGTAAAAAATAGTCTTCAAAAATCCAACGCGAACTATACGCGCTTGTCTGCCAGAAATATACAATACGTCATCATTGCAGAAGTCTTTACCTACACAAACCAAAAGCCCTTCTGCTGCTTTATGTATCGCATCTTTAAAAAGAATTCCAAGAAAGGCTATTAGGATCAACCACCCGTAAGAGCCTAATAATTGCTCTATAGCTGTTTGTAATTCTGGATCTACTAGTTTTTCGTTCATTTTATAATAAACTATATTACACCGCTATTTAGCAGAAATCAGTGTATATATATTATAATATGGAAGATCAAATCGCAAATGCCGGTCAAAATTTTATCGGCGAACACGGTTGGTTACTCATCGCGGGAGCGGCGGGTTTAATTTTCAAAGAGACTATAACTAGCTTTGCAGCTGCTGTATCCATGTCTCTTTTCGGAGGAATAAAAACTGATGATGTCTACAGTATGGGTGGAAGACCTTGTAGAGTAGTAAGAGTTGGAGTAAGATCCACAACCTTCTATTTTGCAGACACTAAAACTCGAGTAGATATAGCAAATGAAGAAATTAAAGGTTTAAGACTCGAAAAGAAGATAGCACCTATGGAGACAGAATAAGAGCAAACTAGTTATATTATGCCTAAAGTTAGACTTGACCAATTGGCCAATTCCTTAGACGAATTGGATAACCCACAAGGCAGAGCTCTGCAAAGGGAGCCTTTAAGACCTAGAGACAGGTTTCATATAGAAGACTTTAACTGGACAGAGACACAAAGAGATTTTATTAGAATAGCTTTAAGTAAAGAGTCTAAAATTCTTTTTGGTAAAGGTCCAGCTGGATCTTCAAAAACCTTACTCAGTGTTTATTGCGCACTACATTTATTGAGCGAAGGAAAAGTTTCCGAGATAGTTTATATCAGATCTGCAGTAGAAAGCTCTGATTCTAGAATGGGGTTTCTTCCCGGAGACGCAGATCAGAAACTTCACTTTTACAATCTCCCATTTTTACATAAGATGGAGGAACTTGTATGCCCCAACGTAATAAAAAAATTACAAAAAGATGAAAGAGTATCTACTTATCCTGTTAATTTTTGTAGAGGTATGAGCTGGAATTCTAAATGTTTAATATTTGATGAATGCCAAAACAGTACCATAAAAGAAATTGTAACAGTATTAACAAGGTTGGGTATGGGCTCAAAGTGCTTTATTCTAGCTGACCCTGCTCAAACAGATTTAAAGAACGGGGCCAGAGGAGGGTTCGAAAGAATAGAAAGCTTATTTACAGATGAAGAAAGTCATAAGTTTGGTATTAACACCTTCGCCTTTACAGAAAAAGATGTTGTTCGTTCTGAATTAGTCAGATTCTTAGTTACGAAATTTAAAGATTTAACAACTGTTTCTATTTAGTTTTGGGTTCGGTTTGTACTGTTTGTCTCCAGCCATCTTTATGTAGGATGTTGGTGACTGTGCCGCAGAATCTCCTAACTTCCTTTTCTGAGACGTCCCAAAAGAAAGCATGGAATATTTCCTCAATCATCACTGCCATCTCTCTTTTTGGAGCTAGTTCTGGGTTGATATGTATTTTAGGGCCTCTATAATCAGGTGGATCGCAGAGCCCGTCAGCGTTATAACTGTAGTGGGGTTTTTTCTTAAGGATCTTGTATCTTACCCCATTATTGTTTGTAAAAGTATAATCAGCCATAATATTTTTTATTCAAACTCACTGATTAGTTGTAATAACTAACTGCGTAGTTTTAAAAAGTTATGTCTAAATACAATAAAGTTACTTACTGTAAGAGTTGCGGGTCTTCCAATAAATGGAACCTCAACTCAAAAAGCTCTCTCTTAGAAAAGCCTAAGTTCTGCTGTTCCTGTGGTTCTAATTTGATTACAGGAGAAAAAGCAAAGGTAGAAAAGAGAAAGAAAGAAGATCTAGAGGCGGCTTTCGAGGAAGAGGAGGAACCTTATACTCCGCTCCCCTCAAATATACCCCCTTTGGAGTTAGATGAAGAAGCCTGCTTCTTCCCTAAAACAGACTCGCAATCTCTAGGAAACTTAGTTTCCCCAATACTTAAGGAAGATGAGGTAGAAAACCCTGCTAATGCCAGCTAAAAAAAAATTAAAAAGAAAAAAGAAGATTAAATTTGAAGACAAGATCCAGACTATTAATGAAGAGATAAATAAGAGAAGAAATAAGTGGACTCTAACGTCTATAGCTTGGATGGACTTTGAGGACATTTCTCAAATTTTAAAAATACATATATTTAAAAAGTGGCATCTATTTGATCAAGACAAACCGTTGCTTCCTTGGCTTAATAGAATTATCTCTAATCAACTAAAGAATTTAGTTAGAAATAATTATAGCAATTACTGTAAACCTTGTCTAAGGTGTGCTGCCGCCGAGTTAGAGTCAGGTTGTGCTATATATAGTGCTCAAGACGAACAGTGTCCTTTGTTTAAAAGATGGGCTTTAAAGAAAAAGTCTGCTTACGATGTCAAAATGGCTCTTCCCTTGGAAAAGCATAAGAATGAAGTTAATCAGCATCACGACACTCAATCTGATATAGAGACAGGCATAGTAAAACTAAATAAAAAGCTTAAAGAGGTTTTGAAGCCAAATGAGTGGTTAGTGTACGAAAGTTTTTATATTCAGAACAAGTCAGAAATTGAAATAGCTAAGGAATTAAACTTTAAGACTACAGAAAAAAACCGGAGTCCGGGATACAAGCAAATAAAAAATATACAAAAATCTATAATAGTTAAAGCAAAAAAATATTAGAAAGAGATGATTTGGATTGGGCATGAGTGAGGACAACTTAACATTAACAAGCGAACAAAAGTTTGACTTAGTGTCAATCAAAGATAGGTTCTTATCTGGAGAAGAGGACGTAGATATATCTTTAATGCATTTAATACAAGATGTAGCGGGTTTTAAAGGTAAAGATGGGAGAAGTAAAGAAGGTAGGGCTGTCAAAGCTTTCTTAAGTGAAATCGATTTCAACGCAATTCCTGCTAGTGAATACCAGAAAGTAGATAAGCCAGAATTAACAGAAGAGCATAAAGAATTCATCCGAAATAATAGAGACACAATGAAATACGTTGAGATGACTCGTATATTATTTGGGAGAGAAGACCTAACTAGCTTAAGTGCGGAAACTAGAATGGTCACAGATTATTGCAAGACCCTAGAGGGGCAAAACTTCGACGACAACGAAGTCGACATCAGGCCTAACTTTGAATATAAACCACCAAAACACCGAGACAGAGTATTAAGTAAAGTAAATAAATACATTCTAGATAGTGGTATAGATAAAGATAGAGTTACCCCTAGACAGAAAAAAGACTTAGAGAAACTCATGGGCTACCTACATACATTTAGGTTTGTTCATCAAATAAGTAATTACGACCACGAGACAGATAGGGAACTCTTTGAGTCTTCTTTTGTTAGGTATACTCATGATAAGCCCGATTTAACTCAAGAGGAAGTTGATCAATATATAGTCCTCTCTGGAGAGGTTGTCATAGCAGCTAATATCCAAAGAAGGGTTGGTAGGCTTCAGAGACTTCTGGATGAAACTGCTTCAGATAATGAAGGCAGAAGAATTTCTATGAGTCTTGTCGAGGCTATAAGCACCGCCCAAAACGAGTATAACTCATGCGTCAATAGGCAACATAAACTACTTAGCGACCTGAAACAAAAAAGAAGTGATAGGTTAAGCAAGCAAGTACAAGACAACGCTAGCATACTAAACTTAGTTGAGACTTGGAAAGAAGAAGAGAGTAGAAAAGAGTTGATAAAAATGGCTGAGTTAAGAAAGAAGACCATTAAAGAAGAAGTGGAAAAAATCTCCACTATGGACGAAGTTAAAGCTAGAATATTTGGCTTAACAGAAGAGGAGGCTTTAAATGGATAAGTTTGTTTGCAAGGTTGATGGAGCAAAGTTTGATACAGAAAAAGAGCTCCACAGATATCTCCGCAAATTTAAAATGCGGATGGCTGAGTATTATCAAAAATATTATCCCCGTAGAGATCTATTTACTGGAGAGCTAATAAAATTTAAAAATAAAAACCATTATTTTTCTAACCACTTTAATTCTAGAGTTAATATGAGAAAATGGTTGGAATCTGCCCCAGAGGAAGAAGCTAGAGAATTCTGTATTAAGGTACTAAAAGAGAGAATAGAAAGAAGGGGTATTAAATACTCACCAACTCAAGTAGAAATGAGGACTTCTATGATGCCTCCTATATTCTATTATGAAAAATTGTTTGATAGCTTTTATGATTTATGTTCTAAGATTGGTCTTAAAGCTAGGTTCGAAAAGGTTCCTAAAGAAGAGATAGAAGAAAATATAGAAGAAGGTTACGAAATAATAGTTGACACTAGAGAACAAAAACCACTTAATATAAACTACGGGACAAGACGAGAAGGCTTAAAGTTTGCTGACTACTGGCTAGATAAAGAAGACAATAAATGCTATGTAGAAAGGAAAGAAACTAAAGACTTTATTGGCACCTTTACTGGAGGTTGCGAGAGGTTCGCTAGAGAATTGGAGAGAGCTAAAGAACGAGATGCTTATGTCGTAGTGGTTGTTGAAAACTCTTTAGATAATATGATGAGATTTAATTACCTAAAATATATAACGAAGAAGGTTCAGGTTACTCCAGAGTTTGTAATGAGAAACGTTAGAGACATAATTCAAACACATGAGAACGTTCAGTTTTTATTTGCTAAAGGCAGAACAGAGGCAACAAGGCTAACAAGGAAGTTATTTTTTTCCGGTACAAACTATAAAGACGTAGACCTGCAGTTAGCCTACGACCTAAAGCTTTTATGAACGACGATGATGATTGTTTTGTTTGTTTGACAAGATGGGAAGCCGCCATAATGGTGCTTATCATATTACTAATAGCCTACCTAGATTAATATGTGGTCAAGTCCAGAAAAATATCTGACAGAGATAGAAGACGTTAATGCTAGACTAGCTAAGATAGAGGGTTTTCTAGAAGATAAGGACGCCAGAATAAGTCTAGCGGAGTTCTTAAGAAATAATTTATATTTTACTACCTATCTTTTAACTGGTATAAAGCTTGCTCCGTTTCAAGAGATTACTCTTAGGGGTATGTTCAATAGAAACTTTAGCATGTGTGTTTGGGGTCGTGGTTGCGGCAAGTCTTTTATAGCGTCTATCTATTGTTTTTTACAGTGCATATTTGAACCAAATACAAAAATATTAATAGCTGGGCCTACTTTTCGTACCGCTCGTTTTATCTTTAATAACATAGAAAAAATAGTTGAGACAAAAGAGGCAGCCTTATTAGCTCAGGCATTTGGAGCTAAGACGAAAAGGAATGACCAGTACGAATGGAAGATTAATGGAGGGACTATAACAGCTATTCCTTTAAGTGGAGAAAAGATTCGTGGTTTCCGTGCTAACATACTTGTTCTTGATGAGTATCTTTTGTTACCAGAAGATATAATTAAAAATGTTTTAATGCCTTTCTTGGTCGCCCCTCAAGACATGAAGCGTCGTATGGAAATAAAAGAGATAGAAGATCAGCTTATTAAAGACGGAGCCATGAAAGAAGAAGATAGAACCAACTTTGAGAATAAATCTAAAATGATAGCTTTGTCTTCTGCTAGTTACACTTTCGAAAATTTATACAAGACCTACCAAGAGTGGATAGCTAAAATACAATCAGAAGAAGACACTGGAGAGGCTAAGTACTTTGTGTCTCAATTAGGATACGAAGCTTTGCCGGAAGAGATGATAGACAGGACTATTATTGAAGAGGCGCAAGAGGGAGGAGCTTCCCACTTTTCTTTTCAAAGAGAGTACTGCGCTCAATTCACAGATGGTAGTGACAGCTATTTTAGCGCAAAGAAAATGGAGCTTTGTACTTTAAAGGGAGAAGAAGAGCCTTGTACATTAATGGTGGGCAGAGGAGGTAAGCGTTATGTTTTGGGGATTGACCCAAATATGAGTGACAGTCCTACGGCTGATTACTTTGCTATGTCTGTTATGGAAATAGATGACGAGTCAGGTCATGGAACTTTGGTTCATTCTTACGCTGGCCTTGGTAGCTTAAATAATCATGTAAAATATTTAGCTTATTTACTTCAGTCTTTTAATATTGTTTTTATATGTCTTGATAATGCTGGGTCTGATACATTTTTAGATAGTTGTAATGAATCTCAATTTTTTAAAGACGCTAGAGTTAATCTAAAGACAATACCACTTAATGCCGATGCAGAAGGCTTAGAGTATCAAAAATCCTTAAAGAAAGCGAAGCTAAAATATAATTTAGAAAATAATCAAATTTGTTTTAATCAAGTATTTACTAGTACTTTTATTCGTAGAGCTAATGAATATTTACAAGCTTGTATAGACTACAAAAAGATTTGGTTTGCTTCCAGAACAGCTTCGAATGAAACGTTTTTTAACAGAACTAGCTCAATAAGACTGCCCTACCCTAAAAAACTTATTTTTATAGAAGATAGAAAAGAATGGTCAATGCTTGATTTTATTGAACATCAAGATGATATGATCTACCAAACAAAAAAACAATGTAGTCTGGTAGAACACAAGGCCACTTCTAGGGGATCACAGAATTTTGACCTGCCTCAGCACCTTAAGAGGTCAAACTCCCCTAACAAAGCGAGAAAAGATAATTATTCTTCATTAATGTTGGCGAATTGGGGCCTTAAGCTCTATAACGACATAACTAAGGCCGAAATCAACACTAATAAGGAAACTTTCGAGCCTGTTATGCTTTTTTAAGTGTAACTAAGATCAAATAAGCTTTTATGCCTAGTAAATTAACAACTGGCCAAATAGATTCTGGCACCTTTGTGCGATTCATTCACCAAAAGCTGTCAGGACATGGTTCTGGATATTATTTAGATAGTAACCCATTGAGTTTCGTCCCTTTATCTTCTTTCACAGGGTATAGCGGAGATATATCAACTAGATCAGAAAGTCAAGATGCTCTAGTAAGTGGTGCTTTAAATACTAGCGGGACCTTCTTATTTTCTAAAGCTTCGGATGTTTCTGGGCATGCAGAGTCCTTTACTACGGGCGCAAGTGGGGCTTTGTCTTCAGACATTACTAGTTTGTCGGGCTTATTTACAACTACAACTGGAGAGCTTTTAGGCTCAGGTAGCTTCTACCATACAGGTTCAGGAGACTTTTCTGTATCCGCTCCTACAGGAGCAATAGCCTTCTCTAGTGGAGATAATAAACTTTATGTTGCTACAGGAGACTCTACGAATAAGTCTAGCTGGATGCAATTAGCTGGCTACCCTGAAATGACAGGGTACGTCTCTACAACTAGTGGGGATCTCAAAAGCAGCTTAAATACCTCTGGAACAAATTTATCAACTAGAATAGATAATGTACTATCTGATTCTTCTGTTAACTTTACTAGTCAGAAGACTTTTTCTTCTGGCATTAAAACTAACAAAATTGCCCTTAGTGGCGACGGAGTTACTCTTAGAGTTAATGCTAATAACTCAGTAACTTTTGATGACACTAGTGGAGCTTTATTAACTTTGGCTCCCGGCTATGGAGCAGATGCCCCAGTATTCTCTGTAACAGATAAAGCAGGTTTGCCTTTAGTAGATATATACGATGATGACACATTAAATTTTGGGCCTTATGGAAAAAACCCATTTAATATTAGTGGAGAACGTGTATACTTTGGAAATTACAAGTCTTATATAAGTGGAAGCACTGTATCCTTTAGTGGAGACCCATTAACAGTAAATGATGTCTTTACTGTTAGTGGTTTATCTGGTGGGTATGTGTTTCTAAACAATCTACCGGAATGGCCCAATATAGGCGGTCTAAATAGTGGGGCTCTTTTTAGAAGCGGCAATCCGGGAGTAGGTCCTAGCGTATTATGCGTTGTTTAAAAAATGACAAAGAAAACAAATAACAATAAAGAAGATATTAAGCCAATGATGACGAGCTTCGCTGCTTCGCCATACACCACAACTAATCAATCGACTAGGAGCCGAAGAAATGTTGGCGGCAATATAGAGAGGACAAATAGGTTCGAAAATATTGATAATGGCTTAATTCCTTATAAGTACTCGAAAGGGGTTCATAATAAGAGTTCTCTTGATGTAAGGGATGTTGTTGTTCTATGTCAAAAAGCCTATTATAATTTTTCAGTTTTTAGAAACGTCATTGATTTGATGACAGAGTTCTCTGCTACAAAAGTCTACTTTACTGGAGGTAGTAAAAAGTCAAGAGACTTCCTAGAGGCTCTTTATAGAAAAATAGATTTACAAAGTTTTCTAGATAAATTCTTTAGAGAGTATTATAGATCTGGTAATGTTTTCGTTCACAGGTTTGATACTAAAATACAACCGGAAGATCTTAAAAGAATTACTCAAACTTATGGCAACAGTTCGTTAAGTGCTGAGGAGGAGGGAACCTTACCTTCTAGGTACATAGTCCTAAATCCTGCTGATATCCAGATGGGAGGAAACATATCTTTCTTCTCTGGAATATATTATAAAATTTTAAGTGACTACGAGTTAGAAAGACTTAAAAATCCAAAAACAGAAGAAGACCAAGAGGTGTATGACGCCCTAGATGCAGAAACTAAAAAAGCTCTCAAAGGTAGGAACGTAGGAGTCTTGTCAATAAAGTTAGATCCAGAAAAAGTTACTCCAGTATTTTATAAGAAGCAAGATTACGAACCCTTTGCTGTGCCTATGGGTTATCCAGTTTTAGAAGATATAAACTGGAAGACAGAAATGAAAAAAATGGACATGGCGCTTACTAGGACGACGAACCAAGCTATACTTTTAATCACCATGGGGGCAGAACTAAAAGACGGAAGCCTAAATGTAAATCAAAGAAGCATAGAGACTATGCAAAAGCTTTTCGAAAATCAATCGGTTGGAAAAGTTTTAGTGTCTGATTATACTACGCAGGCTAAGTTCGTTATTCCTGACATAGCTGGAATACTTGACCCTAGAAAATATCAAGTTGTTAATAATGATATACAAATGGGTCTAAATAACATTCTAGTTGGTGAAGAAAAATTCGCTAATACAAGTATCAAGATTCAAGTTTTTATAGAGAGGTTAAAACAAGGAAGAGAAGCTTTTCTAAATCAGTTCTTATGCCCTGAGATTAAAAGAGTTTGCAAATCTTTAGGTTTTAAGAATTATCCACAAGCTCACTTCGAAGAGATAGAACTAAAAGATAAGACCACTTGGAATAGGGTAGTAGCGCAGTTATTGCAATACGGAGTCTTAACAGCAGAAGAAGGCTTAGAAGCTATGAGCTCAGGAAGACTCCCAGAACCTGAAGAGTCTTTAGAATCACAAAAGAAATTTAAAGGGCTAAAAGACCAAGGGCTTTATTCTCCTCTTGTGGGCGGTAGCCAGCAAGCAGAGCAAAGCGAAGATAAAGATAAAGAGAAAGATAAAAAGCTTCCTCAACCAGAAGGCAGGCCAGATGGAGAGACCTCTCCTCAGACCACGAAAAAAGTTTCTCCTATAGGAGACAATACTTCTGGTAAGGAAAAGTTTAGCGTAGAAAAAATTAAAGAAAATTTAGTGTTGGCTGAAAAACTTGAGTCAGAAATTCAAGAACAATTAAAGCTAAAATATGAAAATAAGAGAGTCACTAATAAGATTAGGGCTTTATCTGAAGAAATTTCTAAAGTAGTAATGGCTAATGAAGAACCAGATAAATGGCTAGAAAAGTGTAAAGAATATATTGCTAATCCGATTGATGCTAATCATAACAGAGTAAGTGAAGTTGAGGCTATTGCCTGCGAACATCAAGTAGACGATTATTTAGCGAGTTTACTACGTGCAAGTAAAATTTAAAAAATTATGAGTGAAAATACAGATACAGTTCAAGATGTCAACCAATACTTTGGTGGTACAGATATAGATTTAGTCGTCCCAGATATTCCGCTACCTCCCGAACCAGAAGAGAAAAAGGAAATTAAAGATGAAGTAGAGGGAGCGTTTAAGTTTGCTTTTGTTGGGGCAGGTCAAGGAGGGTCTAGAATTGCCGAGACGTTTCACAAATTAGGATATAGGAAGATTGGGGTTATCAATACCGCTCAACAAGATCTTAATACGGTTAATGTGGAGAATAAGCTGTGCATAGGGGAAGGTGGAGCTGGTAAAAATAGAGAAGTAGCTAAAAAATGTTTTGAAGAGAAAAAAGATGACGTTTTAGATTTTATGAGGCGCTCTTTTGGTGAAGATGTAGATAGGATTTTTGTCTGCGCTGGAGCTGGGGGAGGTTCAGGAGCTGGAACCTTAGCTCCTTTAGTACATACATCGAAAGAACTACAAGAGACTATTAAGTCTGGCTCTAAGAAAGTTGGAGTTATACTTGCTTTACCTAAATACTCAGAAGGAAAGAAAGTTAATGCTAACGCTTACGCTACTCTTAAAGAAGCGACTGAATTAGTAGAGAAGGGCATTGTCTCTCCTTTAGTGATTATAGATAACGAGAAGACAAGTAAAATTTATTCTAATGTCTCTGTCTCTAATTTCTGGCAGACAGCCAATATGAGCATGTCTGGAGTATTTCATTTATTTAATATGACAGCTTCAAAAGATAGCTCTTATTCTTCTTTTGATTCTAGCGATTATAAAAATGTTCTAGATTCTGGAATTGTTATATTTGGAGCTACGCCTGTAGCAGATTGGAAAGACCCGGTTAATATATCTAGAGCAGTTAGGAGCATAGCTCAGAGCGGTAGCATGTCTGGAGGTATCGATGTGACTACTGCTAATACAGCAGGAGCCATCTTGATAGGAGGCAAGGAGGTATTAGACAATGTCCCTCAGTCCAATCTTGACGAAGCTTTTGATCAGCTAACTAGGATTCTTCGGTCTGGAAGTGTCGTTCATAGAGGCATATATAGTGGGGATAAAAATAATTTAACAGTCTTTACTATTATAGGAGGAATAGAGACTCCAAAAGAAAAATTAGAAGAGTTAAAGAAACTTGGGGATATGCAATAAAAAATTTCTAAAAACCTCAAAAACAATGTAATAGTGATTAAGAATAGGAGAATTTTAATATGGCAACAGCATCAACAGGAACGTTTTGTTTAAACACAGCAACTAGTAGACTCCATAACCTCGTTAGTGGAGATGGAGCAATCAAGGTACTCGAACAGAGCTCAAACACACCAAAAAGGATCTCAGCTTTAGACGGAACAAAAGCGGTAACCGGTATTGTATTCGCCTTACCTGAAGCTTCCGGAAGTGAGAGGTGGCATCTAACCCATGGCCCAACGGCTGCTGGTGGAGGTACTGCCTTATGGTCAGGCAAGGGTGGCTATGCTACAATAGGTGACCCAGCCGTAAGCGACTACTATCTAAGCTCAGGCGACATAACTGAAGACGCAAATACTACAGCAGGTCGTGCGCAGGGTACAGAATTTATTAAACAGGGTAGTGCTCAAAAATTTGTTTTAGCTATATGTGATGCAGCCTACAGAGCTTATACCTCTGGGGTAGATCAAGGAAGTGGTATTGACAGTATGACAGTTACACGAGGGGACTTGAGTCTCTCTAATACAGCCATCAACGATGGTACTGGAATTGTTAATACTTATACCAGAAGCTACACCATGAACTTTAAGTTCTATCAGTCTGGTACTATTAATGCTAGCGGAGCTCTTAATGCCGCTAGTCCTGACATCGCTAATGATGGGTCTGATGGTGTTCCGTTCTAATTAGTTGGTTTAAGGTTTTTCCTATATTTAAAACCCCTCAGTTTTCTGGGGGGTTTTTTATTTTTTTTATTAATTTTTTAAAAATAAGTGTATAAATGTTTAGCGACATTTGCGTTTTTCAAACAATATGAAGGGACTAGAAGTAGATCTGATTATAAGCGGGGCTCATTCTGAGAATGCTCCTGAAATTATTGACTTTAAAAAAGATTCAGAGCCGGTACAAAAAGAGACTACAAGAGACGAAGAAGCTGTTAGCTTTTCTAAGAAAATAATCGCGGCCCTAGAAGATAAAGCGGAAAAACACAACGCAGAGAATTTAAAACAAGTAGCGGTTTCCCAACTTAAAAACGTTTACAAGGGGGGAGTCAAGAATGAAAGACATGAGAACGTCAGTGTAAGCAAGCTTGCAATGGCAAGAGTTAATATGTTTCTCAAAATGGTAGGAGAAGGAAAAATAAAAGATTCCTTTAAAAAGGCCGACGTAATAAAAAGTTATGGGGGTATTGATGTCTACAGTTATTTTGAGCCTTCAGAAGAAGACTATATAATGGCAGAAAGAGATATCAAACTCTATGGTTTGGCAGACTATGATTGCGAAGATGTTAACGATCTTTATCTAGATACAGACGAGGAGCTTAGAGCTGAAGCTTCTGCTTGGTTTGAAAACATGATAGACTAATATGAAATATACTACAATTTTTAGTTCCGATATAAAACCTGTTGTTTCAGAAGAGAGAGATAAATACTTATCTTTAGCTTCTGCTATCGAGGTGGCTAAATTCGTACCAGAGATAGATGTAGACAAGCAGGTTGACTTACTGCCGATAGCATTTAATGCTTTTGTTGCTAATAGGGTTAATAAAAATGGAGATGTCGTTGACACAGACACAGCAATGGCTTTCTATAAAGATTTTAAAAATAAGCCTATTAATATCGAACACAATAGAGATAAAGTCATCGGCACTATTTTAACAGCGGGCTTTTCTGAGTTTGGTACAGACAAACCTCTCTCTGAAGAAGAAGTAGCAAAAATAGAAGGCCCTTTCAATGTTACCCTAGGGGGTGTCATCTGGAAAATTGTTAATAAAAGAGTATCAGACTTAATAGAAAGCTCAGCAGATCCTACAAGTGAGGATTATATGAAAATTAGCGCTAGCTGGGAGTTAGGCTTTACTGATTTTAATTTGGTCCTTTTAGAGGGAACCGACAAGAACATAGAGAATGGCGTAGTAGTGGAAGAAGAAGCCGAAATAAAAGACCTAGAGGATAACCTAAAAGCTCTTGGTGGAGACGGCAAAACTAAAGACGGTATGTTCGTTTATAGGAAGGTCGTTGGAGAAGTCGTGCCCCTAGGAATAGGCTTGACCGAGACCCCTGCTGCAGATGTTAAAGGAATATCTACAGATAAGACTGAAGAGCTAGAAGGCTTGTCTGCTCAAATGTCCCTAGAAAAACAGGACGAAAACACTTTTGCTGAGGTTGATAAAACTTCACAAATACAAGAAAAAAATGTAATAATCCAAAACGAGGAAAAAGTTATGAAAATAAATAGCATTAAAGACATTACTGAAGAGTCTTTGAAGCAACTTTCTGCCTCGGCTGTGTCTGATTTTATCGAATCGGAACTCAAAGATGCTTCTGAGAGATTTTCAGCCGAACAAAGTAAGGCGGAAGAAGCTCTCAAGGAAGCTCAGGAGAAGATCGAGTCTGTTTCGACAGAACACGATAGAATCAAAGCTGAACTAGAATCTGTAACAGAGAAACTAGCTGGTCTTGAGACCGAAAAAGCGGAGAGGGAAGCTGAAGAACTATTCAATCAAAGAATGGCATCTTTAGACGAATCTTTTGTTTTAGAGGATAATGACCGCCAAGTTCTTTCTGAGCAGATCAAAACTCTTGACGAAGAGGGATGGGAATCTTTCTCGAAAAGAATTAACGTTTTGCTTAGGGACAAGTCAAGAGAAGTCTTGGCACAAAAACAAGAAGCCGAAGAGAAGAAAGCTGAAGAAACTGAAGCACCAGCAGAGGAGTCTCAAGCTTCTGAAGATGACGATGTCGTAGAGACCGCCATTGACAGAGGGGAAAAAGACACTGATGTTGTTCCTGCTTCTACCGAAGCTTCTGAAAATTCGACTTATGAGAAATACAAGAGCGCTTTCAGCGTGGAGAATTTCGAAATTAGTTATTAAGTAAAAATATAATTATATCAAGGATAAAATATTATGGCAACGTTTGTTAAAAACACACAACGGCTAAAGCCTTTTAGGCAACATGCCGAAACAGATGTCGTTAACCTTTTCGCCCTGAAAGACGATGATGCGGACGTAATGGCTTCTTATTCTGATCTTAAAGCCGA
>CEVZ01069980.1_pt1 | contig 14988 bp, 9 predicted proteins | sample 361371 | NCBI WGS metagenome assembly CEVZ01 (sample SAMEA2620217, study PRJEB7988) | marine metagenome | isolation source: saline water (ENVO:00002010), including
GCAGCTCCGACTACAAACTCATATAAAAGATTAACTCCAGGGTTTGAAGCTCCTACAATTTTAGCGCTATCCGCAAGAAATAGGTCTGCTGCTTGCAGAGTTCCAATGTATTTCCAAAATCCTGCTGCTAAAAGGATAGAGTTCAGATCTGCTGACCCTACATGTAATCCATACCTTACATTCTCAGCTATGCTTTTAGCTGGTCTTGATGGTATTGAAAATGGATATGACCCAGGTGAACCTTTAGAGAATGATTTATTTGAACTTCCCTTAGAAGAACAAGCTAAATTACCTCAGGTACCTTCAAGTTTAGAAGAAGCTCTTAATGCTCTAGAAGAGGATCATGATTTCCTTCTAAAAGGAGGGGTCTTTACTGAAGATGTAATAAAAGCTTGGATCGACTTTAAGAGAGAGAACGATGTGGACCCAATAAGGCTCAGACCTCATCCATATGAGTTCTTCCTTTCTTTTGATGCATAAATTGTAAAATTATAAGCTTAGGTGTTAATTAAAAAATAATTTTAATTCGCCTAAGCTTTTAATTTTATTGCCAGAAAAATCTTTATAGTAATCATCTCTGTCTATAAGAATAGGAGTCATCCCAGCATTTTTTGATCCAATATAATCGGACTCTATTTGATCTCCTACATATACACATTCTTCAGGATTAACATTTGCTTTATTAATTGATGAAATAAATATTCTTTTATCAGGTTTTTCATATTTTTCATCATATGAGGTTATTATGAAATCTAACAAAGAAGTAAGGTTGAGATCTAACATGAGTTGATCTCCTTTAATATCCATATTTGTTATACCTGCAGACTTTATTCCTTTTGATAAAAGCCATTCTAATAAATCTTTTGTGTCATCAAAAATTCTTAGAGAATATTTCTCTTGTGAAATTTCTTGCCATATTTTCCAAGATAAATCTTTACTAACTTGAATATTATTTGACGATAATATTTTATTTTCATATTCAGAAAAAAAATCTTTTTTTTCACTTGTGGACATATTTCTGAGTGGTTTTATTTTTTTTTGTAGTGCCATGAATTCATCTGCAAATTTATATCCATAAGAAATTTGAGTTTCAGACAAAAAAATTTTATTCTGTTCTAGAATTTTTTTTTGGATCTTTTCTTTTTGTGGATAAAAACCTGCTAGGGTTCCATAAATATCAAAAAAGAAATATTTTTTTTTATTTAGATTCAGCATTATATTCATAGATTTTATAGTTATCTTTATCATAAAGCTTAGTCACTTTATCTCCTAATTTTTCTTCTAATCTACTAGGAAATTCTGGAAAAAAATTACTCTCTATAGACCCAAAAATAATTAATCCAACATCATATGTTTCTAGAAAATCTTCTAAATATTGATAAGAATCAGTTTTATAAAATTCTTCAATTTGCTTCTTTCTAAGTGTTACTTGATTTTGATCTAGTGACCTTTGTTGCTTTTGGTGCCAATCCCAGCCCAATACACTCTGCAAACCTGTATTTATCGATATTCTGGAAGACCAAGAGTATAAATCTGTTGAATATTCTAAAATAACCCTATTTGTTGATATATTTTTATTAATCCAATCAATAGCTTGATATGAGTCTGACAAATCTATCCAGTTGCCTTCTTGAGAGTACTCAGCATTTTGCATGTATTTAGTTCCATCTAATCCATGAAAATCATTATTAAAGCGATCCATAACTCTTGGTTTTATTGCATATATTGGGTAAGAGATTCCTATAAAGAATATTAATGTAAAAATAGAAATAAAAAAATATTTCTTAGAGTTTGAGCTAATCTCATTTAATATAAAAGTAATAATAATACTCGATGATAAATTCAGAAGAATCCATGATTGAAAGTTAAACTTAAAATAAGTGTTCATCCTATTGATATCTGAGTCAATAATTAGAAACTCTGTGAATAAAGGTAATCCAAATCCCATAATTAACATAACAGAAAGCCATAAATAAAGCCTCGAATCATTTTCATAAAATTTATACTTCAAAAAAACTACCAAAATAGTAAAAGAGATTATTAGAAACAAACTTATGATAGTAAGAAAATCATAGAAAAATACGAAAATCATTATCAATAATAATATAGAAAATATAATTATAAGAATCTGTTTTTGAGATAATGTGATTTTTGGATAAATTAGTTTGATTCTTGATTTGAAATTATCTAGATAAAAAATAAGAAAAATAAAAAATAAAGTTATTGGTAAAAATAATATTTGTAAAAAAGATAAAATTGGAGTTTTCCAGCTAGAAAGAGATAATGACAGGTCAGGCATTATGAAATGTAGATCAAAATTTATAAAAAGTAATCGAGAAATCAATAAATAAAAAATCAAATATATTGCTGATTTTATTATCTTGAAATTAAATTTATCGTTACTAGTAAAATTCAACAAAATAATCGAGGATGAAACGATCATTATAGCTAAGGGATAATCCCATGAATTTGTAGCTTTAATTAACCCCGTCAAAAATGATAAGAAAACTAGTATAGATAACTTTTTCATTACTATAAGTTTCGAAGAGTTCTCATAATAAAATAAAAACGAAACGGTAATAATAGAAATAATTATAGGTATACTCAATAAGTGAGCATGAAGGTCGGCAAACATGAAAGTGAAAAAAGGAAACTCATTTATCTCCAATCCTGTAGAAACCATACTAACAGTTCTAGTACTTCTCCAATAGTCAAACATATCCTGATTTCCAAAAAACATATTATAAATTTGGATGATTGAATCAAAATTTCCAAATATAAGTACGAAAAAAATACCTAAAATTCCTGACATAACAGGAGTCTTAAACCAATCTATATTTAATCCTTTTGATTTTTTATATAAATAAGAAAAATTAGAAGAAAATGAAAAAATAGCAGTTGAAGAAAAAGCAAAAAAAGTTGGTATTGCAAGGTTATATGATATGTTTGAAGGTATTCCTGAAAGCTTTGTGATTAATGCCACAAGATACTGTCCAAAATAATAATAATTCATCGTATAACCGCTAAACCAAGGATCATGTGGAGGAAAATTTACACTTCTTAGTATTGCATTCAGATAAGCGTAATCCATTGGCTTCTCCCCTCCTCTATATGGATGCCATAAGTCAGGGTTAAGATATCTAATCATTAGAAAAATAACAAAAGTAATCAAAAAGATTAACTCGATCATAATTATTTTTTCTTTTGATCTTGAAATATAAAACAATATTACGTCTTTATTTTTTATAAAGAGAATGATTGAAACTATCAATGAAATTATTAGGACTACGAGTAACTCTGTGAAAATAAAGTTTATAAAATTATTTGACGATAATAACCAAATTATAAATCCATATACAATCAGACCAAAAAACTTATAAAAACCAAACCCAAAGTCTGGAAGATTTATAAATAATTTATAAAAAATTGGTAACGAAATAAAAGCAAAAATTTGAATTATTAGAAACCAAAATAATATTTGTAATAATAGATTATGCTTAGAAAAATAGAATTGTTCTATGTATGAATTTGAGTTGCCTAAAGAATTATCAATCTGAACTTTTTTATATGGAGATGTTGATGAAAAATTATAGTAATTTATATTTTCAAAATCATTAAATCCAAATATCTCGAATAATTTTTCTTGAGAGTAATTTTTATCATTCCTTAGTATAATAACATTTGGATGATCATATACAGAAAAGCTTTCATCTGACCAACCTAAATTAATGTTTATGCTAAATTTTGTTTCATGATCAGACAATATCTTTGGTTTTTCAATATCAATCCTTTGAAAATAATTTTCTGAATAATTAATACCAAATAAATTCATTGATTGTTTTTGATAATTAACTACATTAAATCCAAAATCACCGTTGAATATTTTTTCGTAAAAAAGCTTTGATCCAGGATATCTATCTTCTAATCTTGGAATAGTCCCATAAAGTCTATTTGAATATAGAATATAATAATCAGAGTCTGAAAGTTGTTGGAAAATTTTTTGAAATTTTTCAGGCGTATCAGGATTGTACATTTCTAATCTTTCATGAGCTAAATTCAAACCAGACAAACGAGGAATAGACTCTTCCCAATGTTCTTGAACTATTACTTCATTTTTATCTGAGTAATCACTTAGCCAAATAGCTGCCTTATAAGCCGGATGCTCTGTCAGGTATATTCCATTAATATAAGATAAAGTAAAATGAACGCTCGGAACTAATAAAAGAATTAGAATAAAATATCTAATTCTTTTTGCAATAATTTTTTTCGAAATAAATCTATCATCAATGAATTTGATAAATAAGACCCCAAAAAAAATCAATAAAGGAATCATTGGTAAAAAATACCTTGTGAATTTAACTTGAAACGATCCATTTATCAAAAAGTAAGGTATTATCCAAGCAAAAATCAGTAGACCAAATAAAGATTTTTTTCTAATTGAAATGATCAAGAAATAAAAAAATCCAAGAAAACAAATTGTAGAAAGCAATGGTCCTAGACCCCACTTAAATATTTGAATCAAAGGGTATATAAAAGATTTGGTTTCATAATACTGCCTTGTATAAGGAAAATCTAATATTCCTCTTACCATTTTTGATTGTTCATTTACGTGTGATAAATAAGTAGAAAAATCTAAAAACATATATGGTTGAAAAATAAAAATAAAAATAAAAAAAGAAAAAATGAATGCAATTAAATTCAAAAACAAGTCTGAGATTTTATTTTGATTGATTCTTAGAGAAAGAAAAAAAGAAATAGATATTGGAATCAAAAGAGTTATAAAAGAAAACTTAAATGCCATACCAAGAGCAAATAAAAATGCAAGAAAAATTGTTCTTATAATTGTTGGGGCATATATATTTTTATAACTAAAATATAAAATCAATAATGAAAAATTTGTTATAAAAATATCGGTAGTAAAGAAATGGCTATTCTGAATATTTATTAATGATATTGAACCTAAAAAAGAAACCAATAAACTCCAATTTTTGTTCAATACAATTCTAGAAAATTTATACAAAAAAATTACAGTTATTGAATCAATTAATGCTGAAAATATTCTTAGAGGAATTCTTAAATCATATATTGACGAACTTGAAAAAAAATTTAAAAAAACACTAACTATTTTCACAAAGTATACAGGAAGACTTCCATAGTTAAACCATCTGGGATTAAGGGTACTAATTTCAGAATTAAAAAAATCTAAACTTCTTAGTGATGAAAAGCTTAAATCATATCCATGCATCATAATCGCTCGCTCATCTGGATGAAATAAATATCCTGAATCCCAGTTAATCCCTAATAATCTCAGAGAAAAAGCAAATATAAAGATCATAGATAGGATGAATTTATATTTGTGATCTAAATAAATTTTTCTTAATTCATTTGAAATAGAATTCGTGAATATCATAATCATTATTTTTTACTTCTAAACTTAATAATAACGATTTATTTTTTTTGATATTTTGTTAAAACTTGAATTAAATATCCTAAGATTGATTTTAAAAGATTTATTAAGATTCAATTATGGTAATTAACAATCTTAATAAGATAAATAATTTTGAATGGAATTCTGAAACAGTTATAGCCCTTCGAGCCCATATTGGTAATTCTCAAACAAAACTTGCTAAAGAGTTAGGGGTAAGGCAACAGACCATAAGCGAATGGGAGAATGGTCTATATAAGCCTAGAGGAGCTTCAAAAACACTTCTAAATCTATTGGGAAGAACTGCTGGGTTTCCATTCCAAAACTTTCCAAAAAAACGAACACAATTATCTTTTGATAGATTTGGTTTTGAATTAAAAGACTTGAAAAAAGATAATGAAGAAACAAAAATTTCCAAAAAGAACAATTTCCAAAAAAACACAAGGCGAATTAATTCTTTAGATGAATTTGAGAAAAGAAACAATGAGATACCAATTTAGAATTTTTTAGTTCTATTTACTGCATACTCGAAACTTAGTTCAAAAGTTACTATAAAATATCCTTTAAGTATTTTTTTAAAATAAAGACAAATTTAGTAATTTATGCTTTCTCAGTCAGAAAAAAAATTTAAGAAACAAATAAATAGTCTTCTTGATAAATTTTTACCAAACAATTGGCAAGAATATCCAGATGAAAGAATTGATGAACACTGGGATTTATCTTTAAAAATTAAAAAAGCACTCGCAAAAAACAAATGGATTGCTCCTTCATGGCCTAAAGAATACGGAGGACTTGGTGAAGACATATCAAAATCTATAATACTTTCTGAAACATTTGCATATAGGATGTCCCCAGGAAACGATAGATTTGGTGTCAGAATGATTGGACCTACAATTCTAAAGTACGGTACAGACTATCAAAAAGAAAAATTTCTAAATGAAATTACAAGAGGAGAAGTACAGTGGTGTCAGGGTTATTCAGAACCAAACTCAGGTTCTGATTTAGCTTCTATTGTCACTAAAGGAGATTACAACGAAGAAAATGACACCATTACAATCAACGGAATAAAAGTATGGACTACGCTTGGACACCGAGCAGACCGAATGTTTATTTTGGTCAGAACTTTACCAGACAGCAGTAGACATCATGGGCTTTCATTAGTGCTTATTGATATGAAAGACCCTGGAGTAAAAGTAAATCCAATTAAAAATATTTCTGGATCTTCTTCATTTAATGAGGTTGTACTAAATAATGTAAAAACTTCCAGTAAAAATATAATAGGAAAGCTTCATGAAGGCTGGATGGTCGCACTAGATTTACTAAATTTTGAAAGATCAGGTATTGATTACATAGGATGGGGAGAAAGATGCTTGGATGATATAGAGGATTATTGTAAAAAAAATAATCTAATTGAGAATGAAAATATTATCAACAATTTATCCTCACTAAGAGCGAGTCTTGAATCTGCAAAAATTATGACTTATAAGGCTCTATGGATAAAAACTCAAAATGATGAAATAAACATGGAACCATCAATGAGTAAAATCCTTGCGACAGAAATAAATATAAAGATTCATGATTTTGCATTTAATGTTTTAAGTAAAAAAGTAACAATACTTGATGATTCTCAAGATGTTTTTTCAAAAAGGATTTTAAAAAATAGACTCTTTTTTGTTTCTGGAGGTATTTTAGGAGGTACCACAGAAATACAAAAAAATATAATAGCTCAGAGAGGATTAGGATTGCCAAGATGATCAACTTTAAGCTCAACGAATCTCAAATAATGATTCAATCAAGTCTAGAAAAAGCATTAGATGAAAATTTTGATATCAGGAAACTAAATATGAATGCTGAAAAGGCAGAAGGCTTGAATCATGGATGGAAAGAAATAAAAGAATTAGGTTACACAGGTATCATCACTGGAGAAGATAAGGGTGGCTTTGGTTTAGATATTTTTGATTTTGGGTTAACCTTAGAAACTTGGGGTAGTAAATTGTGCGAAGGGCCATACATTGAAAACACACTGGCTATTGGAACTCTACAAAAATCGTCTAATGATTTCAATAAACTTATTGAAGACCTTACATCTTCAAAGAAAATAATGAGTAGTGTAATTAACGAACAAATAATAGAAAATAATTATTTAGAAATTAGAAAGACCAAAAATGAAGTAGAAGTTAAGGGTGAAATTATTAATTTACCATACTTTGATGATGCTTCAGAAATTTTGTGCTTGGGATCAATAAATAAAGAAATAAAATTTATTGTAATCCCGCAGAAAAATTTTAATGAAATAAGAACTAGCAAGACGATTACGGGACAAAAACTTTCTAATATTAGAATAAATTGCAACCTAGATAGTGAGAGAGTTGTTGATTCTGAAAAAAATCTTGTAGATATTTATTTTCAATTATTTACATTATCTAAATGCTTTGAATCTATTGGAGCTGCAAACACAATTATCAAAATGACTACCGAATATATTAAATCTAGAGAACAATTTAATCAGCCAATTGGAAAATTTCAATCTATTCAGCATATGCTCACAGACTTATACATTTCCTACTCAGAATTGAAAGAACTAGTTAGATATACTGCAAAATTACCATTCGATGATAATAATTTTCAAAAACTTGTCTCAATGTCAAAGATCAAATGTGATGAAGATTTACCCAAAGTTGGGTGGATTGCACATCAGCTACATGGCGCTATAGGATTTACTTGGGATTATGGGTTGCATCTCTTAACTAAAAAAATATTACTTAATAAAAGTCTCAATGGAAATTCTATTCTTCATTCAAAAAAAATAATCAATTGATGATGATTTCAGACCAACCGTTTGTAAAGCTTTTTTTATACAAAGAATATAGATTATTTTGGCTAGCTGCTTTTTTTTCAAATATAGGTATGTGGGCATTAATTTACGGCAGACTATGGCTCATGAGAACAATGACTGACTCTGAGACAATGCTTGGACTAGTTTCAAGTGCAAATTTAACACCAGTATTATTACTAAGTATCTTTGGGGGCGTAGTAGCAGATAAATATAATAGATTGAAAATTTTACGTTTAACTCGCCTAATGTTCTGTTTTATGACTTTTCTAACCGGATTTTTAATATTTTTTAACGTAATGAACCCTATGATATTGATCATTATTTCTATCGTAACGGGAACTTTGATTGCTTTCGACATACCATCTAGATCATCTATGATAGCAAAACTGGTAGAAAAAAAATTTTTACCCGTAGCAATATCAATGTACTCAATAGTTTTTGGAATATCAGGAATTATAGGACCATCTTTGTTTCATCCAATAGTAAAATTTATAGGACTTGAAGGATTATTTTACATAATAGGTTTATCGTATTTATTTACTTTTTTTACTCTAAAAAGAATGAATCTGAATCTTCACGACCCAATTAAGAAGCAATCAGAAGGAGTAATAAAAGATTTATACACTGGCTGTAACTATCTAATAAAATCTCCTATAATTTTCATTGTTATATTTGTTGGGTTCTTTTTTGGATTAACTGCAGGATCTTATGATGTTCTTATTCCTGCTATCACTACAGAATTATTAGAGGGAGATTCAGAAATTTACGGAAAATTACTTTTATACGGAGGAGTTTCTGGACTAATTTCAACCTCAATATTGATATTAGTAGGGCAAAAATTAAATCAGTACGTTTTCTATTTTGGATTTGGGGTGATTTCATCATTATCACTGATTATTATGGGATCTGATTACGGAATTGCTAATATTTTTATAATTTTTGCAATGATATCTTTTGCAAAAGGTTTCTTTAATACTATGGGAACAACTATTATTCAATCTAATGTGAAAGAGGAGTTTAGAGGGCGAGTTATGAGTATAAGCCAATTAAGCTGGGGTTCAGTTGCAATTGGAGCTGTAATTGTGGGTTATCTTGCAGAATCATACTCAATAAGCTTCTCGTTTAGATTTATAGGATATTCCAGTCTTTTAGTAATAGTTTTTGGAGGAGCAATAACTTTATATAAATTGCTCAAAAAAGATTAAATTGATCAAAAGGTTTTATTTAAGAGTTAAACTCTTTACGAATAACTTATAAAATGGTATCAAAGATAATATTATATTTTAGAGATAGAGAATTCCGAAAGGAGAGATTATGCAACCATTTGCATATTCTGCACCCACTACAATTAAAGAGGCTGTAGAAATACTAGATAAACACGGAGACAAAGCAAGACCTTTAGCAGGTGGAACAGACTTGCTAGTACAAGTTAGAGGAGGAAGGTTTGATTTGGAGGCTGTTGTTGATGTAAAAAAGATTCCTGAACTTAATGAAATTAGTAACGGAAAAGACGAATTGAAGCTTGGAGCAGCTGTTCCATGTCACAAATTATATGATGACCCAGATATAAGTAAAAATTATCCTGGATTAATTGATGCCGCAACTTTAATTGGTAGTATTCAAATTCAATCACGTTCTGGATTTGGTGGTAACTTGTGCAACTCTACTCCTTCTGCTGATGGAATTGCGCCATTGATTGTGCATTCAGCAGTTGCAAATATTGAAGGTAAATCAGGATCTAGAAGCGTTCCAGTAGAAGATTTTTGTACAGGGCCTGGATCGAATGTATTAGGCAAAGGTGAAATGCTTGTTTCAATATCTATGCCAAATAAAGGCAGTAAGTTTGGAGCTTCATACGAAAGATTTATTCCTAGAAACGAAATGGATATAGCTGTTGCAGCTGTTGGATCAAGTATACTTCTTGGACCTGATGGAAAAATTGCTGAAGCTAGAATCGCACTAGCATCAGTTGGGCCAACTCCAATTTTTGCTAAGAAAGCATCTGATTCTCTTAAAGGAAAAGAACCAACTGAAGAAGCATTTAAAGAAGCTGGTAGTATTGCTAAAACAGAATGTTCGCCTATTGAAGATATGAGAGGTACTGCTGACCAAAGAAAGCATCTTGTAGATGTTTTAACAGCTAGAACACTAGGTAAAGCACTAGAAAGAATAGAGGGATAAAATGGCTATAGATAAAATACATGTAAAAACAACTATAAACGGGCGCCCAGAAGAATTTCTAACTGACCCTTACGTAAGCCTTTTAGATGCTTTACGTGAAATTGTAGGATTGACTGGAAGTAAAGAAGGGTGTCTAGATGGAAACTGTGGAGCATGCACAGTAAACATAAACGGAAGAATCGTTGACTCTTGTCTTGTTTTGGCAGCAGAGGTTGACGGACAAGAAGTTGAAACAGTTGAAGGAATGGCAAGTGCTGAAGGATTACACCCGTTACAACAAGCATTTTTAGAAGAAGCTGCTCTACAATGCGGAATTTGTACTCCAGGATTTCTTGTTGCCTCTAAAGGACTATTGGATAATGAACCAGACCCAAGTGAAGAAAGAATTAGACATTGGTTAGCTGGTAATTTATGCCGATGTACAGGATATGAAAACATTGTAAAAGCAGTAAAAAAAGCTGCAAAAAATTCATAAAAATATATAGTAAGGAGATAAAAATGGTAAACGTATCAGACTCAAAGAACTATAAAGTTATTGGTACTAATCCAATTCGTCATGATGGATATGATAAAGTCACAGGGCGAGCAGTTTATGGAGCAGATATAAAGCTTCCAGGTCTTATTTGGGCTTCAATAGTTAGAAGTCCTCATGCTCATGCTGTTATTAAGAATATAGATACATCTGCTGCTGAAAAAGTAGATGGAGTATTTGCAGTTATGACAGGAAAAGATCTGCCACATTTAGCAGATAGTTGGATTGACCACGGAGAAGGAACAGAAAATATAGCTTGGTCCTCTGAAAATATATTAGCAACCAAAAAAACTCTTTACAAAGGGCATGCAGTAGCTGCAGTAGCTGCAAGAGACAGATATGTAGCAGATTATGCAGCTTCTAAAATCAAGGTTGAATATGATGTATTAGATTCAGTTACTAACGTAGAAGATGCTACAAAAGATGGTGCTCCAATTCTACTTGAAGATTTAGTAGGAGACCATATAGGTAAAAAAGTAAAAAATACTAACATAGCCTCTATAACTAGACACGAGTTTGGAGATCCAGACAAAGCATTCAATGATGCTGAACACGTTGTTGAAAGAACGTTCACATTACAGATGGTACATCAAGGATATATTGAGCCACATAATGCTACCGCAGTTTGGGATGAGGAAGATAGAATAAAAATTTGGACTTCTACGCAAGGTGCTTTCCCTGTAAGAACTTCGACTGCAGCTATTTTAGACATGGATGTGTCTAGAGTTAAGGTAACTCCGCTAGAAATTGGTGGTGGATTTGGAGGAAAAATTCCTATTTATCTTGAGCCCATAGTTGCAACTCTTTCAAAGAAAACAGGAAGACCTGTAAAAGCAATCATGGAAAGAAGCAATGTATTTCAAGCTTCTGGCCCTGCTCCCGGTGGAACTATTACAGTAAAAATGGGAACAGACAAAAATGGTAAGCTAATAGCAGCCGATACTTCTATTAAATTAGAAGCAGGCGGATTCCCTGGAGCTGCTGTTGGAGCCGCAGTTCAATGTATATTTGCTCCTTATGACATTCCTAATACTAGAATTGACGGATATGACATTGTGGTAAACAAACCTAAATCAGCAGCTTACAGAGCTCCTGGTTCACCTCAAGCAGCATTTGCAACTGAAACAGTTGTAAATGAATTAGCTGAATTACACGGTATGGACCGAGTAGAGTTCAGACAAATCAATGCTTCTAAAGAGGGTACTCGAAGAGCAGATGGTGTAGTTTTCCCTGTAATTGGTAATGAAGAAGTTCTTGATGCAGCTAAAGCTAGTGATCATTGGAATTCTGAATTAGGAGAACCAATGAAAGGTAGAATTAGAGGAAGAGGTATAGCATCTGGTTATTGGTTCAACGTAGGTTTGAAATCTACAGTTAATTTAACTGTAAACACAGATGGTACAGTAGCATTAGTTGAAGGTTCAACAGATATTGGTGGTACAAGAACATCAATTTCAATGCAAGCTGCAGAAATTTTAGGAATTCCAGTCACTGAAGTAAGACCAACTGTTGGAGACACTGAAACAGCTGGATATGCAGATGTTACTGGTGGATCTAGAACTACTTATGCTACAGGATTTGCAGCAGTGAAAGCAGCTGAAAATCTAATTGAAGTATTAAAGGACAGATGTTCTGTAATTTGGTCAATAGACAAAAATGATATTGACTTCGATAATGGAAGCTTTTTTGCTACAAAAGACCCTGAATTAAAATTTACATTCAAAGAATTGGCTGCAAATCTAGACAGCACAGGGGGACCTGCTGCTGCAAGCGGAAGCGTTGATCTAGAATCTGCAGGTGGGGCATTTGGTACTCACATAGTTGATCTTGATGTAGATCCAGATACTGGTAAAACAGATGTAGTTCGATATACAGCAGTACAAGATGTAGGAACAACTATTTATCCTGCTTACTGTATTGGAAACATACAAGGTGGTGTTGTTCAAGGTATTGGATGGGGTCTAAATGAAGAATACTTCATGACAAAAGATGGTGCTCAAGCTAATACCTCATATCTTGACTACAGGATGCCAACTGCACTTGATCTGCCTAACATTGATGTTGTGCTGGTTGAAAAACCTAATCCAGGTCATCCTTTTGGAGTTAGAGGAGTAGGTGAAGTTCCTATTTGTCCTCCAATAGCAGCAATTGGTGATGCTCTTCATAATGCATTGGGTAAAAGATTTTACGATGCACCAATGAAGCCAGGAAGAATACTTAATGTTTTAGGTAAAATTACTGACTAAAGTATTAAAGAAAAATTAAATAAAAGCCGTGTATGTTAATTTTTATAGTTTATAAATATAAAACTTAAATAGCACGGTTTTTATTATTTATCAGAAAAGGATTTTCATAGATGACTATAAATTTTGATTCTAAAAAAAATTACAAGGTTATTGGTACTAACCCTATTAGGCATGACGGATACGATAAAGTTACAGGAAGAGCAATATATGGTGCTGATGTCAAATTACCTGGACTAATATGGGGAGAAGTATTAAGAAGTCCTTACGCACATGCAAGAATTAAATCCATCGATACTTCAGAAGCGGAAAAAATGGATGGCGTTTTCTCAGTAATTACATCTAAAGATATTCCTATAAACTCAACTAAAGATGAGAAGACATTCACACAAAATAATGGAATTACGGTAGATCTAAAGAGAGATGTCGATAATATCCTCGCAAGAGATAAAGTTTTATACAAAGGGCATGCTGTAGCGGCTGTTTCAGCAAATGATAGAAATACTGCAAAAGAAGCTTGTAAGTTGATTAAAGTTGAATATGAAGTACTAGAACCTGTAAGGAATGTTGATGAAGCTATAGCAAAAGACGCACCAATAATACTAGAAGATTTAGAAGCAGATCACCTAGGAAAAACTGTAAAGAATACAAATATAGCCAAACATTTTCGTCACGAACTTGGAGATGCAGATAATGATTTTAAAAACTCAGATTATGTACTTGAAAAAGAATTCAATTTACAAACAGTACATCAAGGATATATAGAACCGCATAACGCTACTGCTCATTGGGATGAAAATGATCATCTTTCACTATGGTCAAGTACTCAAGGAATGTTTGCAGTAAGAGACCTAACTGCATCATTTTTAGATCTTCCAATTTCTAAAGTAACATCAAATTATGTAGAAATTGGCGGAGGATTTGGAGGAAAAACTAAAGTATACCTACCTCCTTTGGCAGGGATTTTGTCAAAAAAATCTGGTTATCGACCTGTAAAAATGATAATGGATAGAATATCAGTTTTTCAAGGTTCAGGACCTGCTCCTGGAGGAAAAATAATTGTCAAAATAGGTGTAACAAATGACGGCAAAATCAACTCTGGATCTGTAGATATAAAATTAGAAGCAGGAGCTTATCCTGGTTCTGCTATTCCGGCTGCGGCTGTATGTTGTTTAGCATGCTACAATATTCCAAATATTAAAGTTGATGCCTATGATGTTTTAGTTAACAAACCTAAAAGTGCTGCATATAGAGCTCCTGGATCTCCTCAAGTTTCATTTGCTGTTGAAAGCGTAATAGATGAAATTTGTGAAAAAATGACTTGGGATAAAATTGATTTTAGAATTGCAAATGCATCTAAAGAAGGCACTAGAAAACCTGATGGAGTTTTGTACCATAAGATTGGATTTATAGAAACACTTGAAGCTGCAAAAAAAAGCGATCACTGGAATTCTAAAATTGATAAAAGAAATAAAAATAAAATATATGGCAGAGGACTTGCTTGTGGATACTGGCATAATGGAGGAAATAGATCAACTGTAGATCTAATACTCCAAGATGACGGCAATATAGCATTAAATGAAGGATCTGCCGACATAGGAGGAACTAGAACCTCAATATCAATGCAAGTTGCAGAAACATTAGGAATTCCTGTAGAAAATATTCATCCATCAATTCCTGATACAGATAAAATTGGATTTACAGCTACTACTGGAGGTTCCAGGACAACTTATGCTACAGGATATGCAGGTTGGGAAGCTGCAAAAAAACT
>CEVZ01043227.1_pt1 | contig 14974 bp, 9 predicted proteins | sample 361371 | NCBI WGS metagenome assembly CEVZ01 (sample SAMEA2620217, study PRJEB7988) | marine metagenome | isolation source: saline water (ENVO:00002010), including
ATCATGGATATTTGCGGTGAATTAGAGATACCGATCGTGTCAAACTATCCTTGCGGGCATGGGAAATACCAAGCTACACTACCCATATCTATTCCAGCTGAATTAAATGCTAATGATCATAAACCCTATTTAAAGGTCCTTGAATCCTCAGTAAACAAAGATGAGTAATTAAATGCTAAACTATATTTGGTTCGGAATGATGTTTATTGCCGTTATTGTAGGGATTTTAACTGGCAATATTGATGCAGTGACTCAGGCTGCGATCGATATGGCAAAGACAGCTGTTGAAATTGCGATCGGTCTTATTGGGATCATGGCTCTATGGCTTGGCACAATGAAGATCGCAGAAGAATCAGGTTTGATACGAATTATTGCACGTGCCATTCGTCCGATCACGATCCGGCTATTTCCAGAGGTCCCTGAAGACCACCCTGCTATTGGTTCGATCATATTGAACATGGCAGCAAACTTACTTGGCCTTGGAAATGCAGCAACTCCTTTGGGTCTTAAAGCCATGGAAGAATTGCAGGAGCTGAATCCAGAAAAAGATACTGCTACAAATGCGATGTGTACCTTCCTAGCGATCAATACATCCAGCGTTCAACTTATATTGCCCGCTACTGTTGTTGCACTTATGGGTGCAGCAGCAAATCAGATATTTATCACTACGATTCTTGCTACAGGTTTATCAACCATTGCGGCAATTATTGCTGTTAGATTTTTAGAAAAATTGAAACGTTTTGAAATGCCAAATGGGAATGATCATGATCGATAATATTGTGCTATTCACAAACGAACTTTCAAGGTATATCATTCCCTTAATGTTGGTCATGATACCATTCTATGGTCTTGTTTTTAAGAAAGTAAAGGTATATGAATCATTTGTTGAGGGCGCAAAGGATGGTTTTGATATAGCAGTACGAATTATTCCTTATTTGGTCGCGATCTTGGTGGCAATAGGTATGTTCAGAGCTTCTGGTGCCTTAGAAATTTTGTTAACTACAATGGCTCCTTTTTTAACTTACATAGGTTTTCCTCCTGAGAACCTCCCTCTTGCCTTAATGCGCCCTCTATCTGGTAGTGGTTCCCTTGGGCTTTTGACAGACCTGATCAATGAACATGGACCAGATTCTTTGATAGCAAAGATAGGAGCCACGATGTTTGGATCAACTGAAACAACATTTTATGTGCTCGCTGTTTATTTTGGATCTGTAGGCATTAGAAAGACCAGACATGCACTTGCAGCTGGTTTGTTCGCAGATCTGGTTGGAGTATTGAGTGCTGTTTTCTTCTGCCAGCTATTCTTTGCTGAGTCAATTGCTTCCTCAAACCACGATCATGAAATTGACGTTGTAAATATTCAGGAACTTGATCCAACTATTTTGGTCGATCTCAGATATTCATCAAAAAATAATTTTCTAAAAAAAGATATGTATGGAGATCTAGAAGAATGTTTTTTAAGGAGGAAACCAGCTGAAATGCTTTGCCAGGCCAATAAACACTTAAAAGCATCTCACCCAGAACTGCGTTTACTTGTTTTTGATGGCTTGCGAACACGAAGTGTCCAAACAAAACTTTGGGATGCACTAGATACTATTCCTATAAGTGAGCGTACGCAATTTGTTGCTGATCCGAAAAAAGGATCGATACATAATTATGGCGCAGCAGTAGACCTTACCCTTGCCTTAGAAAATGGTTCAGAGCTTGACATGGGAACGAAATATGATCATTTTGGAGAACTAGCATTTCCGGTGCTAGAAGATTCTCTTCTAGCCCTTGGAAAATTGACAGATAAGCAAATAGAGAATAGAACAATATTACGTAAAGTAATGACAAAAGCTGGTTTTTCTACAATAGATTCTGAGTGGTGGCACTTTGATGCATTCTCATACAATGAAACCAAAAATAAGTATACGATCGTAGAATGAAATTATGATCAATATACGAATTCAAACACAGTTTTGGAGTATTGTACTCTTTTTACCAATATTTTTTATTACTTTTAATTGCTCTAGCCATACTAATCGCATAACAAATTTTGAATCAAGAAAAGATCAAATAAGAAAAAAATATATTAATGATGGCTCATTGTCTGTTTTCTCGGCAGATATTGATAAGATCAATAATAGATGGGTCATTAAAGGTGAAACCACCGATTCAAGTGCATATGAAAGTATTTTGCGGTTAAAAGACTCCTTGTTTAAAGATACTGATATAAAAAATAATTTTATATTATTACCTGACCCAGCGCTAGATGATAAAGTCTTTGGAATTGTGAACGTAAGCGTCACTCCAATGAGAGAAGAGCCAAGACATTCAAGTCAAATGGTCGATCAGGCTATTATGGGAAATATTGTTAGGCTTCTAAAATATGATAATGGTTGGTATCTAGTCCAAACCCATTATGATTATGTAGGTTGGATCAATAGGTCGGGTCTTTTTATTACTAATGAATCAGGTAAGAATAACTGGAAAGAAAAAGCAGATAAGACTTTTACTGGTATGCAAAACCTTATTCGTTCAGAACCAGATAATAATAGCTTACCAATATCAGATATAGTACTAAATAATATTGTTATCAGTGAACCATATGACAATGACTGGTCTCTAATACATTTGCCTGATGGACGAAAAGGTTATCTTAAAAATGTATCTCTGGAATATATCAATAACAAAAGTGAGAATAATTTTGATAGTAATAATATTATATCAGAGGCAAAAAGAATGATGGGAATTCCATACCTTTGGGGAGGAAATTCTACAAAAGGAAATGACTGTTCAGGGTTCACTCAAACGGTCTTTAAAGCCAATGACATACAGATCCCAAGAGATGCAAGACAGCAAGCACTGGTTGGGGTGCCTATCCTTCCATCCGATAATTGGTCAAATATTCTACCAGGCGATCTGCTTTTCTTTGGAAAAAAGAATAGAGTGACCCATGTTGGTATCAGCCTGGGTCAAAAAGATTTCATACATCAAGGCGGTAAAGTCGATATAAACTCACTTGATGAATCATCTCCAAATTTTAGCTCTGGAAGATTAAAGTCATTTCTTTTTGTAAGACGTATTGTATCTCAATAGGATAAAAACAATATTCAACGATCTTTTCTGATAGACCCTATTCCAAACATCCAAAATAGATCCAATCATAGATTAGTTGGAGCTTTTCAGGATGTTCATCAAAATAATCCAGATCATCCTGAGGCATTCTTTCACCTTCCGTATGTTCTCCAGAGCATTTAGTGTATAAAAGACTCTGCTCTGGTTCAAATGGTACAACAACAGAACCATTCTGGCTACCTAACATTGTATTTTCATAAGTATCCAAGTTCAGAGCATAAAAACTATATTCCTGTTCACTGTGACATTGGTAGCACCTATTTTGAAAGAGCGTATTTAGATCTTGAAATCGAACCGTATCAGTAGTAGCTATTGTGTCTTGATCTTTCTCTGCTAATTCCTCATTATCTTCACAAGAAACAAAAATAAGTGCTGGTAGAAAGACCCATATCAACAATAAAATAAATGGAATATTCTTATTCATAAAATGTTCGTGTTCATCCGGTCATTATGATTCAATTCTATCCAGATGAGAAAGATCTGGGTCAAATTCCCTATCCCTTTCTAATTCATATTCATAGATAGCCCTACCTATCTCCGCAAGGAACGGTATAGTTAAAGTATCATAATCATAGGAGTCATCATTCAATACTCCATTACTATTTGAATAGATAACGGCACTTAGAAAAAATTCGACCTTGTTCTCAAGGTCCACAATGTATGCATTATCTAAAAGAAAACCATAAGCCAATCCAACTTTATTGAATATCCTCACATGTTCAGGCATTCTTTCTTTACTATCACCATATAAAAAGAATTTACAATAACTATCATAATAGTCTTCGCCATACTTTGGGAATTCACTTTCTCTTGGTAGCATGGACATCTCTCTAAGTAAAAATTTATAGTCAGATTCTGTAAGTTGAAGTTGACTTTTTGAATTTGATATTTCCGGAAAAATAAGTTGAATTAAAAAGTTATGCTGCTCGACCAAACTCATGTAATTCTTTCCAGAAAAGTCCATTGGTTTATTTATTTTTTTATTTTTAAAGAAATATGATTCACCGATCAAATGATCATTGAAAGGAATATCAAGATCTAACTCTGCGATCTGGGTAGGTTGTTCATAAATGGTCAACGAATCTTTGAAGAATTGAAATGCATTTGTATATCTATTCTCTTCATCTGTAAGAGATAGACTTAGCCTGTGTCTGATTCTTGTCTGAGCATAGCCAAGATCCCAAAGCCTTTGATTGATATGATCGCGCCCTAAAAATTCATATAGTCTATTAAATGAATCGTTATCTGATACAACAAATAATTTATGTATATAATGGCTTATGGATGCAAAACCACTGCCTGATGAAAGATCTCTTCTAACTCCTGTTAGCTTATCAGAACCTGGGACGATATTAAGATATGTATCTTTATCTATAAGATCTATTCTATTTAGTTTTTCAAGAGCGAGGACAGCTACGGGCAATTTGATAGTGCTCGCAGGGTAAAAATAATTATCAGGACGGACTCCAAATGTATGATTAGTGAACTTTGGATAGTTATTACCATCTCTATCAATTTGTGTGTACAGAATTTGAGTTCTGTATCGTTCAGGCTCTGTTATGATATTCTTATATCTTTTATCAAGCTCATTGAGTATACCAGTAAGTATGTTAGAGTTTATAGGCCTCTCCTGCTCTACTGATGGTTTTAAAAAAGAAATTATACCTAGAATAAAAATAATCGTCAGAAAAAAGACACTGAATTTTTTTGAAAAACTACCTTTAATAAATATGTCAACTAAAAAAGTGATACATATGTTCACTAATACTGATATCATTATGAACCAGGTCCAGGCTAAGCCTACTTGTTTTAAATAGAACACTATCAATAGGCTTGAGATCAATCCAACAATTAAACTTATAGAATTAAATTTTCTATCGATCTTGGTCAATAAAAATAATCCAAGTAGGCCACCATATGTGAATGATGCGATCTGAAGACCAATAATGACTATTGCTGAATCACTCTCATCAAAAATAAGTGCAATACCTATTAGGACCGATGCCCAAAACAAACTGACGATCTTTGATATTCTTATGGATGACCTCCCGCCAAACCAATCGACGATAGTTGAAGAAGCCAGGGAATTTATAGAAGAGCTAAGAGTTGACATGGCCGCTGATAATATACCCGCAAGTAATAATCCACGAAGACCTGTAGGTAAATGATCCACAATAAAACTAGAGAATTCTCTATCTTTTTGTAAAGCAATACCATCAAAGTAATGGAAAATAAGAGACCCAGCGAGTAAAAAGATTCCAAATTGAAGCATGACAAATATGCCACTTCCTATCATAGCTTTTTGTCCTGATCTTAGATCTTTTGTACCAAGGACTCTCTGGACCATCATATGATCAACACCATGTGATGAAAAAGAAAGAAATACACCTCCTATCACAGCACTTACGAAAAAGTAGGGGTCTTTTAATAATTCACCAGAAAAATTAAAGATCTTTGTTTTTCCAGCTTCGCCTAGACCTGCAAAAATATTAATGGCAGAACTGTCTGAATGAAGAAGAATATATAGTATAGTGATCAATCCTCCTGCAAGGTATAGAACAAATTGAAAACTATCTACCCACACAATTGTCCTGATACCACCGAGTGATGAATATATTAGTGTGACAACACCAATTAAAAGGACTGAAACAGGAAGCGACCACCCTGTAACCACTTGTACGATGACTGCTGTTGCTAAAAATCTAATACCATCAGCTAAAATACGCGTTAAAAGAAAGATCCCTGATGCAATTTTTTGGATGTCTTTGTTAAACCTTTCTCCTAATATCTCATAAATAGATGTGATTCCTGATGAGAAGTATTTTGGAAGGAAAAAGATCGATACCAATACTCTACCTAAAATATATCCAAGTGCTAATTGTAAGAAAAACCAGTTACCTCTATAAGCGATACCTGGAATACTGATGAAGGTAAGTACAGATGTTTCAGTTGCTACAATAGAGAACATGGCAACGACCCATGGTAGTTTTTTATTACCTAAAAAGTAATCTGATGTTGTCTTATTTTGAAGACTTTGGTGCCATCCAAACCCAATAATCCCTGCTAAAAAGATCAATATTATTAAACTATCTACCCAGTGAATGACCTGCTCCTAAATTATTAGCACATAGTTATTTTAGTAGGATCATACGTCCTGATTCTTTATGATCATTTGATATAATAGTATATATATATATGCCCGAGGATACATGATTGCCATATTGATTTGTCCCATTCCATTGAACTCTATACTGACCAGGATTATATGTGTCGTTTACAAGCTCTGTAATTTTATTTCCAATAAGATCATGAACAAACAATTGGACTGGACGTTCTTTATCGATAGTAAAAAAGATCTCGGTCGACATATTAAAAGGATTAGGAAAGTTCTTTCCAAGACTTATTTGTGAAGGATAGGTATTATTATGCGGAACAGAGAGTTCTATATTATCAACAATACTAAGATCATCAATATATATCCTTCCGAATTGAGATTGGCCTTCTGTATAACTCAATTGAAAGCTATCAAATCTCATATTACCATTCAAATTACCATCGCCGATCCATTCTCCTGTCCCATCGATATCCATGTCCCAAGAGACCGACCTCCAACCAACCCAGTCGATAATATACCAAGGACTGACCTCATGATTTGAGCTACTTGTCGATGGAAGATTATCATCAACACAGAACCTAAACTTGTTTCCAGAACCATCACCAAATACATAGGCCTGCATTGTCTTTGAATCATTGAAAGTGACCTCTCTAGCAGGACCACCACTTAAATAAACACGAATAAGCCATTGGCTATCAGAAAGGTCCCACCCATACGCAATTTCCATAGATCGACTACTCTCGTACAATAAGCTCATGATTTGTGGATTGGGTTCCATCCAGGTACTATCTGGGATAATGCCTGTAGTACTGCCTGATGATTGAGGTTCCCACCAATGTGAACCTATACCCTGCTCTAGGTCATCGATCTCATTAATTTCAATATCAACATTTCCTGTTTGGAAACTAAATGACTGATCTATTTCGATCATATTTTCAAAATGATCTGTTATTCCCGAATATAATCTTGTTACATACACCTCATTGGGATACAGGTCCTGCATGGGGAAATAACATATTGAACTTTTTTCACCTACAGAATAATAGACCATATCACCTGGGACTGAAGAATGATCTTGAAAACGCTCTAATAAAAAATGATCTGATAGATCAACATTGGTATTCAAGGTCTCATCAAATTGAATATTGATTATAGGAAAGATCTCAATGTTCTGAGCGACGTTTGGAGGAAAAATATTCACTATCTCTGGTGGAATCATATCTGCGGGACCTGTTCTAAAATATAATTGAAAATCCCCTCCTGATTCTCCATTTTGATCACCATCCATGGAATGTCCATATACATCATGAGCCTCATCAAAGATCGTTAATATATAATCCGTCTCAAATAATAAGGATTCAGATGTAAGGATCAGTGTTTGATCGTCAAACCAATACCCTTCAAAATTGGCCGAGGGACTGAAAACAACAGATGCAAGAACTGAAACGGTATCCATAGGTCTACTAAAGTGAATCTCGATTGGTTCCCATGCAGGGAAAAGAGAGTCACCCTGAACAGGAAACGTTTCCACCACAATTGGTGGTTGACTTGATAATAATTCAACATCGTGGAAAGTAATAAATGTATCTAAGATAGACACCTGAGCAGTATCACTATAATATCCAGGTGCGGATACAATGACCTCATAAGTTGAATCAGACAATCCCTCAAACCAGTAAAATCCATTTTTTAATTCCTGCTCATTATTTGAGTACTGATAGAATAATGAGTTATAGGTGTCCGTTATATATAGATATTCATCACTTTGAACAATAGAACCATTGATCGGCTCTTGTGATTCTATATCCATGACCTGTCCGGCCAATTGACCAACAAATGGTCTATTGATATCATGATAATCAAGAATTGACCAGAAAAAAAGATATGCCAGCATCCTTTTATATTCTGCATTCATGACCAATTGATTTTGAGCTGGATTGGTGTGGTGTCCTTCCTCACTTAGCTCTGAGGGCATATTTGTATTTCGATTGACATATAGATATGGCCCACCAGAATTGGCGCAATAATCACTCCAAGTATAAAAACTGCAATCCCCCCAAGACCCTGTTGTCTCTATCCTCATTCCTTGGGTCAAGATATCTATCATAAATGAACTCATTTCTTCTCCACCAACAGGTGGGTCAGGGTTACCATTATTAAGTTGACCCCATAATAATAGTGTCCTATTAGTATTGGTATTTGAACTGGCATCACTATGAATAGAATGAAACCAGGATGCACCGACCGTATTTGCATAATTCGTACGTTGATATAAAGATACACTTTGATTATCATTGGTCCTGGAGATATATACCGTATCTATATCAGACTGAGAATTAAGAATATCCATTAATTCTAAGCCCACTTGTAATACCTCTTTGGCCTCAGAGTATCCATTTATTCCCATATTTTCATCCTGGCTATGGCCAGGATCGATAAATAGATCCCAACCATCAAGTCCGGTTACTTGGGCATTATGGATTCCCAATATCAAAAAGAAATAGAGAAAATATTTCATCAATGTTCTTCTAATAATATCTTATTTACAGAACCATCTCTTAGATCGATATAATAGATCAAATGATCACTGATCCATATGGGATTCATTTCTATTTGTTCTGGATCATCTGCAATTACATCTGTCTTACCAGTCCTTGAATCCCATAAGTAAATATCTCCTGAAGTGATCTGATAACCATCATCTTCTAATACCATAAAAATAATCATTTTTCCATCGGGTGATATCTTGGGTGCATTGCCATCTTGAATATCATCAATAATAGTTTCACTATTCTGGATGATTATGGTCTTATCACCATACACTTCAAAAACAATCAATTCGGCATTAGAAGAGTAAGATAGATCCAAGATCATATCATTTGCTTCGTATAAAAGAATAGCATCAGAATCATTGGTCTTTTTATATAATCTATTTTTTATGGAATAAATGAGTGGCATATCCCACTCATTCTTGGATCCTTTGATATTTCGAGTTATTAATTCTTCATCTAATAGATAGTGAACAGTATTATCTCCAGTCCAGCCAACTGGATAGATCTTCTTATTGGTAAGTTCAATGACCGTGTGGTCAATGCTCCCCATATTATTAATAACTATTAGACCATTCTTTCTTCTTTTTTGTTCATAATTGGATCTCATTAACAATAACTTTTCACTATCTGGAGACCACTTGCAATGAAAGGAATTGATATCAGGTATATCTACATCAATAGAGCCTTTGATACCTATAATGTCTAAACTGGTATAATTAGAATTTGTAAGCGCTATAGTAGCTTTATCTGGGGATATATTCATGGAAAAATATGATCCTTGTTCTCCTATCTCATCTAACTGAGATATAAGACCATCACGAGAAAAGAGAGTATTAAACAATATAATTGTCGTAAAAAGTTTTCTTTTTGATACTCTTATAAGCATAATTTTCCTAAGTCAATATTTTTGAACTTCTAATTATATTAACGGTATGATTTTTCAATACCTAATATAGCCTTACTAAAACATTTATGACCAAGCTTAGACAGAAGATATTATTTTTTTACGTATTTAGCATATTCGCTAATGCAACGCCTCTTGATAGGGAATTTAGGGCAACCTGGGTCATAACATGGGAATATATAAGTTCATCACAGAATGCTGAGCAGACCATGGCGCGTATAGATGAGATCATGGATAATCACGCTACTGCTAATATGAATGCTGTACTTTTTCAGGTCAGACAAAGTGGCACTGCTTACTATAACTCCAGCTATGAACCTTGGGGATATTATGCCGGTTATGAACACCCAGGCATTGATCCACTACAATATGCTATTGACGCTGCTCACAGCAGAGGTCTCGAACTTCATGCTTGGTTCAATGTTTTCCAGGCCTCTAGCATACATGAAGGAGCACCAGCACAGGCTCATCCAGAATGGGTATGTAGAGATCGAGATGGGGATCCAATGAACTCAAGCCGCAGTCTTTCTCCAGGGCTTGAAGATGTAAGACAGTACACTGTTGATGTTGCAATGGAAATAGTGAATAATTATGATATTGATGGCCTACATCTAGATTATGTGAGATGGAATGAACATTCCAGTGGTTCATTTAATACACTACCACCTGGACAGATCGAAGAGATCAGAATGATAGATGGTATGATAGCTGAAGAAACATTAAATGATCTTGAAAATTCAAGAACAGGTAGATATCTATATGATATTGACCATCCATACTCAGCTGGTATACCCGATGATTACTCTAGTTGGGAGGAATGGTGGAGAGATGGCGTCACCTCTTTTGTGAGCGCTTTACATGATTCTATTCAAAGTGTAAAACCATATGTAAGGCTGTCCGCTGCTGTATTAGGTCGGTATAACTGGGGTGGATGGCAGGGATATGGCACCGTATATCAGGATGGCGCTTTATGGTTCAATGAAGGGTTTGTTGATCAATTAACGCCCATGCACTACCACTGGACATCACCAACTAGTTTTGTTCAGATGTTAGCTGGTTCCAATGAGAGTTGGTCACCTTACCTCCAGCAAGGGATAGATGAGGGAAGACTTTTCTCTGCAGGACCAGGTTCTTATGTTCTAGCCGATCAAAACCTTTGGGGCAATCACCCTGAGATCGTAAATGCTGTTAGAAACATACAATATGTAGACGGTTTTCAATTCTTTAGCAATGGCACCTGGGAAGACTATCAATATTGGGAAGAAGCAGGGTATACTTTTTTTGAAGATAAGACAATCGTCAGAAATATTTCAGAATATGAAAATAATGTAGATCTACCTGAAGACCCTGAAGCTTCCATTGTTCAGATCAATGACCTAGAATATCAGGTCAATATTTCGACGACTGACCAGAGTGGTTCAATCTGGACAGTTGTTGCGCTTACTCCATCAGATAGTGCAGATATATCTCCAGTGATCCAGGGTACCTATTATGGGTCTGGAGATATGGTAATACCGATCAACTTCGATGGTCTACAACTCTATGAAGGCACATACGATATTAGTATTCAAAACTTTAATCGATACTGGGTTGGTTCTGAAACTATTGCGCAGGTCACAACAGAAACCATACCATCTTATCCCCCTACACTTACAGACCTTAATATTGAGCAGGGTGACACTATCGCAGCAAACACTCTTATAAGACTGGAATTCTCAAAGGAAATAGATCAGTCATCTTTCCTATCAGCCTTCTCGCTATCCCCGGAACCGGATACACTTGCGATCGAGTGGTCTGAATATTGGGAAGATCAAGGAAAAGTTGTTTCAATATATTTTCCTGGACTATTAGAATTTGACACAGAATACACTATGGCTATATCATCTGATCTAACAGATATGATCGGGCTTCAATTTGATGGGAATATGGATGGTATTTCTGGCGATGGTATCTCGGTCACTTTTCATACAGAATCAACAGACCTCACTGGACCACAGGTTACCAGCATATATCCACTATCGAATCATGTTTTTGATACAGAAGGTGTTTTTAATATTATGTTTGATGAAATGTTAGATGTTGCTTCAATAGATGAGGTGTCAATGCAGTTCCAATCCAATGGGCAGACCCTCACTGTAGATCATATTGAATATACACTTGACGAGATAACAACATTGTCTCTTAAACCATTCGCACCTTTGCTTAATAATTCTAATTGTATGATCACACTTAGTGGCATAACGGATACGCTAGGTAATAGTATACCAAACACTCTAGAATATTCATTCAACACCAGTGATTTTTATTACAGCAATAAAACGTATATAGATCGATTTAATTCTGGAGCAGGATGGTGGCAGCCTGATGGAAGTGGATCAACCACTGGAATCCTTGGTAGCGAGACACAGTTCAATTACAGCAACCATGTATTTGTACCAGGTTTGAGTATGAATACAAATGGTAGAAGATCTGGTTCACTTCGCTATGGATGGGATCCTGATGCATCTTCATCTTTTTTAAGATTGCATAATGCAGGTGATCCCTCTGATATACCTTTGGACACATCAGATGTTATCCAATTATATGTATATAGTGATGGCAGTGGTAATCAATTCAGTATTTCGCTTTATGAATACTTAAATGGTTCCCTCACAGGAGATGTTATTGAGGTCATGGCTTGGGAAGAATTGGATTGGACCGGTTGGAGATTAATTGAATGGGATCTTTCTGACCCCGAGCAGGTTGGAAACTGGCTCAGTGGCGATCAGATAATGAATGGAGACGAATACTATTTGGATGGACTCCTATTAAAACCAGGCTCCAATAGCGATATGGTTGGAAGGGTCTACTTTGATGACCTTCGGATCATTACCAAAGCTCAGGGTGACCCACCTCAGAACTCGGCACCGATCATAACAGCAATCCCAGATACAGCTATTGAAGATGGTACCAATTATTACTTCTATGTAGAGTTCTCTGATAATAATGAAAGTGACATTCACCAGATACGTGTATCTACCGATACATCAGCTGTACAAGCAACTATTTATGGGCATACATCGGGCTCCGTTGTAAATATTGATTATGAACCATTTATTGGTACAACGAACATTACGGTGATCGTTAATGATTATGGGCTTGGAGAATTATCAGATACTGTTCAATTTTCTCTGCAGATACAGGGTGAACTATCAGCTGACGAAGAACCATTACCCAGACGATTTCAGATCAGTAATGCATATCCTAACCCATTCAATCCTGTGATCACAATAGACTTTGAGATCGATATACCTAGAAATGTATCAATGCATTTATTTGATGTACGGGGTAGAAAAATAAGAACTATTTTTGAGGACCGTACCTTTCAGCCTGGACACTTTCAAGAAAAGTGGCATGGAAAAAATGATAGAGGTTTGCGGGTATCCAATGGCGTATATATGGTCCAGTTCATTTCAGATAATAAAAGATTAGAAAGAAAAATAACATTTATAAAGTAGATCCATGAAAATGATCAATCTAATACCACTGATTTTTCTACTCTTTAGGTGTAGCGCACCGGAAGATCCAATTACCATACTTGAGCCAGTCCATTTAAATAATGATGGTGTTGTTAGAACTGGATTGGATGTCCTGATTGAAGATCATCCTAATTATTTAAAAGGAAGATCGATCGGTCTGGTTACAAACCATACCGGAGTAACAAAACAGAATGAAAAAAACTATGAACTCTTCCAAGACAACCCCCATATATCCTTAAAACGGATCTTTGCTCCAGAGCACGGATTCTATGGAGAAGCAAGCGCAGGGGCTAAAGTGGACTATGATAGCAATGATTCTTCAGGTCCTGAAATAATCTCACTCTATGGTAAAACTAGAAAACCAACAAAAGAAATGTTGGATGGTATCGATCTGATCATCTATGATATTCAGGATGTAGGAGCCAGATTCTATACTTATATATCCACCCTTGGTATTGTTATGGAAGCCGCAGGCGAACATGGCATCGATGTCATGGTTCTAGATAGACCTAATCCTATCGGTGGAGAGATAATTGAAGGAGCGATCCTTGACACAGCCTTTAAATCATTTGTAGGATACTATCCTATACCTACTCGGTATGCTTTGACAGTTGGTGAGCTAAGTCAGATGGCCATAAAAGAAGGCTGGCTCTCATCCGTACCTCCAAAGCTTACTGTGATAAAAATGGATGGGTGGAAACGATATATGTTCTATGATGATACTGATCTTCCCTGGACACCTCCTTCACCAAATATACCAGATCTGGAAACAGCAATTATTTATCCAGGCATGTGTCTATATGAAGCAACAAACCTTAGCGAAGGTCGTGGAACTAAAAAACCTTTCAAGCAGATCGGTGCACCCTGGATGAACTTTGACCTCGCAAAGGAAATGCAAAACCTGGGAATTGAAGGAGCCGATTTCACTTATTCAAAATTCAAACCAAAAAACCTTCCAGGCATAGCAGAAAACCCAAAATTTGAAAATACACGATGCCTGGGACAAGAAATAGCTGTCAAAGATAAGTATAAATACAGAGCTGTTGAGGCAGCCATACATAGTATCTATATTACATTTGGTTTCTATACAGATGAGTTCAGATATAAACCGGGAAGGCTTGGAAAGTTGTTTGGTACTGATCAATTATTTAGATTATTGAATGGTCAACTTCGAAATGCAAAGGGTAAGGTTATAAAGGTCCCTTCTGGTCTATTCAAATTACTAGATGAAGATAGAGAAAAGTTTTTAGTGCAGTCTGCCCCATACTATCTCTACAATTAAAAAGTTTTATTTAAGATATAATATTTTTCTATTTATAATGCTATTATCAACATTCAAACTGATAACATATACTCCTGTAGCCACTCGATGATCATTTTTTTCAGGATACCAGGTCCAATGATAAGTCCCCTTTTTATAATATCCAGTTGCAAGTGACTCAATAAGTCTACCATTAATATCAAACAATCTGAGACTTATATACCCACTATTTGGTAGGCTAATTTTAATCTTTTTCATAGGATTAAATGGATTTGGATATGTCTTAAGTTCAATCTGATTTGGTATAATATTATTTATATCGTTCTCTGTATTGAGCCAGTAAGTATTGATCGCGTCTGTTAATGATTCTTCAGAATCCATATCGTCGTATCCAAGGGCCCATACCATAATACCACCCAGATCCCTACTCTGCGCATATTCACATTTGTATTGAATAGATAATGGATCATCATAGGTGATGATCTTTGATTGATCCTCTTTGAC
>CEVZ01054879.1_pt1 | contig 14933 bp, 15 predicted proteins | sample 361371 | NCBI WGS metagenome assembly CEVZ01 (sample SAMEA2620217, study PRJEB7988) | marine metagenome | isolation source: saline water (ENVO:00002010), including
TGTTATAAAACCAGCTGGTTCTACGCCATTTTCTGCTACTGCATTAGTTGAATTAGCACATCGTGCAGGTGTGCCAAATGGTGTAATAAACCTTATTTCAGTTTCTGAGGAGAATGTAGCTGAAGTTGGCGATGAATTATGTACTAATAATCATGTTCGTAAAATTTCTTTTACAGGCTCGACCAATGTGGGAAGAGCTTTAATAGCTAAAACAGCTTCTACAATTAAAAAAGTATCCATGGAATTAGGTGGGCATGCACCTTTGATCGTATTCGAAGATGCTGACTTAGATGCTGCTGTAGAAGGCGCTATGGCAAATAAATATCGTAATAGTGGACAGGTTTGTGTCTCAGCTAATAGAATATTTGTACATGAAAATATATATGATGAATTTGCAAAAAAATTCTCGGATAAATCAGCTGCACTTAAGGTTTCTGATGGAAGAGAGGATGGAGCTCAAATAGGTCCTCTTATTACTATGTCTGCAGTAGAAAAAGTGCAAAGTCACGTAGAAGATGCTGTAAATAAGGGTGCTGAGGTAATAACAGGTGGAGCTTTAGATAATGCAGGAAAGCAGTTTTATAAACCTACTGTGATAACTAATGTAACAAATAAGATGAAAATATTCTATGAGGAAACGTTTGGTCCAGTAGCACCTCTTATTAAATTTTCTTCTGAAGAAGAGGTTATTAAAATGGCAAATGATACTAATTATGGTTTAGCAGGTTATTTTTATAGTAGAGATATAGGGAGAATATATAGAGTAGCTGAAGCCCTAGAGTATGGCATGGTGGGTATTAATGCAGGAGTAATTTCCACAGAAGCAGCCCCATTTGGAGGTATAAAGGAATCAGGTATAGGTAGAGAAGGAGCTGCTGAAGGTATTGATGAGTATTTAGAGACAAAATATTTATTGTTGGCAGGTATTGATACTTAATTATTTAGTTGATGCATAATAAAAATATATTAATCTTTTCATCAGACTTGTTAGCAGGTGGTATATCACAGATGATTGCTATGCATGTTATGGCGTTTCTTAATCTTAATTATAACGTTAGTGTGTTACTGCCTAAGAAATCTGCTGCTATATCTTCTATAAACTCTATTTTAAAAGAACAGGATAAAAAAAAAGTTAAATTAAAAATTATAGAATATAATAAATTTCAATATGATTTCTCAAAAATATTTAATAGTAACTTTTTTATAAAGCAATTTAAGTTAATTGATTTTTGTTTTGTGCATAACGCAAGATTAATAAAATTTTCAAAAAAATACACAGATAAACCAGTTATTGCTATAAATCATACGGGTAAGTTATCTCAAATTAAGTATTATAAAGACGCTGACCAAATTTTGACTGTTAATAAAAATATTAGCCATCAATTAATTAAATCCGGTATAAATGCAGATAAATGCATGGTATGTCCAAATGCTATTATTAATTTACCTGCAATACCAAAGTCTAGTATTAAAACAAATAATAAAGTTATAGTAATTGGAGCAATTGGAAGACTGGTAAAGAAAAAAGGTTTTGAAGAGTTTATAGAATCTATAAAAATCTTAAGAGAACGTAATATAAAATTAAAAGCTTTAATAGCTGGTGATGGAGAGTTATATAACTATTTAAAAAATAAAGCATCAAAAACTCCAGAGATAGAATTTGTAGGATGGATTAATAATAAGTCGTATTTTTATAATAAATTAGATATATTTTGCCAACCGTCATATTTTGAGCCTTTTGGTTTAACTATTATTGAGGCAATGTCATATGGATTACCAGTAATTTCTACTGCATGTGATGGCCCGTTAGAAATTATAAATAGTCCTAAAAATGGATTTATAGTCCCTATTAATAATTCTTTGCAAATGGCTGATAATATTGAGAAATTAATTAAAAATAAAAATAAAAGGTTCGAAGTAGGAGCTAATGCACGCACTCATATTGAAAAGAATTATATGATTGAGAATCTTCAAAGTTCATTGTTTAAGTGCATAAAAATAAATTCTTAGTTACAAATAAAATAAATATCATTTCTTAAGTCTAATGAATTCCAGTTTGCAATGCCTGGGTTTCCTCCTTTACAAATTCCATATTCACTTTTTACGTCAATATTTACTTTAATGGGACAGTTATCAATTTCTTTTTTTGTTAACTGGATGTCTATTTGTCCTTGATTGTTTGTATTTCTATAGACTGTTGAATTTACATTACATACGCTTATGTATATATTCTTTTTTGCATATAATGTATTATTTGTATCATATAAAGTTAGGGTAAAGGTCTTATTTACTAATTCATTTTTTAGTTTTTCCAGACAAATGCTATTTTCATATGATTCATAAGTATCTTTACATTTTGTAATATTTTGAGCATTTATATTAAATGAAATAATGGTAAATAAAAAAATTAAAAATAATGGCATGTTAATTATTCATATAAAATTGGTTCAATTAAAAATAATTTAGAGGATGTAAGTTGAGTAATCAAATTAAAAACAATATAGAATATGATTTAATTGTTATTGGTGCAGGTTCTGGAGGTGTTAGGGCTGCTAGAATTGCAGCAAATTATGGAGCTAAAGTTGCAATTGTGGAAAGTGTAAGAGTGGGTGGAACCTGTGTTCTAAGAGGATGTGTGCCAAAAAAATTATTAGTTTATGGAGCTCAGTTTGCACAACAAATTAAGTCTGCTGAAGGTTATGGTTGGTCATTTCAGGGTGCAAAGCATGATTGGAATAGTTTAATTAAAGCTAAAAATATAGAATTAGATAGATTGAATAAAATATATATGGGTTTATTAAGTAAAGTAGATATTTTTAATGGTTATGGAGATATTTTAAGTAGTAATGAGATTGTTGTAGGAGATAAAATATTAAAAACTAAAAATATTATTATTGCTGTTGGTGGAAAACCCTTTATACCAAATATATCAGGCGTTGAGTATTGTATTGACTCTGATCAAGCATTAGATCTGCCTTCTTTACCTAAAAGTATTGTTATTTATGGAGGTGGCTACATAGCTTTAGAATTTGCTGGAATATTCAATTCATTAGGTTCTAAAGTTACTTTAATATATAGGGGAAAATATTTATTAAGGGGATTTGATGAAGAATTATCTCATTTTATTACTGAAGAGTATGAAAAACAAAATATAAAAATTGTAACTGAAAAAAATATATTAAGTATAGAAAAATTAGATAATAGTCTTAAAGTATACTTATCTGATGAGTCTGTAATTGAAACAAATCAGGTTTTAATGGCAACTGGAAGAGTCCCTAATACTAATAAATTAAGTCTTTTAAAGAATAGTATTGAAACAGGTAGTAAAGGACAAATTATTGTTAATAATGAAAGTAAAACAACTGTAAATAATATATACGCCATAGGAGATGTTACTGATAGGGTTAATTTAACTCCTGTAGCTATAGCGGAAGGACATGCTTTGGCAGATAATTTATTTGGTGGTATGAATAGAACTATTGATTATAAAAATATTGCGTCTGCTGTATTTTCTCAACCAGCTATTGGAGTTGTGGGTTTAAATGAGACTGAGGCAATAGAAAAATATAAAAATTCTGGTGGTATAAAAATATATAAAACACAATTTAAACCTATGAAAGAAACTTTAGGAGGCAAAGATACTAAGATTTTTATGAAAATGATAGTTTCTAAATCTAATAATAAAGTAATAGGCATTCATGGAGTTGGTGATGACATGCCAGAAATAATCCAAATTTGTGCAGTAGCAATAAAAATGGGAGCAACAAAACAAGATTTTGATGAAACTATGGGAATTCATCCCACTGCTGCGGAAGAACTAGTAACATTAAGATGATATAATAATTCTTGAAATTATATTAAACAAGCAGTATGCATACTGTTCAGTATTATTAATAATTTGATAGGTATTAAGTAATGAGCAAAAATTGGACAATAGATTCATGGAGAAATTTGTCTATTAAACATCAACCTGTTTATAAAGATAAACAAAAACTTGAAGATGTTGAAAACAGATTAAAATCTTTGCCACCATTAGTATTTGCCGGAGAAGCAAGAACATTAAAAGAAAAATTATCAGAAGTATGCGAAGGTAAGGCATTTTTATTACAAGGTGGTGATTGTGCCGAGTCTTTTGCAGAGTTCAATGCAGATAATTTACGCGATACTTTTAGAGTTTTATTGCAAATGGCTGCTGTATTAACATATGGAGCTTCACTTCCTATTATTAAAGTAGGGAGACTTGCAGGACAATTTGCTAAGCCACGTTCTGCTCCAACAGAAATTAAAGAAGGAAAGGAACTTCCATCATACTTAGGTGATATAATAAATGGAATTGATTTTACAGCAGAAGAAAGAGAACCTGATCCTGAAAGAATGCTAAATGCATATAGTCAAGCAGCTTCAGCTTTAAATCTACTTAGAGCTTTTGCCACTGGTGGTTATGCGGATTTACATGAAGTACACAGATGGAATTTAGAGTTTTTAGAAGGAAGTATACAGGATGACAAATATAGAAATATAGCTGATAGAATAGGGGAATGCTTAGATTTTATGAGCGCTTGTGGAATAAATAAAAATACTGCGGATATGGTATCAAAAGTTGATTTTTTTACATCTCATGAAGCTTTATTACTTGGTTATGAACAAAGCTTAACCAGAATTGATAGTATTACTGGAGATTATTATGACTGTTCGTCACACATGTTATGGATTGGTGAAAGAACTAGAGCATTGAATGAAGCTCATGTTGAATTTATGAGAGGAATTGCTAACCCAATTGGAGTTAAAATTGGTCCTACTATGAGTAAAGATGGTATTTTGTCTTTAATACAAAAATTAAATCCTGATAATGAAGCAGGTAAACTAACTTTAATTTCTCGAATGGGAAAAGATAAAATATCTGATGTTCTTCCTAATTTAGTGCGTGCAGTAGATAGTGAAGGTATGAAAGTAGTTTGGTCTTGTGACCCAATGCATGGTAATACATTTAAAGCTAAAACGGGCTATAAAACAAGAGCCTTTGAAAATATTATGAATGAGGTAGAGCAATTTTTTGAAATACATAGAGCAGAGGGTACTTATGCTGGCGGCATTCATTTAGAAATGACAGGTCAGGATGTAACAGAATGCGTTGGTGGAGCCCAACACATTACTGAAACTAATTTAGGTGATAGGTATCATACTCATTGTGACCCTAGATTAAATGCTAATCAAGGATTAGAATTAGCTTTTCGCCTATCTGAAGAGTTAAGTAAGTATAGGTAAAAATTTACTGTTATCATTTTATTACATAAAGTATAGTTATAATATTTTTATTATCTAAATTTAAGGTATTACATTGTCTGATTTTGAAAGTGATATTGAATTAAGGACTGATCACTATTTTAAATTAACTAAATCAGTAGTTAATAAGCATGGTGATGTAGATGTTACCTATGCAATATTTATGAGAAGGCCAGTTATATACTGCTCGAAATTAGCTATTGAGTGGATTAACCTAGTTATTAATTACCGCGGTGGAAGTATAGATATTAAAGAGTGCTTTGAAGAAGGGGCATGGGTAGGAGCTGGAGAAGTTTTAATGTACTTATCTGGAAGACTTACTCATTTGGCTGATTTAGAAACTATTTTTTTACAAAAGTTAGGTGGGCCATGCGTGGCAGCCTATAATGCATTCGGAATGACTAGTGATTTAGCAAATGTAGCTTTTATTGCAATGGATGCTAGGCACTGTGCAGGGGCCGAAATGCAAGAATTAATGGCTTATGGAGCATCAGTTGGTTCTCGTAAGGCGCAAAAAGAACAAGGAGCTATTGGTTTTGTAGGCAGTGCAAATGATTTAACAGCTCATTTTTTTGGAAAAGAAAAAGGTATTGGTACTATGCCTCATGCATTAGTTGGTTACGCTGGATCAACTGTAAATGCAGCTAAATTATTTGTAGATACTTATCCTAATGAACCACTGACTGTTTTAATTGATTATTTTGGAAGAGAAATAACTGATTCATTAGAAGTATGTGAAGAATTAGAGACTATTGCAAAAAGTGGTAATCTTTCTTTAAGAATAGATACGCATGGAGGACGTTTTGTAGAAGGACTAGATACAGCTAAGTCTTATGAAATACTTGATCAATATTCTTCCCATGCAATTAGAACATTTAGAACTGAACAAGAATTAAAATGGTTGGTAGGAACTGGGGTTAGTGCTGCTGCTATTATACATTTAAGGCAAATTCTTGATAATAATGGTTGGGATAAAGTTAAAATAGTTGCTTCAAGTGGGTTTAGTCCCGAAAAATGTAAGTTAATGGCTAGCGTAAAGGCGCCTATAGATATTATAGGTACGGGGTCTTATTTGCCAGAAAATTGGTCAGAAACATATGCTACGGCAGATATTGTTGCATATGGTGGAAAAACCCGTGTAAAAATAGGAAGAGAGTTTCTTTTGCCAGTTGGTGATAAATAATATAGAGGTTTTGTTGTGACTAAAATAAAAGTTTCTTTATGTCAGCTAAATTTTCATGTAGGAAATTTAGATTATAATTTTAAATTAATTAAATCATATAGAGATAAATCAGCTTTAAATAATGTTGACCTGTGTATTTTTTCTGAATTATGTATTACTGGCTACCCGCCTGAAGATTTAGTATTACGACCATCTTTTATTGACGCTACACAATCTTATATAAATAAACTAATTGAACTTTCTAAAGATGGTGGGCCTGCAATTTTAGTTGGTTATCCTAGGTTTAGTGATAGTAAGTTAATGAATTCAGCAGTTTTAATAGATAATGGTATAATTACAATTGTAGATAAACATCATCTTCCCAATTATGGTGTTTTTGATGAAGTAAGGGTTTTTAATACTGGGAGGGTATCTGGTCCAGTTGTGTTTAAAGGTATTAGAATCGGTATAATGATATGTGAAGATATGTGGCATAAAGATGTTACTGAAACTTTAATAGAGTCAGGGGCACAAGTATTGATTGTTATAAATGGATCTCCTTACGATCAAAATAAGGAAGATGAAAGATTATCAGTTGCTGTTTCTAGGGTATTAGAGTCTGAGCTTCCATTAATATATGTTAATCAAGTTGGAGGACAAGATGAATTAGTTTTTGATGGAGGATCGTTTGTATTAAATTCTAATTCTAAGTTACATGTTCAATGTTCAAATTGGAAAGAAGAAACGTGTGTTGTCGATTTAGAATTAAATCAAGATAAAATTAAGGTTTTAAGTAATAATTTAAAGGCTCAATCCATGGGTAGAGAGTCTGATTATAAAGCAATGGTTATTGGCCTAAGGGATTATGTAATAAAAAATCAATTTAATGGCGTAATTTTGGGTTTATCTGGAGGTATAGATTCAGCTTTAGCTGCAGCAATAGCTACTGATGCGTTAGGAAGTAAAAAAGTAAGAGGAATTAGAATGCCTTCTAAATATTCATCTCAAGGTTCATTGGATGATGCAAAAGAAACTTCTACTTTACTTGGTATTAAAATGGATACAATTAATATTGATAATTTAAATAATTCGTTTTTAAAAGAATTAACACCGTTATTTAATAGTTTAAAGTCGGATACTACAGAGGAAAATATTCAATCAAGGATTAGAGGCGTATTATTAATGGCTTTATCTAATAAATTTGGAAATATGGTTTTATCAACGGGAAATAAAAGTGAAATAAGTGTTGGTTATACGACTATTTATGGAGATATGAATGGTGGTTTTACAGTTCTTAAAGATGCATATAAAACAGATGTATACAATCTTGCAAGTTGGAGAAATAAAAATTTTAGTGATTTTTTTATGGGTCCAAAAGGAATTTGTATACCAGTCAATAGTATAAATAAAGAGCCTTCTGCTGAATTGAATATTGATCAAAAGGATCAAGATAATTTGCCTCCATATGATGTTTTGGATGACATTTTGCAAAGAATAATTGAAAAAGAGGATTCTATAATTAATATTGTTAAATCTGGATATGATGAAAAGTTAGTTAAAAGAATTTATAAATTACTTCTAATGTCAGAATATAAAAGAAGACAATCAGCACCAGGAGTAAAACTAACAGCAAGGTCTTTTGGAAAAGAACGTAGATATCCAATTACAAATGCTTTTACTGACGATGAGTAAAAAATTTTTACCAAAAATAATATTAGTAGAGCCTCAAATAGGAGAAAATATAGGATCTTCTGCTAGAGCAATGCTTAATTTTGGATTAAATGAATTAAATTTAGTGAAACCAAGGGATGGATGGCCTAATAGAAAAGCTTCGGCGACTTCAGCTGGAGCTTTAGAAGATTTAAACTTTAAAGTTGAAGTTTTTAATAATTTGGAAGAATCTATTAAAGATACATCATATATAATTGCAACTACAGCTAGAAAAAGAGATATAAATAAACCAGTCTTAGATGCATCAGAAGCTATGAAAAATATTTATAAATTTTATGAAAAGGGATTAAAAACAGCTATAATATTTGGTGGTGAAAAGTCTGGTTTAAATAATTCAGATTTGGTCAAAACCGATGTAATTGTAAATATAGATACAAATAGCGAGTTTAGTTCTATAAATTTATCTATGTCTGTGTTTGCAATGTGTTATCAATGGAATATAGAAAAAAATATTTTAATAACTGATGGTTTTAATAATTTAAAAAAAGAAAATAATGCAAATAAAGAAGAGTTAAAGTTTTTTATTGATAGGTTAGTTAATGTTTTAGATAGCAATAATTTTTTTTATCCTGATTCTAAAAGAAAAAGTATGTTGCATAATATCGAAGCTATTTTTACGAGAAACAATTTAACTTCACAAGAATTAAGGATATTACATGGGATTATTTCTAATCTTATTAATGCAGAATTAAAAGATCGTAGTTGACACTACATATTTCAGCTGTATATTCCATAAGATTAATTGTTAATTTTCGTAATTAGGAAAAATATTAAATATGAGTAAAAGAAGTGAACCACATTATAAGATTGATAGACGCTTAGGCTGTAATTTATGGGGAAGACCTAAAAGCCCTTTTAATAAAAGAGAATATGGGCCAGGGGAGCACGGGCAAAGACGAGGAAAAATTTCTGATTATGGTATACAATTAAGAGCAAAACAAAAATTAAAAGGTTATTATGGAAACCTTTCTGAGAAGCAATTTAGAAGTTATTATAAAGCTGCAGCTTCATTAAAAGGTGATACTGGTGAGTTGTTAGTTGGTTTATTAGAAAGAAGATTAGATGCAATTGTTTATAGGTTAAATTTAGTTCCTACTATTTTTGCTGCTAGGCAATTAATAAATCATGGTCATGTTAGGGTTAATGGAAAAAGAGTAACTATTAGATCTTATTTATGTTCTGTTGGAGATAATATTTCAATAAAAGAATCTTCTAAACAACATCCTCTTGTTGTAGAGGCTACACAGAGTCAAGTAAGAGAAATTCCTGATTACATTGTTCCTAATTTAGATAAACTGGAAGGTACTTTTAACCGAATACCACAGTTAGCTGATATTCCATACCCAGTAGAAATGGAACCAAACTTAGTAGTAGAATTTTATTCTAGATAATTTTTATTACTTAGAAAATAGTTCTTTTAACTCACCACTTTCATACATTTCTTTAACTATATCACAACCCCCAACAAATTCACCTTTTACATATAATTGAGGAATAGTTGGCCAATCACTAAAGGTTTTAATACCTTCTCTTAATGCAGGTTCTGCGAGTACATCCACTCCTTTAAACTCAACTTCTATATGGTTTAAAATTTGTGAAACCATTGAAGAAAAACCACATTGAGGAAAAACAGGTGTGCCTTTCATAAATAATACAACATCATTTGCATTAATTTCTTTTTCTATTCTATCTTTTACTCCATCATCTAAATTTGTCATAATTTTCTCCTTTTTTTATTCATTTGAACTAGTTTTAAGTGCCAACGCATGTAGTTGTTGACCCATCTTACCTTTTAAAGCTTTATATACCATTTGGTGTTGTTGAATTTTTGATTTTCCAGAAAATTCTGCTGAAATTACATGTGCTGAATAGTGATCTCCATCTCCACGTAAATCTTCAATTATAACTTTAGCACTAGGCATGGCTTCTTTAATCATGTTTTCAATTTCAGTTGCAGACATTGCCATAGCTTTACCTCTTTTCTTTATGTAGAAAAATAATTTTCGAACCAATTATTTCTTATATTTGATAACTTTTCAATAGAAATTTTTTTTATCTCATTATTTCCATCATTCACTTCAAAATACTCATTTTGTAATTGACCAATATTTTCTGCATATATATTATTTTCTATTGCTTTATCTATTATGCTATTAGTATTCGCTTTATCGACTATTAATATATACCTTCCTTGGTCCTCACCAAATAACCATCCATTAATATTTATATTATGCTTATTAACAATATTGCATCCAATTGCATTAGTCACACAAATTTCTGTTAATGCTATGGCTAACCCACCATCAGATAAATCTTTACAAGCTATAATTTTATCATCTGTAATTAGGCTTAATACAAATTTTCCTTTAATTAATTCACTTTTTAAGTTTACGGGAGGAGGTTCTCCTCCATCTTCTTTGCAAATTTCTTTGGCAAATAATGAACATTCTAAATGCCCTTTAGTCTCACCTATGATAATGATATCTTTATTCTCATAATTTTCTATATTATTGATAATAGAATTGTCGATATTCTTTATAATACCTACTGCGCCTATTTGAGGTGTTGGAGGAATACTTTTTCCTTCTGTTTCATTATATAAACTAACATTGCCTGCAACTACCGGCATTGAAAGCTCTTTACACGCTTCACTTATTCCATTAATCGCATTAACAATTTGACCCATCACTTCCGGTTTTTCAGGGTTTCCAAAATTCAAGCAGTCAGTAATTGCAAGTGGTTGAGCTCCTACTGAGCATAAGTTCCTGAATGATTCTACAACAGCTTGTTTTCCACCGAGCATTGCGTTTGCTGCGCAATACCTAGGTGTGCAATCAGTTGTTATAGCTAAAGCCTCTTTATCAGTTCCATGTATTCTTACTATACCTGCTTCTCCTCCAGGCATTCCTATAGTATCTCCCATTACCATATGATCATATTGTTGCCATATCCACTCTCTAGAGCATAAATCACAGTTGTCTAATAGTTTTAATAATGAGTCATCCCAATTAAAACTTGTATTTAATTTAATGCTTAATGGTTTATCATTAGCAGTATATGGCCTATCATAAATTAATCCATTAGCTAGAGGTTCCAGTGGAATATCAGCAACTATTTTATTATTGGAATAAAGAACAATTTTACTAGAATCTGTTACTTCTCCAATTACACTAAAATCTAGTTCCCATTTATTAAATATTTCTTTAGCTTTATTTTCTGAATCTGGTTTAATTACCATTAACATTCTTTCTTGGCTTTCCGAGAGCATAATTTCAAAAGGAGTCATTTTAGTTTCTCTTACCGGAATTTTATCTAAGTCAATTTTAATACCATTATTATCCTTTGCAGCCATTTCTACTGAAGACGATGTTAAGCCTGCGGCCCCCATATCTTGTATACCAATAATGCAGTCTGTATTCATAAGTTCTAAGCATGCTTCTAATAAAAGTTTTTCTGTAAATGGATCACCTACTTGAACTGTTGGTCGCTTACTTTCAGAATCTGTGTCAAAAGCTGCTGATGCCATAGATGCTCCATGTATACCGTCTCTGCCTGTTTTAGCACCAACATATACTACCTTGCTTCCTGGTGTTCCTGCTTTTGCATAAAAAATTTTTTCTTTTTTTACTATTCCTACTGTCATTGCATTTACAAGAATATTTCCATTATACCCTTTATCAAATGTGCATTCTCCTCCAATAGTAGGAACTCCCATACAATTTCCATATCCCCCTATACCAGATACTACACCAGATAATAGATGCTTTGTTTTATGATGATTTGGACTTCCAAATCTTAGGCAATTCATATTTGCAACAGGTCTAGCACCCATTGTAAAAACATCTCTCATAATTCCTCCTACACCTGTTGCAGCTCCTTGATATGGTTCTATAAATGAAGGATGGTTATGACTTTCCATTTTAAAAACTGCTGCTAATCCATTTCCTATATCTATTATTCCTGCATTTTCTCCTGGGCCTTGAATTACCCATTCTTCCTTTGTAGGAAGTTTTTTTAGCCATTTTCGTGATGATTTATAGGAACAATGCTCACTCCACATTGCAGAAAATATACCAAGTTCAGTAATATTTGGAATACGACCGAGATATTTAATTATTTGATTAAATTCATCTTCATTTAACCCTAATTCAATTGCATTATTAACATTAGTCATTATTAGGTCCCAATAACATTCAAAATATTTTCAAAAAAATTTATTCCATCACTTCCACCTAATCGATTATCAATTGCTCTTTCAGGATGTGGCATCATTCCTAAAACATTTCCATTGTCATTTGTAATACCCGCAATATTATTAACCGATCCATTTATATTAGCTTTTTCATCAATTTTTCCGTCATTTGAGCAATATTGAAATATAATTCTATTATTTTTAACTAGTATTTCAAGGTCATCTTTATTTGCAAAATAATTTCCATCATGATGTGCAACTGGGTATGATATTACTTTATTTATTTCATTATCTTTTACCCATAAATTTTTATTTTTTGAAATTAAATTCACATACTTACATATGAAATTCATATTTTTATTTCTCATTAAAACACCTGGAAGAAGACCGCATTCTGTAAGTATTTGGAAGCCATTACATATACCTACTACTGGTATACCATTATTTGCACATTTAATTACTTCTTTCATTATAGGTGCTCTAGAAGCTATAGATCCAGATCTTAAATAATCTCCATGAGAAAATCCACCTGGTAATATTATTAAATCGGTATTATTTATACTTGTTTCTTTATGCCAAAGCATCTGTGCTGTCGTATTTGTAACATTCTTTATTGCAACGGCAACATCTCTATCACAATTAGACCCAGGAAATACTATTATGGAAGACTTCATTTTAATTATATCTCTTTAATTACTTCTATAGAAAAATCTTCAATTACTAGATTAGCAAGCAAAGATTTACAGATATTTTCTGCAATTTCTTTTGCTTTTACTGGGTCAGTAGTATCTACATCAATATCAAAGAGTTTTCCTTGTCTAATTTTGTTAATTTCTTTATAACCTAGGTTTTTTAATGCAGACTCGACGGCTTTTCCTTGAGGATCTAATACTCCTTCTTTTAATCTAGTATGTATTTGAACTTTCATATAAACCTCTATGTTTTATTGATTTAAATTCCTAATCTTGCAGCTACTTCCTGATAAGCGTCTGTTAAATTTCCTAAGTCTTCTCTAAACCTATCTTTATCAAGTTTTTTGGATGTATCTTTATCCCACAATCTAAAGTTATCTGGACTTAATTCATCAGCTAATACTATTTCATTACTATTATTTTTTAATTTTCCAAATTCTAATTTGAAGTCAACTACTCTTATCCCAACTTTTATAAATATTTCTGATAAAAAATTATTTATTTTTAGAGACATATCATTAATTATTAATAGATCTTTTTTATTTGACCAACCAAAAGCACATATATGTTCTTCAGAAATTAAAGGATCATTTAACTTATCTGATTTGTAATAATATTCAATTAGTGTTCTAGGTAGTTTGTCTCCTTCCTTAAGGTCAAACCTTTTACATATTGAACCTGCTGCTATATTTCTTACGACTACTTCAATGGGAATAATATTAACTTCATGAACTAATTGTTCTCGATCATTTAAATTTTTAATAAAATGTGTAGAAATACCAATACTTTTTATTTCTTCCATCAAATAAGTTGAAATTTTGTTATTTAATATGCCTTTACCTTCTATTAATGCATGTTTTTTATTATTAAAAGCGGTAGCATCATCCTTAAAAAATTGAATAACAGTGTTTGGTTCAGAGCCTTTGTATAAAATTTTAGCCTTACCTTCATACAACACTTTTCTGGTATCTTTTTTCATATTTGCCTTTTTAATAGTATGTTATAAATATATCAAATATAGATATTAGAGCAACGTATAACTACCAAGTTTTAACAGTATAATAATTACTTTGTAAATTGGTATTATCATTAAATAAATAAATAGGTTTTAATTTTATCTGGTTGCTATTAGGTAACGCAATAAAATTTGTACATAATGTTCCATAATTATTTTTTTTTATTATATTTATGGCTGCTAATGGATTGTTATTAGGAAAATTTTTACTTGAAAGAAAATTTTTCCAAGATGTCCATAAATTTTTTTCAGGTTCAGGTGGTAATAATTTATTATAATTATCCAGATTATATCTAAAGCGGTGAGAATCTAAACTGTTGATGTCATGACTGTCAATAAAGTGTTGGCCTGGATCAATATAATTTAATTTTAGTTTTTTAGTGTTATCATTTTTAACCCATATTGCTTTTTCATTATTAGCAATAAATAGATTGAAAGATCTCCAATTAGTAGCATTCAAACTTGACAAATAACTGATAATATCATTCATATTATTCTTTTTAAGAACGTCTATAACTAAATTACCTCGGCTTTCTTTTTTATTATCTACACCTAAACTATTAGATCTGTTTAATATTGTAGCTACTATCCCATTTTTATTTAAACCAAGCCAAGTTCCACCAGCCACTTCATCTTTACCTCCAATAATATCTTTCCCCCAATATTTATCTGGAGGGAGCCAATTTCTGTTAATCATCTCATCTCTATTTCCTCCTAATATTAATGGCCATTTATTTTCAGGACGAAACAAAATCAATAGGGTACACATTTGGCTTAATCTTTATTAATTTATTTTTTAAATACTCGGTCAAAAATGTATTTAACATTCTTGGTGTGATTAGAAATATCAAATAGCTT